>OLHR01000641.1_pt1 | contig 9564 bp, 10 predicted proteins | sample 1609291 | NCBI WGS metagenome assembly OLHR01 (sample SAMN05416707, study PRJEB24817) | seawater metagenome | isolation source: Sea water | place: Canada:Atlantic | collected 2013-07 | reverse complement strand
CTACACCTCTCTATTCGTCGGCAGCGTCAGATGTGTATAAGAGACAGATGAAGTACCGCGAAGAGTATTTCAAGATTAAGAATCGGGTGCCCAAAGCGGCACTCGATCCGCAGACGAATGCACTGCTGTCAGATTTCGGAGCGTTCTTTGAACGTATGCCGGAGACAAATTGCATAGATATGACGGACTTCATGCCCGTCTTCAGAGCATTGCATCCAAAGCTATCACAGGAGCAGATGCAAGCCTACTCAGGCATAATTGAACGTATCAGGGAGGATGTAAACGATGAAACACGCAGCGGCATCATGCAGTCGATGTTGGAGTTACGATTGGGCACAGAACTAGCCACCGTCCTATCACGATGGGATGAGGGCGAAGTGCCTAACATTCATGCTGAGATCAATAGCATCGCCTCTAGTTTTGAGCTCGACGCTAACATCAAGGCATTGGACTACATCAAAGTGGATGTTAACTCGCTACTGGACTCACGGCACGAAGACGTCGGCATTCGCTGGCGCTTGGATTGTCTTAATGAGAGTATGCGTAATCTTCTCCCCGGAGACTTCGGTATCATTGCCGGGCGTCCGGATAAAGGAAAGACGACATTCATTGCTTCTGAGGTATCCTTCATGGCCTCCCAGCTTGAGACAGGACGCAACGTCGTGTGGCTCAACAATGAAGGAAAAGGAGAGTCCATCTATCTCCGACTGATCCAAGCAGCACTCGGTCTCACCATGTCAGAGATGCGTGCCTTGCGGGACAGCGGTAAAAGCCTAGCGGATGAGTACACTAAGATCGTTGGAGACCTCCATCGAATACGGATTGTAGACATCCACGGGCTAGATACCTATGCGGTTGAGAATATCATCCGAACCAATGATACGGGTATCGTTATCTATGACATGATCGACAAGATTAAGGGCTTCGGTGATGCAGCGCGGACGGACTTAGGTCTCGAAGCGATGTATGACTGGGCTCGTGAGATTGGAGTTAAGTACGATATGATCGGGATGGCTACGTCACAGATCAGCAACGAAGGAGATGGTCTGCAATACCCCACGCTTGGCATGTTAAAAGACAGCAAGACGGGTAAGCAAGGCGCATGTGACTTCCAGCTAATGATTGGGGCCAGCAATGACCCTAATCTCGGTGGCTTACGCTATCTCGGTCTACCTAAGAATAAGTTACGTCGTGAGGGTAAGGCGGGTGATCCTCGCTGCCCTGTTAACTTCAAACCACAAATTGCACGCTTTGATGACGTGCCAGTAATGATGGATGAATAAAATGATGATTAAAATTACTAAGTCCTGTAAATCAGGAGGCGTCACAGACGGGGCTATCAACCCTGCGTTCATGACGTCTGCGTTGTATGTACCAGAGATGGAACTCACAGCGATCAATATGCACGATCAGCCTACTATCTGGGTAGTCGAATCACCAGATGATATCGCTGACATGGCTAACGTATGGGAAATGGAGATGACAAATGGGTAAGCGAAATGAATGGACACAGGATGAGATTTTCGAGGCTCTGTATAACTCCTCTACGCTAGCAGAGGCAGCGACATATATGAATGCCTATCAAGGAGATCGTCAGAAGGTCACACGTCAGAACCTACAGACATGGATCAACACTGATGCAGTGCCTGAGACCACTGAGGTAATGGACAACTTCGAACTCACTCGCACTAACCGGAACCTCACTAACCGCAACAACAAGCTGGCGCGTGAACTACGTAACGTAGGTGATGCTGTTATCAGTAAATCAGAGACGCTGCAGGCTATCGCACAGGCTGTCTCGGTGGTTGAGCCTAGCTGGCCTATGCCGTACACCCCTCCTCAACCTAATGGGCGTGGTATCACGATTGAGTTGCTGTTCTCTGACCTCCAGATCGGTAAGCTCATGGACGGCTACGACAGCCAAGTCGCTGTTCGTCGTGTAGAGGAGTGGATCAGGGTAGCAGCAATGCGTATCCGGAGCTATCAGCAGCAGGGCTACAAGATAGAGAAGATCATCCTAGCTGTTCTAGGTGATGTGATTGAGAGCGACAAGAAGCATGAGAACTCAGGTCGAGGATGCGACATCGGTACTGCACAGCAGATCGAAATGTCCATCGACATCCTGTTCAACAAGGTAATCAAGCATCTCGCTTTGTTTGGTGTACCAATGGACGTTGTTATGGTCACAGGCAACCACGATCATGACGGTCATGGCTTGTCTATGTTCATGCCGGGACGTGAGCACCTGTCATGGCCTCTCTACAACGCTGTGAAGATGCTCACAGAGGCATACGGCATCGACGCTGAGTTCTTCATCCCAGAAGGTAGTCACCACATCCACAATGTGTACGGGGCTAACATCTTGTATGAACACGGCGTAGGTGTTGCTACCTCTGAGGCAGCTATGAAGGCACACGTTGCCAAGCGTATCAATCAGGTCAAGGATTATATCCACCTGTACCGCATGGGTGACAAGCATAACATCTGTCGCTTCAACAACGACCGCTTTGTGGTCAACGGTGCTTTCTTCGGTGATGATCGTATCGGCTCTGACTTCTCAGGCATCAAGGGCTACGACGGTGAGCCAGCACAGGTTATGTTCGCTTATGTAGAGCGAGACAACAACCGACGCACACCTATCTTTGATAGCCTAGTAATCCAGTTAGGACACATCACATGAATGATGAGGAATATTTTGAAGAACCAATACACGACGAGCCTTGCTGCTGGTGTAACAATGAAGGCTCAACTGACGGTACAGGCGAGGTACATCCTTGCTGCTGGTGCGGTCAATCATGAGCGCAACCAACCCCAGCCACTACATGAAGCATGCGATCGAACCGATTGAGTACATCATGCGAAACGAGATGGAGTTCTGGCGCGGTAACATCATTAAGTATGCTACCCGCTGCGGCTCCAAGGAGTACGATGGCCTGACTGTAGAAGAAAGTGAAGTGCTGGACTTGCAAAAGGTCCAGCGCTATGCTGAAATGCGAATCAATATGATAAATGGAGAAGAAAAACTATGACAAATCGCAGCACATACGTCCTTGAGCGGTACTATCGGATGCTCAAGGCACAAGACAAACAAGTACCAGTTGATCTGGTGATTGAGTTAAACACACGACGATAAAGGAAATCGAATGGCTTATCTAATCTTCGACGAAGAAACACAAATCCACAAATCACATAGACGTACAGCTAATCCATTCGATCCTCTTAACTTCGTAGTAGCACGAGGATGGAAGAAGGAAGGCGATGGACATTGTAATGCAAGTTTCTACACAGGCCGCAGCAGTGATAATCATCTGGTTATTGATGACGATGTAGACGTTATAGTCGGACACAACATCAAGTTCGACCTGCTATACGAGCTAGTAGCCTCTGAAAGCAACGTACAGAGCTACTACAGGCGTGGTGGACGCATCTGGTGCACCCAGTATGCCGAATACCTCTTGAGGGCACAGGATCGACGTTTTCACATGAACAGTATGGATCAGATCATCGAGTCATACGGTGGACGTAAGAAGATCGACGGCATGAAGGAGCTCTGGAAGGCAGGTGTGCAGACAGCAGACATGGATCAAGACATGGTGCTGGACTACCTCATCGGTACTGAGGACGAGGATCGTAACTCCGGTGACATCGGCAACACTGAGCTCATCTATCTAGGACAGGTCAAGGAAGCTACCGAAATGGGTATGCTGAAGATGATCCAAGTGCGGATGGATGGTCTAGCAGCCACCACAGAGATGGAGTACAACGGCATCAAGGTAGACATGAAGCGCGCAGCCTCAGACCTCGCTGGTTTGAACGCTGCACTAACTGATGCTACTAATGAGCTCAACGAGTACACTGCAGTCATACCAGACGAGGTAGGGTTCTCATGGGGCTCTGTGATCCATAAGTCAGTCCTGATCTACGGTGGTGTCATTAAGTACAAGAAGCAGACCACCTACCTAGACGAGAATACCGGCGAACTCGCTCGGCTCAAGGCAGTCGAGAAGCAGCCAGTACTCAAGGACGGTGAGCCAGTGCTGTACCTATCAGGCAAGAAGAAGGGAGAGCAGAAATACAAGAACGTAGACGTCCCCGGTGAGTTGAAGGTCAAATATCAAGACTTCTTCCATGCCTTACCGGGATACGTTGATGCTAAGTCGCTTGACATCGACAAGTCTACGCTCACAGACGGCAAGGGTGGCCCGATCTACTCCACCGACAAAGACACAGTGATCCTACTCGGCAACCTAGACGTACCGTTCTTGAAGGCAATGAGCCGCAAGACGACGCTAGACAAAGAGATAGGCACTTATTACGTCACTACAGACAACAAAGGCGACATGAAGGGTATGCTCACTTGTGTGCAGCCCAGAGACCACATCATCCACCATGCCCTCAACCACACCAGCACTGTGACAAGTCGTCTCAGTGCATCCAACCCTAACATGCAGAACATCCCCCGTGGCGACAAGTCCACGATCAAGGCGATGTTCGTTAGTAGGTTCGAGGGCGGTAAGGTAGCAGAGATTGACTACAGCCAACTAGAGGTTGTGGTCATGGGCTTCTTATCAGGTGATCCTAAGCTAGTATCTGACCTCTTATCCAAGGTAGACTTCCACTGCGTACGAGTTGCAGCCCGTGAAGGCGTGACATACGACGAAGCGTTGCTATGGTGTAAGAACGAAGAACACATCAACCACGCAGTATGGAACGTCTTCCGTACCGAGTGTAAGGTCTTTTCATTCCAGCGTGCTTACGGAGCAGGGGCGAGCACAATCGCACTGTCCGCTAACATGACGGTCGAGAAGGTCAAGGAGATGATCGACGTCGAGGAGAAGATGTACCCACAGGTAGAGACCTTCCACAAAGACGTCGAGAAAGAGATCAACGCTACCGCAGAGCCTTTTCGTGATCCAGACAGAGGATACCGTGTGTACCGCAAGGGCACATGGCAGGCACCAACCGGCACGCTATACGGCTGGCGCTCATGGGACGCTCCTAAGTTCATGAAGGAACGCGGTATCGACGATACGTTCTCCCCACCGGAGATCAAGAACTATCCGACACAAGGAACAGGTGGTGAGATAGTACAGATGGTACTCGGAGTGTTATTCCGATACTTCAATAAGAAAAGCAACTGGGAGGGTAAAGCCTTCCTAGTTAACACAGTCCATGACTGCGTATGGTTTGATCTTCATCCAGACGTAGCAGATGAGGTGCTCGGCGCAGCTAAGCACATCATGGAAAGCGTACCGCAGTTACTGAAGCACTTCTTCGGTATTGACTGCCCAGTACCTTTCCCGGTAGACGTGGAAATAGGTAACAATATGTTAGAATTACATCATTGGAAACCTTAATCCTTCACTATGAACCATAAGACAATATCAAACACAATTACTGGAGAGTAACACATGACTAACCTAATGGAACAGATTACAGCAGCAGCAGCAGTAACAGACCAAACTACAGTATCAACTGGATTTGTACGTGAAGTAGCTCCTGCAGGATTCACTACTGCACGATTCGTATCCTATATCGAAGTAGGTAAGCAACCACAACGAGCCTTCCAAGGTGTAGAGAAGCCAGATGCTCACGAAGTACGTCTGACCTTTGAACTGAATGGTCCTAAACACACTACTACTTATGAAGCTGATGGTGAGACAAAGACACGTACTAACCTAATCCGTATCACAAACACTATCTCTAACAACGAGAAGTCTAACTTCTATAAGTTGTTGCAGAAGATGACATACGGTCGTAACGACATCAAGCACATGGCTCAGATGCTCGGTGAGGGCTTCTTGGTTAAGGTAACACATAACAAGTCCAAAGATGGTACGAAGACATACGCTAACCTCAAGTCTGATGTATGGGACATCGGTGAGCCAGCTACTACTAATCCGACCACTAACGAGACTAACATCCTAGCGGTTCCAGAAGCCACACAGGACGTGCAGTTGTTGTTGTGGAACACGCCTTCCAAGGAGCAGTGGGACACGATCTTCATCGACGGTGAGTACACTCGTGAGGTTGCCGGTCAGCAGGTAACGAAGTCTAAGAACTTCATTCAAGAGTTGGCTATGTCAGCCTCTAACTTCCAAGGCTCCCCTCTGGAGGCTCTGGTGATGGGCGGTACAGTAGAGGAGCTCATGGCTCCACCTGCTCCTGCAGCCCCTGCTCCTGCTCCTGTAGCGGCACCTGCAGACGCCGACCCACTTGCGGCTCTCGGCCTAGCGTGAGCCTAGAATCCTTCGGCCTGACCAGCGATGATCTCGTTGGTCAGGTCAAGGAGAACACGTACCCAGAGCCTGTTCAGGGGCGTGTTGCTCACATCGATGCTGACTTCACTTGCTACCAAGTATCAGCAGAATCCAAAGACGAGCTCGACGGCACACAGCCACGGCGCTCCCTAGACGACATGAAGTACAACCTGCGTCAAGCTCTGACACACCTTATGCGTATGACTGGTTCCACGAGCTACGTCGCTCACATTACTCCTAGCGGCTCTAACAAGGGCAACAGGGATGTACTAGCACTAACCAAGGGCTACCAAGCCAACCGCGACGGCAAGGAGAAGCCTGAGCATCTACAGACGATCCGATCATACATCGGTGAAGAGATACCGAGCATCGTACACCTCAACCAAGAGGCTGACGACGGTATGGCACAGGCGAACTACAACGCAGTAGATCGCAACCTCAGTGTCATCGTGTCTAAGGACAAAGACCTCCGCATGGTGCCGGGATTGCACTGGGACTTCGATGAAGAGTGCATTGTTGACGTAGATGATCCCTTCGGTTCCATCTGGGTTGACCGCTCTAAGAAGTCAGCTAAGCTCACAGGCTGGGGCACATCCTTTTTCTGGGCTCAGTTGCTCATGGGCGACACAGCGGACAACATCGCTGGTCTACCTCATATGACTGTAGACGACAAAGACAAGAAGGTAGGCCCGATAGCAGCGTTCAAGCTGTTAGAGGACTGCAAGACAGACCTAGAATGCTTTGAGCTAATCAAGAAGCTATTCAAGGAATCGTCATACGAGTGGCATGACTACCGCGATGGCAGACCCACATTCTGGGCTCTGCACATGGTATCAGATATGCAGCTATTGTGGATGCGACGTAAACCCGATCAAACCGATGTAATAGAGTGGCTAGGAGAGCTAAAGTGAACATAGAAGAGTACAGCCGTTGGGTTGAAGATAAGATCGTCACTGAAGGGCAAGAGCGTCTGGTAGAAAACACCCTCGGCCTCGTTGGAGAGGCTGGGGAGGTGGCTGAGAAGGTCAAGAAGATGATCCGTGATGGGAATAAGATAGCCCCTATGGACATCATCAAGGAGATCGGGGATGTGGTGTTCTACTGCACAGCCCTAGCCAATCACGTAGGGTACGATCTGCGTACTGTGATTGACATAAATGTAGTTAAACTAAACAGCCGCCAGAAACGTGGTGTAATTAAAGGAAGTGGAGATAACCGATGAGTAATGTATTCCGATCCCCAATCGCAGAGCAGATGTGGGACATGAAATACCGACTAAAAGAATATGACGGTACATCTATTGACCTAACAGTGCATGACACTTGGTCTCGTATCGCTAACGCACTAGCAGCTAAAGAAGATGACCCTAAGTACTGGGCAGAAGTATTCAACAATGCGTTGGAGAGCTTTAAGTTCCTACCAGCAGGTCGAATCAATGCTGGTGCTGGTACAGGGGATCGCAACGTAACCTTATTCAACTGCTTCGTTATGGGTACTGTTGAGGACAGTCTCGGCGGTATCTTTGATGGCCTAAAGGAAGCTGTACTTACCATGCAGCAGGGTGGCGGTATTGGGTACGACTTCAGTACAATCCGTCCACAAGGCTCGGAAGTAGTAGGTGTCGCTTCTGATGCCTCTGGCCCGTTGTCCTTTATGGATGTATGGGATGCGTCCTGTAAGACTATTATGTCAGCAGGTATTCGCAGAGGTGCCATGATGGCAACTATCCGCTGTGACCACCCCGACGTTGAGAAGTTCGTAGAAGCTAAGCGTGATCCATTGCGCCTTCGTATGTTCAACATGAGTGTCATGGTAACAGACGATTTCATGCGAGCAGTGAAGTCTAACTCTAACTTTGATCTCAAGTTCGAAGGCAAGGTTTACAAGACGATCCAAGCCCGGACATTGTGGGACAAGATCATGCACAGCACCTATGCTTATGCAGAGCCGGGTATTATCTTTATTGATCGTATCAATGAGATGAACAACCTGAACTACTGTGAGACCATTGCGTGTACCAACCCATGTGGAGAGCAACCGCTGCCACCATACGGTGCATGTTTGCTTGGCTCTATTAACCTAGCAGCAGTGTTGAACCATGACTACACAATCAACTATGAGTTGCTTGATGAAACGGTGACAACAGCAGTGCGTATGATGGACAACGTAATTGACGTATCTAAGTTCCCGCTACCTGCTCAACAGGAAGAGGCACAGAACAAGCGACGTATTGGACTAGGTGTAACTGCTCTAGCCGATGCAATGGCCCTTGGCGGCATTGTTTACGGCTCTGATGAGGGCGTGGTTTGGACTGACAAGGTAATGAAGGCTATTTCTATTGCAGCGTACCAAGCGTCTATTGATCTAGCTAAAGAAAAGGGTTCGTTCCCTCTGCTAGACGTAGAGAAGTTCTTGGCTACTGGTAATATGCAGCACATGCCTGCACATATCCGAGATCAAATCCGAGAGCATGGTATTCGTAACGCTTTGCTGACCTCGATTGCACCGACAGGTACGATCAGTCTGTATGCAGGTAACGTATCCTCTGGTATCGAGCCTATCTTTGCTCTAGGTTATGAGCGTAAGGTTATGCAGAAGGATGGCTCTAAGATCACTGAGGTCGTTGAAGACTACGCGGTTACTCGGTGGAAGAAAGACCACGGTTCTGCACCGCTTCCAGCGAGCTTCGTAACTGCACAGACACTCAGCCCTAGCGCTCACGTCCGTATGCAAGCAGCAGCCCAGCGCTGGATCGACAGCAGTATCTCCAAGACTGTGAACGTACCAGAGGACATCAACTTCGATGACTTCAAGAACGTGTACATGGAAGCCTATGACACTGGCTGTAAGGGCTGTACAACGTATCGTCCGAATGATGTGACTGGTTCTGTGCTAACTGCTACAGAAGAAGGTCAGGTCGAAGAGGGCGGTGCTTGCGAACTCAAGTTTGATGAAAACACCGGTCAAATCATTCGATCATGTGAATAGGAGAGTCCATGATAAAAGCAACATACATGGACCACATGGGAAGCGACCTCAGCGTAGTTAATGCTGCACGGGTTAGCTTCGGCAAGAAGAGTGAGGCGTTCCTTGAGGGGGACGCCCGACTCATCAAGTACCTCGCCAGTCATGGGCATATCAGCCCGTTCGGGCATTGCTTTGCTTCATTCCACGTCAAGGCACCTGTCTTCGTAGCACGTCAGCTAGTGAAGCACAAGTTCTTGCGTTGGAATGAGATCAGCAGACGTTATGTCGATGATGACCCCTGTCTCTTATACACATCTGACGCTGCCGACGAATAGAG
>OLHR01000640.1_pt1 | contig 9577 bp, 9 predicted proteins | sample 1609291 | NCBI WGS metagenome assembly OLHR01 (sample SAMN05416707, study PRJEB24817) | seawater metagenome | isolation source: Sea water | place: Canada:Atlantic | collected 2013-07 | reverse complement strand
CCCTTTCCCTTCTGCATTTATTAATTCCAGCGCTCTTGCAACAAAAGGGCGGTCCGGGAGTTTACATGCAAGAGTAAGGATAGGTGTTTTTCTGAGTTTTTCTTCATCAGCTATTTTAAATCCAAGCCGGCTAAACCTTAGAGAACGCAGATGCCTGCAAGGCTCTTGTTATTTTCAGTCAAGATATATGGCGGCACCTCTTCAAGGTTCTCTTTCCAACAGACCTCTACTCTCATTAAGATAACAAAATAGTTAAGGCGCGACCAAGGTTCCGATAACACGTTCGATGCGGCGTTAGCGAAGTCAAGAAAACGTAAAAATATGAAAAAGCTACTGGCAAGCAGTGTGGAAATTAGCAGGGCCGGAATGTTGATGGTCCGGTTCTGAAAAAATGTGGAGGTAAGGCCTCAGCAGGTATTCGAGTTTGGCTTCGTGTCTTATTGTTAAGTGCAAAGGAACCTGAAGGTTCGGTTTTGTTTTCTATGACTCCCAACTTTATGCAAAAGCTATTGGCGTTTCACCTGCGACAGTCGTTCTCCACATTTCTCGACGATATCCCTGGTAATCGGAGGTGGCGCAATGTTGTGTGCACCGGTTATCCCACAAAGTAAGGGTGCCGGGTTCCCATCTTACGCGACAGCAGAATTGGGGGTTGACGATAAGCTGGTTTAGATAATTGAGCAGCGGCTCACTTTCTTCCTGAGTCATGTTTTCAAAACGGATGGTATAGGTTGGGTTGATCCAAAGCGCTGGGCGTTTGGTCGCCGGGTGCATGCAAATGACTGGGTGTACTTGGGCATCGGGTTCCTGGTCATCGTTGGTGATTGTCATATGTTCTAGGTGGTTTTTGAGAGTGGCCCGGGGCCCGTAAGACCTAGTGGCGCTATGAACGGCGTTTAATGATTTAAGGGTTGTTTTCATTCCCTCAGACAGTGCGTCATAGGCGGCATACATGTTCGCGTAAAGGGTGTCCCCGCCGGCAGTCGGTGTATCTACAGCATAAAGCAGAGTCCTTGCAGGTGGTCTAGCTTGGAAAGTGAAGTCTGTGTGCCAGCCGGCTCCAAAAGTATGTGGCGAGTTCTCGTTGGCCTCTTTCACAACGGGCACAACATCGGGGTACTCCCGGAGTCCTGTCAGGTACGGGGTGTCACCAGGTTTGCCCAGCAAGTGGGTAATGTCCACTAGGTCTGCCGGTGAAAGTGCTTGATCGCGGATACAAAGGACGAGGTGTTTGGCGAAGGCCTTATCGATCGCCTCCAGGGAGGCTTCATCGAGGGTGTTCATGTCTAGGCCAGTTATCTCTGCTCCAATGAGTCCCGTAAGTGGACGGATAATCATGGTGTTAAGTCCTTGATCTACAGTTAGTTACCGTACTCTGATGCCTGTGTTAGCACAAACGGCGATAGCGCTTATGTTAGGCGTTGCAATCACGTGTCCATGTAATACACCGTGCAACTATTTACTTAGAAGAACATTACGGATGTCCTGTTGTTAGCGCTTGGTGCGCCGGTGCCGGATAAGGTTAGGACCTATGGCCGTGGGTGATCAAGTTTACAGGCTTCAGGTAGCTCGCGATGGAGTGCCTAAACCGTAGTGATTAGTTCAGGAATTCCAGCGGGTCCGATCCAGACATAGGCGTTCTGCTCAAAGCGCGTTGCCATCGCGGTTGCCTGGTCTTTGTCGATTCCGAGCACGAGATAACTATACTCTTGCCAATCCTTGCCTTGGCCGTAGCCGACCAAGTAGTTCAGTCGCATTTTTTCGATATCGGTCAACAGGACGGCCTGGCGGTCGTCATTCTCATCGTCGGTGAGCTTTTCACTATGGGGGTTCCATGCAGTAATGAACGCTGCGGATTCAACGCCCATGCTGCCCAGCAACACCCTGAGGTCATCGCTTTGCTCACCGACTTTCATGAGCAGTGGCGGGTCGTCGGAGATGATGTAGTCTGTATCCAGATACTTCTGTCTTAGAGATGAGTCGATGCCTGGTTTCATATCAGGATGTTTTCCTCATGACGGCTCTGTTGTATAAAGGGTCATTTGGCTTGCGGGCGCCTACTATCATTTTCGACCCGCTAAACCATTCGTCTGCTGCGGCCTCTTCGCGAACCCAGTCTACCAGCTCGCTCCGGTATGCGATTTTCCAGATACCATCTCGGCGTTCGTATCTATCGACATAACGTCCACTGATAAAGAGGTCTCTTTGTTCGTCTGCTTCGTTTTTTACCCGGTGAAATGCTTGGTAGTAAACCTCACCAAACGCTTCGTCGCCCTGTAACTCGATGTTCACCTGCCCTATGAAATGATGGTTGGACAGATGAGTGGTAAGGCCGGTCAGGCAATACTCAATGAAACCATCGGGTCCACCTTCGTAAATACCATAGCTACAAAACGCATCGTCCCAGAACACTGAACGTTCCAGCTCTCCATCCAGGCGATCCAGGCCCCGCATGTAGTTTGATGAAAGGTCAGTGATCTCGAGTTTGTCTGCAGCAGCGTGTAGCCTATTCTGTGTCATCTCTAAAATTCGATAACTGAGCGAGCGACTTCACCGGCTTTCATGCTTCTGAATGCCTCGTTAACGTCCTCGAGCTTTAGTCGTCGAGAAACGAGACTGGTGAGGTCAAGACGATCCTGCAGGAATAGATCAATCAGCTTCGGCATATGCTCACGAAAGCGAGTAGAGCCATACATGCAGCCAATCAGTTTCTTCTCCTGCAGGAATGCGGGTCCTGGTATCGAGATTTCGGACCCGAGTGGGTGCATACCAACCACGACCGTTGTTCCTCCGGCGCGTGTGATGTTAAAAGCTTGAGTCGCGGCAGCCGGCACGCCGATTGCTTCAAAAGCGTACTCAACACCTTCGCCTTTAGTTATTTCTTGGATAGCTTCATCGAGGTCAACTTCTTTTGAATTAATGGTGTGCGTGGCGCCAAACTGCGATGCCATTTCAAGCTTAGAATCCATAATGTCGATGGCAATAATGTTAGCGGCACCCGCGATACGACAACCCTGAATGATATTGAGCCCAATGCCACCGCATCCAATAACAGCGACTGTTGAACCGCCTGGCACCTTGGCTGTGTACAGCGCTGCTCCGACACCAGTCATCACCCCGCATCCGATAAGCGAAGCTTCGGCCATGGGCATTTCTTCGGGGATCTTTACAACGCCATTTTCCGAAGTCACCATCATTTCTGCAAAGCTGCCAACTGACGCGAACTGCAGGATTGGGCTGCCGTTCCATGTCAGCCTGCTCGCAGAAGCTGCTCCAATTTCAGGGTCATTGCACAAGTTGGGTCGGCCGCCTAGGCAGTAATAACATTTTCCACAGAACGGCCTAAAGCTCATGATGACCCGATCACCCGGCTTCACATAGGTGACGCCCTCACCGATCGCTTCAACGACACCGGCAGCTTCATGGCCGAGTACACAGGACATTGGTAGCTGCCAAGATCCGTCCACAAAATGCAGGTCTGAATGGCAAACACCTGAACAACTGGTTCTGACTAGGACCTCGCCCGCCCGAGGGTCGATAATGTCTACATCTTCTATGGTAAGTGGTTTATTGGCTTCTTGAAATACTGCTGCTTTCATAATCCCTCCGGGAGATGTTTATTACTTGATGTTGGTCACAATACGCTTGTAGACAAAAATGTTGAAGTGTGTCTGCGAGGCTATTTTCCGTTCAGTCGATCGACGACAGGTCCAAATGCTTCCATATTGTCTACTCCGACTGTGATGTAAGAGATACCGTGTAGTTCGCGGCGTCGCTCCAGTTCCTCGCAAATTGTATCCACAGAACCAAATAGTGCGTGAGGGTGGATTCGCATCTGGTCCTCGGTTAGGCCAAATCCTTTCGCAAAAGGGCCGAGCACAGGCGAAGGGTCGTCCATGACAAAGGTAAAGTAGGCTCCGATCTCAATCTCCAGGTCATCAAAACGGTCTCCGGCACCTTCCCTGATCCACCTAACTTTCTTCTGCGTTTCTTCTTCAGTGGACATGCTTACGCCGTCTGCTCCGATCATACCTGAACGATTATTGAAGTTAAGAGAAACGATATCGGCTTCACGACCGGCAAGGCGCAGAATTCGCGGTGAGCCTCCGCCTACCATAATAGGTGGCTTGGATAAGGGCTTGGGATCCCCCGAAAATCCCTTCCATTTAATTGTGTCGTTAGAAAGGTCGGCTTGGCCGTCGCTACAAAATGCCTTAACACCTTCGATAACATCGGCAAGCCTGTCGATTCTGACCTTTGGTTCGTCTTTGGTTATTCCTAGTGCTTCATACTCTTCAGTAATCCAGCCTGCACCCAGCCCGAATTCAAGACGGCCATTGGATAGTTTGTCTATCGTCATGGCTGACTTGATCAGTACGATTGGTAGGTGGTAGTCCACACAAAAGACCCTGCAGCCAATATTGATTTTACTAGTGACTGCTGCGGCGTAGGCCATGGCGGGAATAGCCGCTAAGTTCTGTTCGGGGTGATTGGCTTTTTCCAGAGCTGGGCCTGCTCCGAGTATGTGGTCCGCGAGATGAAAGGCGGAATAGTTTAGCTCTTCTGCCCTCTGAACTTGGCCAGTCCAGTCTTCAGCTGAATCTGCGTTAAATGACTGAACGCCAAATCTAAATGGTTTACTCATGCCTACTCCTTATAGTTTGTATTGCACGCCAGTGAGCTCTGTGGAAAGGTCCCACAGTCGCGTCGCCACCGCTTCGTCTTTTGATGCTGGAATCGTATCAACCTTTTGGGCAGAGTGAGCCATCTCTCCCCACTTTTTGGGTCCGAAATAATCGCCTCCCTCTACGTGGTCGTCGGTAGTGGCCATCAGAGTGGGAAGGGCACCCTCTGCTGAAGTGTTCATTATCAGACGCAGTGGTATGAAGAGGAGTGAAAAGAGAGGTGGTATATGTCGGCCGAGTTCGGTGTTCGACCCGCCCGGGTGACATGCGACGGAAATAGCTGGTGAAGAAGCTGATTTTAACTGCCGTTGAAGCTCATAAGTAAACAGAATGTTGGCAAATTTACTCATTCCGTATCGTTGCATGCGGTTGTAGCTTTTGTCTGAATGAATGTCATCAAACTGAATACTACCCTGACGATGGGCCAGGCTACTTACGTTAACGATGCGAGCGCCTGGTTGGTCTTTCAGTTTATTGATCAAATGTCCTGTCAATGCGAAGTGACCTAAATGGTTGACTCCGAATTGCAGTTCGAAACCATCCGAAGTCACTTCTTTAGGAGGCATCATGACACCTGCATTATTGATCAGGGCGTCCAGTCTTGGTTCCCGGTTAACCTGCTCTGCGGCTCCCTTAACGCTGGAGAGACTCGCAAGATCTAGAGGAACCCAAGTTATATCGGCGTCACCTTTGATCGATTTTATTTTAGCTATCGCCTGATTTGCCCTAGTTTCAGAGCGACATCCAAGTAAAATTTTCGCGCCTCTTTCGGCCAGTACGCGGGCTGTGTCGTAGCCGATTCCTGTGTTCGCGCCGGTAATAAAAACTGTCTTACCTTTTTGGTTGGGTACCGCAGATTCTCGATAGTCAGGCACTCGGGTTCCTTTCTTTAGCTTTCTGGATGGGTGCGGCTTTAATAAACCGATGCATTTGGGAAATAGCGATCTCGTTGTCTTACATCGAACTCAAGGTGCAGATTTGAAAGTCCGCGAAGGAAACTACTGGGAACGTGTTTGAATGGCTCGTTCGTGTCGACGGTCCTGATGTTATCCAGTCGATGCAAAAAGATGGTGAATGCGGAGTACATCTCTTGACGAGCCAAGGCAGCACCTGGGCAATGGTGCGGCCCTGAACCAAAGGCAAGGTGTGCTCCCGCTTTCTTGCGTTCGATATCGAATGTTTCTGAGTCATCGAAAACACTCTCGTCTCGATTAGCGGAGGCGTATCCGACAGCTATACTTGAACCCTTCGGGATAGGTATGCCGCCAAGCTCTGTATCCTCTACGGTAACCCTCCAGAGGTGCAGCACAGGTGTTTCATATCGAAGAGACTCTTCAATAAAATTTCGGATGAGCTTTTGGTCTGAGCGCATGCGATCCATTAATTCTGGACGTTGCAGTAGCAGCATGAGGCCCGAACCAATGGCGTTAGTAGTGGTTTCGTTTCCTCCAGTCAGTAATTGGTCTAGGAGGTCTTGGAGTTCGAACATGTCGAGTTCTCGCTCGGGGCTGTCCGGGTCATCTTTTAGTTTTGCGTGAGCAAGGTCTGAAATAATGTCGTCTTTGGGTTCGTTCTTTCTCTCTCCCAATACCTCGGCGAAGAACTGTTGTGCTTCCACAACCTGTTTTGCACACTCAAGCGCTTGAGCTTCATCCGTAAACCCACCTCCAGGAGCAAGCATCGCATCTGACCATTGCTTTAGCTGCCAGATTTTTTCTCGCGGCACCCCCAACTGGTCCGCAATGACAGTGCAGGGAAGAGGTACAGAGAAATCCCACATAAAGTCGCACTTGCCTTCATCTATGAACTTGTCAATCAAATCGTTGACGACAGTCTCGATATAGTTGGTCATATTGCGGATGCGAGCGACTGAAAACGCGTCGTTGATTAGTCCTCGATACTTTGTATGTACCGGAGGGTCTGTTCGCTGCAGGGTGGATACCCTTGCCCAGCCGTTTTCATTTTTGAATTCTTCAGCGATATTGCGAGAAGTGCCGCCGCGCTGGGCGCCGTGTTTATAGATATCGTTACTGAAAACCTCCGGGTGTTTCTTGATATACCTGACATCTTCGTATCGACTGACGTAGTAGGCGCCAAGCTCCGGCATAAAGTAGACAGGTTTGTCGAGATGACGAATGGCCTCGAAATACTTGAACGGGCATTCTCGTGTCTCATCTTCAAGCAGGTTGAATTCTAGTGATTCGGACATGTTTGTCTCCTAGCGAGTCGGGGTATTAGTCTCTCACGGTCTCGAGGCCAGGTGAATAGCGGGATAATCCGATGCTGCAATCTATCTTTTTCGGGCCTCATTAAGGGCCGGTTAAAAAAAGCCTCGTCTTTGAAGTTCCACGGAAGCTACTTGCTTGCGGATGAGAATGATTCGCGTTATGATTATCATCAGTTACGAATCTATAGGTTAAGGATAAGAGTATGTTGATGATTTCAAGGGTAGGAGCGCTCCTGGCGATAATTTTCGGCCTTTACGCATGTGGTGGTGGTGGCGGCAGTAGCTCTGCACCCGTGCCAGCGGCCGTAGTAGTGGCTGATACAGATGGAGATGGTGTCGACGATGACAGCGATGCATTTCCGAATGATGATAGCGAGACTGTGGACACGGACGCGGACGGGGTTGGCGATAACGGCGATAACTGTTTGAGTGATGCTAACGCTGACCAACTCGACAGTGACGCTAATGGTTCAGGTGACGCCTGTGATGCTATTCCAACCACCTACGCTTTTAACAACCCGAACTTTGAAGGTGAGAGCTCTGTAAGCTACACCGGCCAGACTGCTCGACAGTTGCTGATGCTGGGTTTGGTTGATGCGATGAATGGATTAACTGAGCGCCCTGGTGAGCAAGCTGCGGTAGACGCTGAGCTTAGCTTTTACATAAACGGAGACGGTGCTGACGCAACTCCGCATGGGTTCGATGTAAAAGGTGGAGAGCCTGTGATTCCTGGTCCTACCTATGGAGATATCAGCAAAGGGAAAAATCTGGACGGTAAAATTGCCGGAGGAAACGGCGAGGGAGGAGGTGAAACCTCAAAGTTGATCGGGGCTGGATTTTTCGGTTGGCAAACAGGCTTAGACTCGACCCCATTACCTATAGAGCTAGTCGCTTACTTCATTGACAGAATGGCGGCGGAGTCTACAGACGGGACAGCCCCAACGATAAGCGTTGTAGGGAATCCAGCGGTGGCTTTGGATTCAGTTGTCACTGACGTTAATGGCCTCAACTATCGCCAGTTAATGCAGAAGTTTTTAACTGGCGCAGTATCCTTCTCTCAGGGAACGAATGATTACTTCAAGACTGATTTCGCTAGTGCGACAGGTCAAGAAGGTACAAAAGCATATACCGCAGGGGAGCATGATTTTGACGAGTCGTTCGGCTATTACGGCGGAGCTCGAAACATGAATGATTTCACCGACGACGAAGCTGCTGGCAAAGGTGGCAGAGACGCTTGGGGCAATGGTTACAACGATGCGAACGAAGATGGCAGCATAGATGTACGTAGCGAAGTTGTGCTGGGCCATGCTCAAAATTGCGCTAAACGTGATCGGGGTTCAAAAGGGGAAGATGGCGTAGCACGGACCGACTTTTCGAAAGAAGTTTTTGATGCTTTCCTGATAGGTAGAAAAATAGTTGGCAATGCTGCAACAAATCAGGGACTTACCGAGGCGGAACAAACGGCGCTCGACGCACAAATTAAGACAGCCTCTGTGACATGGGAAAAATGCATTGCGGCGACGGTGGTTCATTACATTAACGATATAACAGGTGACATGGGTAAGTTTGTGGCACCAGACTTCGCTGATCTGAAAAACTTCAATGACCTGGCAAAGCACTGGGGTGAGATGAAAGGTTTCGCGCTTGCTTTACAGTTCAGTCCAGCTTCTCCGTTTAGAGACGGATCTGTGGCTGGCACTGATGTGGAACAATTACGTCTGATGTTATCTCTAATGGGTGACGCTCCGGTCCTTGCGGATGGTTCGCAAGGTGGGGTGCCCGCAACAGGAACAGCGCAAGCTGCAATTGATGCTTACTTGGCGGATTTGAAAAAAGCTCGAGACATTTTGGAAAAAGCTTATACATTTGATTCCGCAGTAGTCGCAGGCTGGTAATGTGGTAAAGAACTTGGCAGCATTGGAGCAACCTTCAGCGCATCTAGTTGTAGTAGATTAAGCTAGATGGCCGCAGGTGGGTCCTAGGCTTTCATTCTAGCGCCGCTCTTTGAGCGGCGCTCTTTTTTTTAGGAGTAATATTTTGACGAGACTATTGCGGTCTTGCCTGATGGCAGTGGCGGGAGTTTACCTCTTGTCGGGATGCGGTGTGGATGGTTCTTCTGATGCTGAACCGATTGCTCTAGTGCCTGGCGCCGGGGTTGAAGAGACTCCGGCTGGGGACGAAGAGACGAGCCAACCTTCGCCCGCAGCGTTCGATACCGTTAGTATGATCACTCAAATAGTGGATGGAGTTTTTGTAGCCAATTACGCCGCTCTCAGTGAGAGTGCTGCGTCTTTTGCAGCAAGTGATGGAAGTCTCAAATCTTATTGTAGTGCCATTGGATCTGAGCAAGAAGGGGCTGCGTTTGACTCTGCGCGGGACCAATGGCGTTTGACGATGGCAGCTGTGCAGGCCACTGAAATGCACGTGCTGGGCCCGGCGGCGAATAATGAAGACTCGCTAAGAAGTCGCGTGCATTCTTACGGCGCGGGTAAGCTTAGCACCTGTGGGGTTGATCAGTCCGTTGTGTTGGCCGAAGAAGTTGGTTTTGATGTTGCGTCAAGATCCATCAATCAGCGAGGAATGGGCGCCATTGGTTACCTGCTTTTTAATGAGAACTTAACTCACACTCTGTCTCTTATACACATCTGACGCTGCCGACGAATAG
>OLHR01000636.1_pt1 | contig 9603 bp, 8 predicted proteins | sample 1609291 | NCBI WGS metagenome assembly OLHR01 (sample SAMN05416707, study PRJEB24817) | seawater metagenome | isolation source: Sea water | place: Canada:Atlantic | collected 2013-07 | reverse complement strand
CTATTCGTCGGCAGCGTCAGATGTGTATAAGAGACAGAATGTATTAAGTAGAATTTTAATTTCGGAAAAAGATTTTGTCAAAATCATAAAACGTGTATTGGGTGAATTATGTTTTGCATCTACAATCCCAATAATTATTGCATAAATGTTCTTTAAAACACTTAATAATTCTACACCCTTAATATCTGTGGTATAATCAATATGAATATTCGTGTTTTTTATAACAGAATCTATTATGTGATACTGAGATTTAGAATCTAATCCTAATGTGAAAATAGAATGTGAGTTATTTATTAATTCAGATGAAAATGTAGGTCCTTTCATCGTTATGATACTATTGTTAGCTAAAACAGTTGTAAGAAAGTCTACAATTGTTTCTCCTTCTTTATAAACTCCTTTAGATAAATTTATTATTAAAGCTTCTTTTTTTATAAAAGGTGCACAGTTTTTTATAACTTTTTTTATTTTTTTTGAGGGGATTGAAATAAAAATAAGATCCGCATTTGACAAATCACTTACTTTAGATGTTGCAGATAAAGAAGGGTTTAGTGTTTTGTTTGGAAAATATTTTTTATTTGAGTGACTTTCATTAATCTCTTTTTCTTGAATTTCACTTCTAACGAACAGCACAACTTTATTATTCTGATTACTCGCTAATTGATTTCCAATTGCAGTCCCAAATGATCCTCCACCTAAAATATATACGTTTTTCATTGATGTAAATACTATTTTATTTTAATAATTACAGGCATAACAATTATTATTACTCCTAAAAGAAAATCTATTTATCTATTTATTGTTATTACTTCGTTTTATTTGGAATAATTAATATAATTCCTGTTGAGAAAAGTCTTAAAATACAAATCCATCAATTTATAATTTCACGTAGTAAAAATAAATTATAATTTCTTCTTATAAGTACTTAAATAGTTATTTAAATCTATAAAAAGAATAACCAATAACGTTATAAAAAATGACAGCCCTGCAAGTATAAATATATAATTTTTTGTAATACCTTTTATCTCATAACCTATGGTTTGAAAATTTGAAATAACGTTAATAACTTCAGATTTTTCACCAATATCAACAGCAACTAAACCTAGTTCTTCATTAATTCTTCTGTCTGTTGAAAATAGTTCAATCTCTTTTGTTGATGTTTTGGTTCCACCTAGATCTATACTAGTTCCTGTGAACTCCTTTTTAGATTCTTCTAGCATGACTCTCATATAAACTTGTCGAAGAGAATCAACTTTAATTAAATTCTCTCTCAATAAAGAATCTGTTCTGGTAAGGTTTTCGTTGGTTAATTTTTTTATTCTATCAAAATAATTATTATTAATTACAGAAGCAATAATAACTTCGTCTAAACCATTAAATACGTCATTGTATTTTGCCTCTACTACAATATCATGAAGTTTATAATCGTAGTCGGTAAAACTCGTTTTAAATTGATCAAAATTATAGCTACTAACGGTTAGGGTATCTACAGTTAGAATAAATTGATCGTAAGCATTAATAATGTCATTATCATTAACAACAGGTGTTATTTCAAATTTTGTTAAACCTGACGCTTTTAGGGTATCTATGTTAAAAATAGAGGCTAACAATAGCACCTTTTCTTGTTTTACCAGCTCGTTATAATAGCTAATGTTCTTGTAAAGCTGAAGTGTGCTTTTAAAATTGGGCTGAACTAATAAATTAGATCCATATCTATCTTCACTATCACTTTCTAAATATGCTCCAACAATACCACCTAGAAGAGCGGCAATTACAAATTTTTTGAAGTGTTGTTTAAAAAATAATAATATTGAAATTAAAAAATGAAAAATACCTTTAAATATACTTCCAATAAAATTAAAAAAGTTTTTAAACCCTTTTCCAATAATTACAAATAAAGAGCCTAGATCTACCTCTTCTTCATTGTTTTGATTGTTTGTTGACATCTTATTTTTTTAATTGATTTTTATTTAAAAAATTTGCTCCAGTATTTTATGCGTAATGGCGTAGGTTGGAGTCACTCCAGACATCCCCAAACCACCAGAAGCTAAAGTGGCTCCTGTTTCTAGCGGGTTATCAGAAGCATAGTAAGCATACCTCACTTTAACATCTTCAGAAATATTTCCTCGAATCTTAGAAGCTGCCTGAATAGCTTTTTGATAATGAGCTCCCTCCATTTCTAATCCAATAACATTCCATGTAGAATCATGAAAAAACTTTAATAAATCTTTGTTTTGTAATGATGTTCCTAAAACTGTTACCATGGCTCCGTCAAAAGAAGAAACTCCAAAACCTTGTAAATCTTCTTTAGATAGTTCATTTGTAAACGGATAATTATCTGCTGTGCCTTCAAAAATATGAGCAGAAGGAATCATAATATCTCCTTTACCTCCTTCTAAAATACCTGCTTTTCCCATAATAGAAATAGATTCAACATTTAAATGAGTTGAACCTTGCTTTTCTTTATATGGTTTTAAAAGTTCATCCATCGTTTCATAAGCTTGCTCTCCAAAAGCATAATCCATCACAATAATAACTGGGTCTTTCCCTTTTGAATCTACTTTTTTAAATGGTATTTTACTACTATCTATCTTTTGGGTATCTATCACCTGAACGTTAATATTTGTTCCAGAAGTATCTTTTATATAAATCAACCCATTTTCAGAAGCATATTCTTTTACTTTTTTCTGAAGTGGCTTGCTCTCATTATTACTTAATAATTCATACAATTCAAACCCTTCTTTACCTTTTGCTATATCTGTTAACGAACTAGTAGCATAAATAGTATTTAAAACACTGTGCATATTTGCACTTATAATGTGAATTGGTCTTTCTAATAGCTGATGATCTTTCAATACTTTTTTTATGTTATTGGCCCAAACCTCTCCGTAAATATGATGACCTATTCCTTCTCCTAATACAGAACTAAAATTAACCGTTCTCTTTTGTTGATGACAACTTTCGCTAATTGCTAGTTTTCCTAACCAATAAATAATTTGAAAGAAACGATCTGGGTTTTCTGAAGATGAGAAAGCATTATAAGTATCGGCTACTTCATCATAAGTTCTACCTAAAACATTTGCTAAATGAACTTTCGTAATTTCTCTTTCTTCCTCAGATATTTTTTTATGATGAAGAACAACTTCTTCTAAATTTTTCCACTCTCTGGTAACATCCCCTTCTAAATTTAATAAAATACGGTCTTTGATCTTATGAGACTCTATAAACAAAAAAGTAAGATGTGTTAAGATATCATAGATTTCAGATCTACCTCTGGTGATCTCAATATTCATTTGATCTTTGTCTATTCTGTAACAGTTTCTTCTTCTCTTTGGAGGAATAATAACCTTAAAATGTGATTTATTATATCCCTCATCAGCTGTTAAGTTAATAAACTGGCACTCTTCAATTCCTTCTGGTAATCGCTCTATCACATAAATCAATCCGTTCAACTCTACTCTTTCTTCTGCAATAGATCCATAAATTTCTGGTCTAAGTAGTAGTAATGATTTTCGTAAAGTTTCCCCTGAAATACCCATTGGCTTATAAAAACCCCTGCTAAACAGATGACGCATAGAGATATATAAACGCTCAATAGCGTTGGTAGATTCTTGGGCTCTGGTTCTTTCTTGATGTTTTGTTTGCAACATAGTGTTTTAGGCTGCAAAGATAAGAAAATCGCTCAAAGTTAAGCCCCTTTGAGTACTTTGGCGTACAGTCTTTTATTTTTTAGAATTTTTACGGCTTCTAAAATCACTGTATCTTTTTTTAATTTGTTCAAATAAGAACCATTTTTGTAGTAATATCTGATTAAAATTTCATCTTTAATAATTTCAGATAAATAATCTTCACTTCTTGATATATCAGCAATTTTTTCCTGGAGTAATTTCTTTTTTAATTGTTGAAATTCCTTGGCAATGAAGGTAGTTTTTTCAGAAGAATTATAGGCGTCTAAAAAAAGGAGCTCTTGAGTTGTTTGAAAAACAGTATCTGATACTTTAAGATAGTTTAAAAAGCTTTTAAAGTCTGATGAAGAGAGAGAAAAATCGGTAACTGAACTTATTGTTGGGTTTCTATAAAAATAATCTGTTGTAAAGTTAAAGATTGCTCTAGATTTTATCAATTCTTTTGTGGCTTCACTTCTCTTTGAAAAACCCACTTCAACGTCTGGAGTAATTCCTCCTCCATCAAATACAACTCTTCCATTTTTAGTTTTAAAAGAGGTTACTGTACCATCAGAAAATTTTGGAACCTGCCCCTGGTTATCTCTACTGGCGTAATCTAACTCTTGAATACACCTTCCGCTTGGGGTATAGTATTTAGAAATAGTAAGTTTTAATTGAGTTCCATAGCTTAGGTTCATATAACGCTGAACCAACCCCTTTCCAAAGGAACGTTCTCCCAAAATTACTGCCCTATCATAATCTTGTAGTGCACCAGCAACTATTTCAGAGGCCGAAGCTGATCTTTCGTTGAGTAAAACAGTGAGGGGAATCTCTAAATCTAAAGGAGTGTTAGATGCATTATAAGTATTGCTCCACTTTCTTACTTTAGCTTTAGTTGCTGTAATTTTACTTCCTTTTGGTAAGAAAAAATTTGAGATATTAATAGCCTCTCCTAGAGAACCTCCTGGATTGCCTCTTAAATCAAAAACTAAGTTTTTCATTCCTCTTTTCTTTAATTCTAGAAAAGCCTTTTTAACCTCAGAAGAAGCTTTTTGATTAAATCTAGTTAAAACAATATACCCTGTTTCTTGATCAATTAAATCATAAAAAGGAACCGGATTTATCTCAACTTTCTCAGTTACTACACTAAAATTCTTAACTTCCCCCTGTCTTAAAACAGCAATTTCTAAAGAAGTATTTGGTGCGCCTTTTAATATCTCTGACAGTTGATCTCTATCCATATTTTTAAGAGATTGGTTTCCTGCTTTTATAATAATATCTCCTGCTTTTAATCCTTTTTTATCTGCTTCATAGCCTTTGTAAATTTCATTTAATACAATTCCTTTTTTATCATAAAAAACTGAAACACCAATTCCTGAATACGCTCCTTCTCTTCTTATCCTTGCTTCTTCAACTTCTTGTTCATCAAAATAATTTGTGTAAGGATCTAATTCTTTTAGCGTATTTTTTATTGCTTTATTTGTAAATTCAGCAGGGTTAATTTCATCTACATAATATAGATTCAATTCTTTAAATAAAGTCGTATAAATTTCTAGTTGTTTTGCTACTTCAAAGAAGTTTGATTTAAATGAAAAAGAAAGAACAATAGCTCCAACAACTAGCGTAACTATTACCTGTTTTTTTATTGTATAGTTAGACATTTTCTTTGTTGGTTTGTGTTTCAATAAATAATTTTAAAAGTTCTTGAATTTTTTCTTGAACCTCTGAAAATACAGGCTCTTTCTTACCAAGAAAAGTAATCATAAAAGCACAATGAAATTTTGATCCTTCAAATATGCTTTTTTTCTCTAGTCGATAAGCTTCTCTAATCAATCTTTTAATCCTATTTCGATCAACTGCTTTTTTGAAATTTCTTTTAGGAACTGAAAATGAAGCCTTAACTGAAGTAATTGAAATTGGATCTGTTATAATATACACCAATCTAAAAGGGAAATTTTTGATAGATGTTCCTTCTTCAAAAAGCCTGCCTATGAGTTTGCGACTTTTTAATCTTTCTTTTTTACCAAGTGTATTGTTCATCTCTACAAACTTACAGAAAACAGTTTTTTAAAAGGAATATCTTAGACACTATTTACAAATTAGAAAAAAATAACTGATTAACTAGAGTGTTCTTTTCATAGGACGAGTTAAACAAGTAGGCCCTCCACCTCCTTTTACACTAATCTCATTGCCTTTGTAAGCAACAACTTGGCAGCCTGCTTGTTCCAATAATTTTTTTGTGATTGGATTTCCATCCACCATCAAACAATCTCTTGGAGCAACAGCTAATACATTGCAACCCATAGATTCAAATTCTTCATCAGGAACCTCTATCAATTGAAAACCTCTTTCCAACAATTGATTTCTAAATTTTATAGGCATTAAAGGAGAATAGACAACTGCTAAATTTTTATCTACTGGACTTAGAATAGACATCAAGTGAAAAACATCCTCTTTTCCTTTGTAGTGAGGGAGTTCTACAACAATAACTTCTATTCCTTTTGGATCTAATAAGGCTTTTAATTGACGTATTCCTTGGTCATTTGTTCTGTAAGTATGACCAACAGCCAATGTTTTTTGATCTAGCCAAGCAACGTCGCCTCCTTCTAGAGTTCCTGGAAAGGTAATCTCTCCTAATATTTTAACAGTGTTTTGTAAATAGGTTTCTAACTGAGCTTTGGGTTCCTGTATTCTTCCTTTTTTACCCATATTACAGATAATCATTCCAAAATCTGTAGCAATAGAGGCATCTCTGCAATAAATAGAATCTATCCATGTTTTTTGATCCGCAGGGAAAAAACATGTTTCAATATTTTTATTAGTAAAAAATAACTGAAACGCATGATATTCTTTCAGAGATTCCTCAAAATTGGGCTTAGTAAGAAACTGCAATTCTTTCCATTGTTTTGTCAGCTTTTTTTCTGAACGAAATGAACTCTCTGCAGATTTTAAGTATACAGAAGCTAATTTTAAATATTCTGAATGATGTGTTTCTTTCATTTTTCTTTAGATTTATTCCATTGCATTAAAACATAAAATGGAATTCCTAGCAATAATAATAAAAATCCGTAGAATACAACTTCTGCAGTTGAACCGTAAATAGCCCACAAAGAATATAGAAATCCTAAAAGACCCAAAACAACTGTTTTTACGCCACTATTAATGTGTGTGTGTTTTTGAACTAGAATAATAATATAGGCAGCAGAAACAAACACATAGGGCACCAAACAGGCCAAAACCGTTAAATTTACCATAAATGTAAATTGGGTTACAAGACTATCAGAAAAATTCATCAGCATAACAATAGAACTTAATAAACTTCCTATGATGAGCCCTAAAACTGGAGCTCCTTTTGCGTTCTCTTTCTTGAAAATTTTTGGAAACATTGCATCTTTTGCTGCAGCCATAGGAATCTGAGCTAGAATTAAAATCCAGCCATTTAATGCTCCCATTCCAGAAATTGCAGCTCCTGCAGCAACAAAATAACCAGCATATTTACCTCCAATTATTTCTCCTGCTTCAGCAAACGGAGCTGGAGAGTTTTGTAAGGTTTCTGTGGGTAAAATTCCGAATAAAACAATGGTTCCTAAAATGTAAATACTAGTGGTAATAATAGTCCCAAGCATGGTTGCTTTTGGCACTATTTTTTCTGGATTTTTTATGTTTTCTGCAGGAATACTTGCAGATTCTAAACCTAAAAAAGCATATAATGTTAAAGCTGCTACTAAAGAAAATGTTGTAAAATCACTTTCATCTGTCATATTAAATTTTGGAAAATTATCTAAGCTAAAAAAGAAAAATCCAAAAACAATAATAAAAACCAATGGCAGTAATTTTAAAATAGTGGTGATGACCTGAATTTTTCCAGATGTGCTAACTCCTTTAGAATTAATCCAAGTAAAAAACCAAATCATAGACAATCCAATACTAACAGCTAATAATGAGTTTGTTTCTAAAATTGGGAAAAAGAAGCTTAAGGCTCCTATAATGGCAATGGCAATTGCTGCATTGCTAATCCAAATAGAAATCCAGTAACCCCATGCAACTAAAAAGCCTATAAAATCTCCAAAACCTTCTTTTGAATAAATATAAGGTCCTCCACTTTTATTAACAATAATCTTACTTAAATCACTAAATATTTTAGCTAAAATAATGGCTCCTGAGGCTGTAAAAAGCCACCCTAACAAACTAATACTACCATAGGTTGATAATGAAGCTGGTAGAATAAATATTCCAGCACCTATCATATTGCCAACAACCAAAGACGTTGTGGTTATCAAACCTATTTTTTTGTTGCCAGAACTCATTTAATTTGTGTAATTTTAGAATCAAATTCTTGAAAGATACAATTTAATTTAACAACTAAAAATGAGCTTTAAGATCAATCCAGACATTACAAAAGCAGAAACGCTTCCTGCTACTTTTTACAAGGATCCTGTTGTTTTTGAAACAATAAAAGAAAAAGTTTTTTTAAATTCTTGGCAATGGATTGGTGATAAAAACCTTGTTAGTAAGACACAATCTGTGTACCCCTTTATATTATTAGATGGTTTTTTAACCGAGCCACTGCTACTAACCAAAGACAAAGAAGGTAGCATTAATTGCCTCACAAATGTTTGTACTCATAGAGGAAATTTAGTAGCAATAGAATCTGGACACTCAAAAAAACTTACGTGTTCTTATCATGGAAGAAGATTTAACTTACAAGGTAAGTTTGAGTTTATGCCAGAGTTTAACGATGCAGAAAACTTCCCGAGACCCTGTGATAATCTTCATACATTTCCCATTAAAAAATGGGGCCATTTTTTATTTGCAGGACTTAATCCTAGTTTTGATTTTCAAGAAGTAATTAATGTTATGAAAGAACGAATAGGCTTTTTACCTATTGATGAATTTAAGCTTGATAAAACATTGCAAAAAGATTTCTTAATTGATGCTAATTGGGCCCTTTATTGTGACAACTATTTAGAAGGTTTTCATGTGCCTTTTGTTCATGAAAGCTTAAACGAAGTTTTAGATTACGGTAGCTATGAAACAATTATTTATACGCATTGTAATTTGCAAATTGGCTATTCTGATGAAGCTACAGAAGTCTTTGAATTTCCTGAAAATCACATAGATTATGGGAAAAAAGTTGCTGCCTATTATTATTGGATTTTCCCAAATATGATGTTTAACTTTTATCCATGGGGGCTGTCTATTAATATTGTAAAACCCCAAGGTATTAGTAAAACTAAGGTTTCTTTTATTAGCTATGTCTTGGATTCTTCCAAGTTAGAGAAAGGTGCGGGTAGCAATCTTGAAAAAGTAGAAAAAGAAGACGAAATTGTGGTAGAAAATGTACAAAAAGGAGTTCGTTCTTCATTTTATAAAGCAGGACGTTTTTCACCTACACGAGAAAAAGGAGTGCATCATTTTCATCTGTTACTTTCAAAATTTTTAAACCGTTAAAAATATATTTTAAAACCTGTCTAAATTAACATCTATTCTTTAAATTTGATGTCTGTAAACAAATCAAAAAACATGAAACCAGATTTATTTCAAGCGCCTGATTACTATCAAATAGATGATTTACTAACTGAAGAACATAAATTAGTTAGAGAAGCTGCTAGAGAGTGGGTAAAAAGAGATGTATCTCCTATTATTGAAGAATATGCTCAAAATGCTGAATTTCCAACACAAATTATTAAAGGCTTAGCAGATATAGGTGCCTTTGGTCCCTACATTCCAGAAGAATATGGAGGTGCAGGCTTAGATCAAATTTCTTATGGGTTAATCATGCAAGAGATAGAAAGAGGTGACTCTGGTGTAAGATCTACAGCATCTGTTCAATCATCTTTAGTAATGTATCCAATATGGAAATATGGAAATGAAGCGCAACGACAAAAATATTTACCAAAATTAGCATCTGGTGAATGGATGGGCTGTTTTGGATTAACAG
>OLHR01000634.1_pt1 | contig 9614 bp, 9 predicted proteins | sample 1609291 | NCBI WGS metagenome assembly OLHR01 (sample SAMN05416707, study PRJEB24817) | seawater metagenome | isolation source: Sea water | place: Canada:Atlantic | collected 2013-07 | reverse complement strand
CCTTAAAGGTGGCGGTTGTGCTGGGTTTGAATACGAATGGGATACTGTAGAAACAGAAGCTGATGTAGAAGCTAATGATGTAGTCATTGATTCTAACACAGGCAAATTTGTAGTTGGATCAGCTGCAATAATGTTCATGATAGGAACAGAAATAAACTATGTTAAAAATATAATGGGTGCTACTTTTGAAATTACCAACCCCAATGCACAGTCAGCATGTGGATGTGGTATTAGTGTGAATTTTGACGTAGATAAATTAGCAGCCACAAATGCAGATAACTTAGCAACCCAAATACTGTAACAGAAAAGAGCAAAATTGAAAATGAAAATTATCACTGGCAATAGTAACTTGCCGTTAGCTGAATCAATTGCTGGGCATTGTTTTAGCGACTTAGTACCTGCAGATGTGCAAACATTTGCAGATGGTGAATGCAGTGTAGAATTTAAAGAAAATATCCGTGGTGAAGATGTTTTTATTATTAAAAATCATCTTCTTAAAAGGGAATTCGGTTTAATTCCGAAGCTGTTCCCGCAACTGTAAGTCATTTCAAATATAACATTTGAAATTGTAACTCTTTATAACCACTGCTCACGCGGGAAGGTTGTACAAATGACAAGCCAGGAGACCTGCCTATTCACTAATTAAACGATCGAGCTTTCGGGATAAAAGCAAGTGGATATGAAGAAATTATACCTTTTTATATTATTTATTAATGCTACGGCATCCATGTATGCTCAGCTAGATTCTATTCAACACTTAACTGAAGTGATGTTAATAGATGCAAAGTTGGAGGATTATTCTGAGGGCTTTGAACTCATTCAATTATCAGATACCTTAATAGCACGAAATTCGGTATCCTTAACCGAAGTATTAAACTTTAATACGACCATTTATTTTAAAGAAAATGGTTACGGAATGGTATCTTCACCCTCTTTTAGAGGAACAAATGCCTCACAAACAGCTGTTATTTGGAACGGAATTTCGATCAACTCAAATCTTAATGGTCAAACCGATTTTAACACCATCGCTCCAAGTTCTTTTAATACTATAATTATAAGAAGTGGAGGAGGTAGTACTCAATATGGGAGCGGAGCAGTTGGAGGTAGTATTCATTTAAATAATATAATTGATTTTCAAAAAAAACAATCATCAGACTTAAGGCTATCCTACGGTAGTTTTTCAACAATTAATGGTGTATTTAAAAGTAGATTTTCATCTGATAAAAAGTACATTGATTTGGGAATTGACTTTATTAGTTCAGAAAATGATTATGAGTATATCGATTTAAATCAAAAAAATGAAAATGGAAATTTTGATAAACTAAATGTAGCTGCAAATGCAGGATTAAAATTCAGAAAAAGTACACTTTCTTGGAATTCAAATTACTTTTCAGGAACACGAAAATTTTCAGGAACCATTACATCACCTTCAAAAGACAGTTATAAAGACATAACAACACGAAATTTAGTAACTTGGAACAAGACCTTTAATAAATGGAAAAATACGATAAAAGGAGCTCATACTTTTGAAAGATATCGATACTATCCTCAGCCTGAAAATCAGTTATATTTTGAAGGGCAATCAACTACTTATTTAGGAGATTATCAATTGGAATATGAAATAAATAAGGATCTAAAAATAAGTTCCATCATTAACTATACCTATATAAAATCTAAAGGGACTAATATTGGAGTTAACGATCGTAATACCCTAGCTGTAATTTTTTTATGGAAGCATCACTTAAATGAAAAATTGAGTTATGGTATCAATTTACGACAAGCGTTTTTAACTGATTTTGAGAATCCTTTTTTGGCTTCTTTTGATGTTAATTATACGATCAATAAGTACTATTCTTTAAAAGCAAATGGATCTAAAAATTATCGCACACCTACTTTTAACGATTTATATTGGAATAGTGGAGGAAATGAAAATTTAAACCCAGAAACTTCTTATCAAGTTGAAATCTCTAATCAATTTGTATGGAATCAATTTCAGTTGAATATAACCGGTTTTTATATATCTTCTGAAGACTTAATAAAATGGCAACCAGGGGTAGATGGTTTATTTACACCAGTGAATATTTCAAAAACTGAAAATAATGGTATTGAAGTAAATGGAAACTTTTCAAAATCATTTAATAAACATGAATTAAATCTAGTTTTTAATTATTCATACACCGCTGCTAAAGATTTAGAAAAAAACAAACAGTTAATCTACGTTCCTTATCATAAGGTAACAGGAGCTTTTAATTATTATTATAAAAAATTTAGCGCTTATTATCAATTACTATTTAACGGTGAGGTATTCACTACCACCGATAATTATGGAATTTTAGATAGGTATTCCGTTTCCAACCTAGGATTTGAATACCTGATACAAGAAAAGTTATTTCCAATAAAAATTGGAATTAAATTTAACAATATTTTCAATACGTATTATGAGAATGTTGCTTACCGGCCTATGCCAAATAGAAATATACAAACCTTTATAAACTTAAAATTTTAAAAAAATGAACTTATTAAAAAAAATCACTTATTTAGTTACTTTTACTTTCTTAGTTGCTTCTTGCTCTCAAGATGATGAAGGTGTACCATTGCCATTAGGAGCTTATGAAAACGGATTCTTAATCACCAACGAGGGACCGTTTCAAAATGGATCAGGTACGGTATCATTTGTTTCAGATGATTATTTATTTGTGGAAAATGAAATCTTCAACCAAGTTAACTCCTCTGATTTGGGAAACATAGTACAGTCTATGGGTTTTAATGATGATCAAGCTTTTATAGTAGTAAACAATTCCAATAAAATTGAAGTTGTAAATAGATATACTTTTGAATCTATTGCTTCCATAACAGAAGGTTTAAATAATCCACGGTACTTTGTGTCTTCAGGTAGCAATGGGTATGTTACTAATTGGGGAGATCCTTTTGATGATACCGATGATTTTGTTGCCGTAATTGATCTTTCTACACATACGGTAACCTCTATTATACCTGTTGCTTTTGGTCCAGAGAAATTAATAATGGCAAACAATGATTTGTATGTTGCTCATCAAGGTGGCTATGGTCAAAATAATATTTTATCTGTGATAGATGTTTCAGCTAATATTTTAGAATCCACCATTGAAGTAGGAGATGTTCCCAATTCGATGGTAGTTTCAAATAATGATATTTGGGTACTTTGTGGAGGTAATCCTGAATTTACCGGTAATGAAACGAATGGAAAATTAGTAAAAGTTGCAACAAGGGAAAATGCGGTTGTACAAGTTTTTGATTTTTTACCGACCAACCATCCTAAAAGTTTATCGATTGATGGTGCCAGTTTAATTTATAATTTAAATGGAGAAGTTTTTAGTAAGGAAGTAACTAGTAGTTCTTTGCCAACAAGCAGTATTATTGCTGGCTCCTTTTATGCCATGACTATAAATGACGGAAAACTTTATGCTACTGACGCTGGTGATTTTGCAAGTAACGGAACTTTAAAAATATTTGATTTATCTACCAATTCAGAAATCATAACAATCGCTACAGGAATTATTCCTGGAGGAGTTTACTTTAATAATTAATTAGAAAAAATTGTTGATTTATGAGCACCTCAGGCATTGGGGTGCTTTTTTTATTTTATCTCCAGTAATATAAACTGATTGAGCTGTTTGCCAAAAACTTGAAAGTTATCATCAGCGACAAGGATTAATGATTGATTCCCATTATTAAGAATAGGACCAAAAGTAATGCCTTCAATATTATCTATAATACCCTCGGTAAGCTCACTTTTAATAGCGTCAAACTCGAAGAGTAATTTTTTATTTAAAGGTATGTAATCTTTGCTTTTTAAAGAATCGATGGCTAATGAATTTGTAGTAGAACTATCTGCATAGGCATAATAAATATTAACCGTGTTGCCATACCCAAAATAATCACTTTGATAGGTTCTTTCTATCACAAAAAAATGATTGGCTTTAAACTCTAAAATATCGGTAACTCCATTGATATTGAATCCTCCTTTATTAGGCTTTGTAATAGCAGATAACTGATATACAAACTCTTTTGATGGCTTTCCGGTTTCTTTATCAAAATAAGTAAATCTAACCGGTGAATTTGCTTTCTGGTATTTAGGTTCCTCTCCATCTATAGGAAGGGGCAGTTCAAAAGCAGTCCAATAGCCTTTATCATCAATACTATGGCTTAGTCCTTCCAATGTTGCGTTATGAATGGGCTTGGAATTTGCACTTGCTAAGAATTTAGTTGGTAATTGGAAGTCTTTTATAAATTCACCATTTTCTTTAGCTGAAAATAAAAGAGGATCTTTACCATTATTAATGGCCCCTTCACTTACCATAATTATCTTATTATTTGGCGCTGCAAGTATAGATTCTATATCCAAAACGTGATCTTGATAATAGGGGTCGTCTTCAAAAATAACCACATCAATAAAATTGATTTCTGAAATAGTATCATTTTGAATATTAATTTTTGCCTTGCAATAACGGGGAGTTTTAGAATCATCAACCGCTAAGTAATAAATCCCATTTTTATAATCTATTCCTGAAAGTCCTCCAATTTTAGTTTTTTTTATAGTTTGATTAATAGGATAGACATATTCATCTAAAAAATGAAGCGATATTTTTTGTTGCTCTTTTGGTAAAGAGGAACAACAGATAAAAAGAAATGATAAAATGATAAAGAATAAATAGTTCATAAACAACATTTCAGTTTTATTGTTCTGCTATCATAAGTTGATAAATAGGAGATTGAATTTTGTTTTCCAATAATTCATTAAATTGAGTAGTTGTTCTAGGTTGCGGTTGTGGTATGGATAGAATATCATTTAAAGCAGCAGCTAAGAGAGGTTCGTTGACATCTCCTAAAATACCTAAATTGGTATAATTTTCTTTTAATTGGATGTTGGGAAACAGACCCTCTGCATAATCTGTAAATCCTAGCACATTAGATGTTTTAAAAACTAAGGGTAACATCGCATAGGTGTGTCCTGGGTTCGCCTGACTTTTGCTAAAGTTAGGGGCAGGAGCATCGTATAATAAAAAAGATGCCTGATATTTTCCAGTAGTGGTATCTCCAACTTGCATCATATTAATATATGGGTTTAGACCATTAATAACCAATTCACTTGCAGAAGCTGATCTTTTGGTCGTTAGCACATAGGCTTTTGTTAAGTTAAGACTGTTAATAGCTTCGCCTGTAAAAATTTCGTTATTAAATAACTTAGGACTTGCATATTCAGCTTGACGGTCTGCATTCCATTCTTCATTTACAAATACTTGATTATAAAACTGACCAGTAACCATACTTGATAAATCAATGGCAGTTTCAACAGAACCTCCACCATTGTATCGTAAATCAATGACTAAGTCTGAAATGCCATCTGCTTTAAATTGTGCAAAAACAGCATTTAATTGAGCATCAAAATCCCTCGTAAATGCATTGTACATTAAATAACCAATTTTCTGACCTTGTACCGTTAAGGTTTCAGCAATAAGTATAGGGTTCTCCGTATATTGTTGTTTTACTAATGCTATACTTTCTCCAGTTGGAGTAATGGTAATCCCATCAAAAGTAGCTAGCGCTATTTCATAGGAATTGAGGCTTAATAACTCAGAAAAATTAGTGTCGTTTATTTGTTGTCCATTAATGCTATTAAAAATCATGCCTCTTTCTAAGTTTTTAGATGCAGCATCTGTTCCTGGTAATACATAACGCACATAACCAAACACATTACTGCTACCATCGGGATAATAAACCAAACCGAATTCCATTCCATTATTTAAGCTAACTCCATTTAGAGCATCTTCTAGTACATTATAATCGTCTACTAATAAACTAAACCGATCTTGTGGGGATTTTAAAAAGCCAAATAAGCTTTCTGGGGTTTCAAACGAGTTTAAAAAAGTATTTAGCTCATCCTGATTAGCAAAATTATCATTTGCTAATTCTGGTGTGTCTGCTTTATAAAGGTAAAAGTAGTTAAGCCCTCTATAAATAAAGTTTCCAATATCTAAGTCTGAAGTGGGTTGTATAGTGTCATCTAAATCTTCAAAGCAAGAAACAAATAAAGTAGCAATGGCAATTAACAACAATAAGATTTTCTTTTTCATAAGATTGGGTATATTCGATATTTGATTAAACCACTAAAATAGTTACATTATTGTTAATCGAAAATATTTTGTAACAAAATTAAGCGAGGCTCGTCTTCTTAATATAACAGCATAACTATTAAGCAAATTGGAACAAAAAGAGTTTTTAAATACCATACTTCCCTATAAGGATACTTTATATAGGTTGGCAAAAAGACTTTTGGTTTCCAGTGACGAAGCAGAAGATGCCGTTCAAGAAGTTTTTTTGAAATTATGGAAAGTACGAGATAAAATTGATAATTATAGAAGTCCAGAAGCATTTGCAGTTACCATGACAAAAAATTATTGTTTAGATCGATTAAAATCAAAACAAGCTTCAAATTTAAAAATTGTTCATAGTAATTATAAAAACAGCGAAAACATTGAAAGAGCTATTGAAGCAAACCAAGGAGTTGAATTGCTTACCAAAATCATGCAGACCTTACCAGAAAAACAAAAAATGATCATGCAGTTAAGAGATATTGAACAATTTGAATTTGCTGAAATATCTCAGATGCTAGAAATAAATGAAACTGCAATTAGAGTAGCATTATCAAGAGCTCGAAAAGTAGTAAGAGAACAATTAATTAAACAATACAATTATGGAATTAGCTAAAATAGAAGCATTATTAGATTCTTATTTTGAAGGTGAAACAAGCTTAGACCAAGAAAAAACACTTCGTGAATATTTTTCAAGTGCTACTATAGCACCTCATTTAATTGCCTATCAAGGATTATTTGTAGGTTTAAAAAATGCACAAAAAGAAATCTCAAAAAGAGAAGTTAGATTTCCTCAAGCTTCAACTACTTCGAGAAGATGGTGGTTAAGCATCGCAGCCTCTGTAGTTATATTATTAGGAGTGGTTGGTTTGCAATTTTCAGGAAACCAAATGACATCAGAAGAGCAACATGCTTTAGCAGAATTCAATAAATCAAGAGCAACCTTATTGCTCATGTCTAAGAGTTTTAATGAAGGAACCCAAGAATTGGCAGTTATTGGTCAGTTTACAGAAATAAAAAATAGAATTTTAAAATAAATAATATTCAATAATCAATTAAATAAATAATATGAAAAAGTTAACAATTTTAATAGCAATAGTAGTAGCTCCAATGTTAATGAGCGCACAAGATGCATTCGACTCATTTGAAGATGAGCGGGAAGTAAGTTCGGTAGTAGTTACCAAAAACATGTTTAAACTTCTGAGTCAGTTAGATTTAGAATCTAAGGACCCAGAAGCTAAAGAATATTTAGCATTAGTAAACAATCTAGATAATATCAAGATTTATACTACCGAGAACAAGGAAGTAGCAGCAAGAATGGATATTGCCGTAGCAACCTATTTATCAAAATCTCCAGGATTATCTGAATTGATGAGGGTAAAAGACGATGGTAAAAACATCAAGTTTTATTCAAAAGAAGGTAAAAACGATAACTATGTAAGTGAATTGTTAATGCACCTTACAGGAAATATTGATGGAGAAGATAGAACGATAATTATGAAAATAACAGGAAACATAGATCTTAAAAAGATTTCAAAGCTTACAAGCGATCTTAATATGCCTGGTAGCGAAGAGTTGAAGAATATAGATAAGAAAAACTAAAGATATGATACTTATAAAATACGTTATAGGAATTGGATTAGCAGCACTTACTTTATTTAGCTGTAGTAATAAAGAATCTTTGCAACGCTATATTGTTGACAGGCAAGACGATGATTCTTTTTTAAAAATTGATATAGCAGCAAGTTTATTACAAACAGATGGTGCTAATTTTTCTCAAGAAGAAAAGGATATTTTGGCAACTGTAAAAAAGATAAATGTAGTTGCATATCCAATAAAAGAAGGGAATGTTGTAGCTTATGAAGTAAAAAAACAAGAGTTAAAAAGCATTTTAGATCAAGCACGCTATAAAACGCTAATAAAGTATGGTTCTAATAAACAAGGAGCAACGCTAAAATACGTAGGTGAAGAAGATGCAATTGACGAGATTATCGTATTTGCAAGTGACGATGAAAAAGGATTTGCTTTGTTTAGGTTGTTAGGTGATAATATGCGACCAGACCAAATGATAAAATTAATGAATGCTATTGAAAAAGGAGATGTTGATGTATCAAAACTAACATCGATAGGAAAGATCTTTAATATGTAAAAAGAAGAATATTTTTAATAAAAAAGACCGACTATTCTTAGTCGGTCTTTTTTATAATTCAATTTTTTTTATATCCCAGTATAATTAGAAGGTGTAATCACTCTCATTTCTTTTTTTACACTTTCAGAAACTTCTAAGGTTTCTATAAAAGCAGCGATGGATTGTGCATTTATTTTTTCATTGGTTCGCGTTAACCCTTTTAAGGCTTCATAAGCATTTGGATACCCTTCCCGACGAAGAATGGTCTGAATTGCTTCAGCCACTACCGCCCAGTTATTTTCTAAATCCTCTGCAAATTTGTTTTTATTTAATAATAATTTATTCAATCCTTTTAAAGTAGATTGAAATGCAATTAAAGTATGTCCAAAAGGAACCCCTATGTTTCTTAATACTGTGCTGTCTGTTAAATCTCTTTGCAACCTACTTATCGGTAGTTTTGCTGATAAATGCTCAAATAAAGCATTAGCAATTCCTAGATTACCTTCACTGTTTTCAAAATCGATAGGATTTACTTTATGAGGCATCGCACTAGATCCAACTTCACCTTCTTTGATTTTTTGTTTAAAATAATCCATAGACACATAAGTCCAAATATCACGATCTAAATCGATAAGGATATTATTTATTCTTTTTAAGCAATCAAATAAAGCAGCCATATGATCGTAATGCTCAATTTGTGTAGTTGGAAAAGAATGATGAAGTCCTAGTTTATCTTGTACAAAATTTTCTGCAAATGTTTTCCAATCGGTAGTTGGATACGCAACTTTATGAGCGTTAAAATTTCCGGTTGCTCCACCGAATTTCGCAGCACTTTTAATGTTGTCTAATAAATCGAATTGCTCTTCAATACGAACTACAAACACATTTATTTCTTTGCCTAAACGAGTAGGAGAAGCTGGTTGGCCATGAGTTCTAGCAAGCATTGGGATATCAGCCCAATCGGAAGCTAAGGAAGCTAATTTGTTTTTTAATTCCAATAAAGATGGAACATATACCTCGTTCATCGCATCTTTTAAAGATAATGGAACGGCCGTGTTATTAATATCTTGAGAGGTCAATCCAAAATGGATAAACTCTTTATATACTTTAAGGTTTAAGGTGTCAAATTCTTCTTTAATATAATACTCAACGGCTTTTACATCGTGGTTGGTAACAGTTTCAATGTCTTTTACTCGTTGAGCATCTTCAGTAGAAAAAGTGGTATATATTTTTCTTAATTCAGGAAATAAAGAAGTGTCAAAACTAGCAAGTTGAGGTAGTTTTAATTCCACTAAGGCAATAAAATATTCAATCTCTACTTGAACACGATATTTAATCAGCGCTTCTTCAGAAAA
>OLHR01000632.1_pt1 | contig 9654 bp, 9 predicted proteins | sample 1609291 | NCBI WGS metagenome assembly OLHR01 (sample SAMN05416707, study PRJEB24817) | seawater metagenome | isolation source: Sea water | place: Canada:Atlantic | collected 2013-07 | reverse complement strand
CATATAGAAACTGAAGTAATCATTCATATACTCCCCTAATGAAGTGAAGCCTAAATAGACGGGCTCAATTATTTCTTTTTTTTGATCTTCACCAAATATTACCTGTAAAAGAGGCATTAAAACATAAAATGACAATGCAGAGAAAATTGCATAAAAAATATTGAATATGATGTTTAAAACCGCATATAGTTTATAAGGTCTTGCATATTGTAATATTTTTTTAAAGTAGATCATTAAATAGCCATTTCAGTTATAATTCTATCAATTTTAGTATCCAATTCTTGTTCTTTTTCAATGGCATTTTCAACAGTATCTAAAGGAGATTGCACACTAAAATAGAATTTTATTTTTGGCTCTGTTCCGCTAGGTCTAGCTGCCACTTTAGTACCGTCTTCTGTATGATAAATTAATACATTAGATTTCGGTAGCTCCATAATTTTTTCTTCTCCAGTAATCATATTCTTTTCTGTAGAAGCCTCATAATCATTTACAAAAGTTACTTTAGACCCGTCTATGTGAGTGAGTGGGTTTTTACGTAAATCTATCATAATTTGTTTAATTTGTTCTGCTCCATCCATCCCTTTCTTTGTAAAAGAAACCAATCGTTCTTTGTAGAAACTATGCTTTGTATAAAGCTCTAGCAAGGTTTCATAAAAAGAACTTCCACCTGCTTTGGCTGCAGCGGCAATTTCACAGGCTAATAATGCAGACGTTACCGCATCTTTATCTCTTACAAAATCTCCTACCATATACCCAAAACTTTCTTCTCCTCCGCCAATAAAATCTTGATCAGGAAAATCTATAATCATTTTAGCAATCCATTTAAAACCGGTTAAACCAATTTTAGTTTCTACACCATAACTTGTGGCAATATCATTCACCATAGTAGTGGAAACGATAGTAGAGCCAACAAATTGTTTCCCGTTAAGTCTTCCTTGTTGTTTCCATTGCTTAATTAAGAAATCTGTCATAACAACCATGGCCTGATTTCCGTTCAATAATTTAATTTTACCACTGGTATCTCTAACAGCAATTCCAATTCTATCACTATCTGGGTCTGTTCCTAAAACAATATCTGCTCCAATTTTTTCAGCAAGATTTATAGCCATTTCAAGTGCTTCAGGCTCTTCTGGATTGGGCGATTTTACCGTTGGAAAATTACCGTCTGGTTCTTCTTGTTCTTTAATGCTGTGCACTTGAGGATATCCAGCTCTTTTTAGAACTTCAGGAATTAATTTCACAGAAGTACCGTGCAACGATGTAAAAACAATTTTTAAATCATCTCTTCCTTGTACATCAAAGGTGCCATTTTTAATAGATGCTTTCCAAAAAGCTTCATCTACTTCAGCACCAATTTCAGAAATTAATGCAGGTTTTGCATTAAAATTAATATCAGAAAAATCTAAGGAATTTACCTCATCTATGATGCTTTTATCTTGTGGAGGAACTATTTGACCACCATCTGTCCAATACACTTTATAGCCATTGTATTCTGGCGGATTGTGAGAGGCAGTTAATACAATTCCAGCATGACAGTTTAACTCATTTACAGCAAACGAAAGTTCTGGAGTAGGACGTAAATCTTCAAATACTACCACTTTAATATCATTTGCAGAAAGTACCTCAGCAACCAGTCTAGAAAAGGTGTCACTGTTGTGCCTACAATCGTAAGCGATGGCTACTTTTATTTCTTCGTTAGGATACGATTCTTTTAAGTAATTACTCAGCCCTTGGGTGGCTTTCCCTAAGGTATACTTATTAATACGGTTGGTTCCAGCGCCCATCATTCCTCGCATTCCACCTGTTCCAAACTCTAGATCTTTGTAAAACCGGTCTGTTAGATCATTAGAATTAGAGCTAATTAATTGTTGTATTTCTTGTTGTGTTTCAGTATCAAATGTGTCTGAAAGCCATAAGGTTGCTTTGTCTAAAATATTTTTCATTGCTTATAAGTCCAAAATTTATGGAGTTAGTAATTTAGTTTTTCTTTGATTGTGTAATAGTTTTCTGCTTCTTTTGTCTTTAAAATAAGCTCCCCTAAAAAACCGGCTAAAAATAATTGCGTACCCAATATCATACTAACCATTGCAATATAAAACCAAGGATTGTCTGTAATTAAAATGGCTTTCATTCCTTGAGATAATTTATAGAGTTTGGTAACTCCTAAATATCCAGCAGAAAAAAGACCAAAAACAAACATTAGTGTACCCCAAAGACCAAAGAAATGCATGGGTCTTTTGCCAAATTTTGATAAAAAAGAAATGGTGATAAGATCTAAAAATCCGTTGATAAATCTACTCATACCAAATTTAGTTTCACCATATTTTCTTGCTTGGTGCTGTACTATTTTTTCGCCAATATTTAAAAACCCTTTGTTTTTTGCTAAAACAGGAATATAGCGGTGCATTTCACCTCTAACTTTTACCGTTTTAATGACTTCGTTTTTGTAAGCTTTTAAGCCACAATTAAAATCATGTAATTGTAAGCCTGATGTTTTTCTTGCCGCCCAGTTAAATAATTTTGAAGGGATGTTTTTTGCAATAATATTGTCGTATCGTTTCTTTTTCCAACCAGAAACTAAATCAAAATTTTCATCAGTAATTAACTTGTACAATCCAGGAATTTCGTCAGGACTGTCTTGTAAATCAGCATCCATAGTAATAACAACGTTTCCAGCTGCAATTTGAAAGCCAGCATCTAAGGCTTGAGATTTACCATAGTTTTTTTGAAAACGAATGCCTTTTACAGTGCTTGTTGTTTGAGAGATTTCTTCAATAACTTCCCAGGAAGTATCCGTACTACCATCATCTATAAAAATCACCTCATATAAAAACTGATTGGACTGCATCATTGATGCAATCCAATCATATAATTCTTTTAAAGATTCTTCTTCGTTAAATAAAGGTATGACTACCGATATGTCCATGAATAATTATTTATTATGCAAAGTTAAACTATTCTTTACACTAAAAATAATTTCTAGTATTGGTCTTCTTCCGTTCTTTTCATAATGGCACCTGCGATGGCAGAAATTACGAAACCAAAAAATGCAGAAGCTATAATTCCAATAGCAGATGTAATACCCGGGCTAGAAAAGGTTTCCATCATTGATTTGGAAGCTTCAATTTGTTCTTCAGTCATATTTAATTCTTCCCACGCAACAACTTGTTTTTCCATCATCTGGTTCATAAACTCAGGCTCAATAAAATTCATAAAGATTAAATTATAAATAATCCCTAATAATGCGCTAACAATAGCAATTCCGACACCAATTTTAACAGACTGGCCCCAAGTTATCAGATTGTTATTTACAGATTTAAAATTTCTTATACCTAAAACTATGATAACAATCATAGCTAAAAAGCCCAAAGTACCTATTCTCCAATCTTGATCTAAGTGGATACCTAATGCATATGCAGCTAAATTTATAAATATAGATGCTACCCCTAGAAGTAACCCGTAATTTAACATTGTACTTTTACTCGAAACTTGATTTTCCATAAATTATTTTTAAATTTTAGTTAGTTTTTATACAAATATATAGAATTCATTTGGGTCTGTTTGTTATTGTAACAACAACAAAACAATAGATTAGTTACCAATTGGTTACAAAAGTTACATAAAAAAAGGAGAAAGTTTCATTTGCTAAGATAAAAATTGGTTGTAAATTTGCCTTGGCAAGTCCTACACAACTAGCTCCCTCGGAATCTCCCAGGGCGGGAACGCAGCAAGAGTACTTGGTTGTAGCAGTGTGATGTAGGTAGCTTGCCTTTTTTTGTGCCAAAAAATTAGACGATACCAATACATTTCTTTATTAAATCATTCCCTCATTAAATCATTTATTTATTAAATCATTATTTCACCTCTCATAAGTATTCATAAGTCTGTTAATATCTAGCAAACTATTTATCTCTAATTCACAGTTTCTTTTTAGATATTTGTAACAACTTAATTTTTTTGTTAAACTTTCATGTCTAAAATAGTTTTAATTACGGGTGCTTCTTCTGGAATAGGTAAATCTACAGCAGCTTTTTTAGCCTCAAAAAATTATACGGTTTATGGAACTGGCAGAACCCCCAAAAGTACTGCTGATGACCCTTATACACTATTGCCTTTAGATGTTACCAAAATAGATTCTATAGAAAAAGTAATCCAACATATTATAGCTAAAGAAGGACGAATAGATGTATTGGTAAACAATGCTGGTATGGGAATTACGGGGCCTATAGAAGATACTCCAACTGATGAAATGAGAAAAGTTTTTGAGACCAATTTCTTTGGTTCCATAGACATGATGAAAGCAGTATTACCTCAGATGCGCAAACAGCAATCAGGAACTATAATTAATGTAACTTCTATTGCCGGCTATATGGGCTTGCCGTATAGAGGTATTTACTCTGCAACAAAAGGAGCCTTAGATTTGGTATCTGAAGCCATTAGAATGGAAGTGAAAGAATTTGGCATTCAAATAGCAACCATTGCTCCAGGAGATGTTGCAACCAATATAGCGGCAGGAAGATATCATACACCAGTGTTTGAGAATTCTGCTTACAAAGAAAAGTATCAAGTTAATTTAGATTTAATGGATTCGCATGTAGATAGTGGAATGAATCCAATTAAAATGGCAGAACAGATATATGATGTTATAATTTTAAAACAACCGAATGTACATTATAAAGTAGGTACATTTATGGAGAAATTTTCTATTGTATTAAAAAAAATACTGCCGAGTAAACGTTACGAAAAACTATTAATGAACCATTATAAATTATAATTTACAACTAAACAAATCATATGAAATTTTTTATTGACACCGCCAATTTAGAGCAGATTAAAGAAGCCCAAGCACTCGGTATTTTAGATGGAGTAACTACCAATCCGTCTTTAATGGCCAAAGAAGGAATTACAGGAGAAGCAAATATTATCAATCATTACAAAGCAATTTGTGAAGAAGTAGATGGAGATGTTTCTGCTGAAGTAATTTCTACAGATTTTGAAGGTATGGTAAGAGAAGGAGAAGCATTGGCTGCTTTAAACCCGCAAATTGTGGTAAAATTACCAATGATAGCAGATGGGGTAAAAGCGTGTAAATATTTTTCAGACAAAGGAATTAAAACCAATGTAACCTTAGTTTTTTCAGTGGGTCAAGCTTTATTAGCTGCCAAAGCAGGAGCAACTTATGTGTCGCCTTTTATTGGTCGTTTAGATGATATTTCTACAGATGGGTTAAATCTTATTTCTGAAATACGCTTAATTTTTGATAATTATATGTACGAAACACAAATTTTAGCAGCATCGGTAAGACATACCATGCATATTATTGATTGCGCAAAATTAGGTGCAGATGTAATGACTGGTCCTTTAAGTGCTATTTATGGATTATTAAAACACCCATTAACTGATATAGGTTTGGCTAAGTTTTTAGCTGATTACCAAAAAGGAAATTAAAATTTACTAAAAAAATCATTACTAAATCAGGAAGTTAAAAAAGTAGTTCGCTTTTGAAATTTTCTGATTTTTCTATTTTCATCATTAATTCCTAGATAAAGACAGTAACTTTGCAACTCGCAAATTGTTCAATTTTTTGTAACAAACAATGTATCCGAAGAAAGAATTAGCACAAATTATTATCGCTGCATGTCGCCAATTTGAAATACAAACTGTTGTCATTTCTCCAGGGTCTAGAAATGCACCCTTAACTATTGGTTTTTCTAATCATAAAGATTTTGAAACGCTGAGCATAGTAGATGAGCGTTGTGCAGCTTTTTTTGCCTTAGGAATTGCGCAGCAAACACTAAAACCAGTTGCATTAGTTTGCACCTCTGGTTCTGCCTTGTTAAATTACTACCCAGCTATTGCTGAAGCATACTACAGTCAGATTCCTTTAGTTGTTATTTCTGCAGACAGACCAGCACATTTAATTGACATTGGAGACGGACAAACTATTCGTCAAGAAAATGTGTTTAAAAATCATATTTTATATAGCGCAAACTTGAAAGAATTTGATGCTGAAAATACTATAAGAATACTATCAAAAGCATTTTCATTGCTAAGACAAGTAAAAGGGCCTATTCATATTAATGCGCCTTTTAATGAGCCGCTGTATGAAACTATAGCAACAATGAATGATTTTCGTTTTATAGCTGAGGAATCAGATCTTCAAGATACCATTGATTACGAAAATTTAGCATCTCAATGGAATTCTGCCAAGAAGAAAATGATTTTAGTAGGAGTTCATTCGCCAAATGCAGCATTAGAAATTTTATTAGACAAAGTTGCCGATGATCCATCGGTATTGGTGTTTACAGAAACTACCTCTAACCTTTACAATAAAAGATTTGTAAATTCTATAGACAATCTTATTTTTAATTTAACAGAAGATGAGTTTACATCACTTCAACCAGATATTCTATTAACATTTGGTGGAATGATTGTTTCTAAAAAAATAAAAAAGTTTTTACGTGACTATTCACCAAAAGAGCATTGGCATGTGAATGAGTTAAGAGCTTTTGATACCTATCAAGTTCTAAGTAAGCACCTCAAAATAGACAGTCATTCATTCTTTAAACATTTTTGTGAGCTGGTAGATTATGATAATAAGAGTACTTATGAATCTACTTGGACTCATTACAAGCAACGTATCAGAGAAAAACACAACCATTATATTAAAACAGCCCCTTATTCAGATCTAAAAGTATTTGAACAGGTTTTAAAAGTAATTCCAGATTTTTCAGAAGTACAGTTTAGTAATAGTGCCATTATTCGTTATTCTCAACTATTTGAAATGAATTCAACCATTACTGTTTTTTGTAATAGAGGAACTAGTGGAATAGATGGAAGTACTAGTACTGCTCTAGGAGCCGCTTATGCAACACAAAAACCTACAACATTAATTACAGGGGATTTGAGTTTTTTTTATGATAGCAATGCATTGTGGAATAATTATATTCCAACAGATGTTAGAATTGTAATTATTAACAACTCTGGTGGTGGAATTTTTAAAATTATTCCAGGCCCTAAAAAATCTACTGCTCTAAAATACTTTGAAACACCCCATTGTTTAACAGCAGAGCACTTATGTGTAATGTTTGGATTTGAATATAGCACTGCACATAATTTAAAAAGCTTAAAAGAAGAGGTAGTAGGTTTTTATGACAAGTCAGATAAACCAAAGGTACTTGAGGTTTTTACACCTAGCGATCTAAATGATTTGGTACTAAAAGAATACATTAACAACTTAAAATAAGAAAGATGGAGTTAGAAATTGGACAAAAAGTTACAATAATCATAGGAAAAGAAACACCACTTGGTTTTGTTGTTTTAATTGAAGAGTCTAAAGAAGGATTGGTATATAAAAGTGAGGTTTTTTCAGATTTAGAAGAAGGTATTACTACCATAGGCTATGTCAAAAACATTAGAGAAGATGAAAAAATCGATATTTCTCTAAGACCACTAGGTTATAGAAATACGATAGAAGATGACAAGGCTAAAATTCTATATCAATTAGTACAAAAAAATGGTGAGATATTACTCACAGATAAAAGCTCTCCAGAATCTATTAAGTTTCACCTTCAAATGAGTAAAAAAGCATTTAAAAGAGCTTTAGGAGCCTTATACAAAGAGAAAAAAGTACTACTTCATCAAGATAAAATAACTCGAGTTTAGTTTCTGTTGTTTAGTAAGCGTTCTACATTTTGATAGTATAAATCAGCATTTGGATCTCTGGGGTCCATTTTTCCGAAGCCTAAACGATATTGTTCTAAAGCAGATTTAAAATCGTTACCGCTTTCATAATATTTACCTAGGTAATAATTACCCATTTCAGAAGTAGGGAAGAGTTTTAAAATCATCTTTCCAAAATCATCTAAATAATCGCCATCTTCTTTATCTAAAATAATATCTTCTATGGCAAAGACATCTTGTTTTCTAATTCCAATATTGGCACCAAATAAAAATTCAATATCTAAATATTTAATTTCTAGGTAAGAGATAGCATCTGGCGGACTTAAATCTTTAATTTTCTCATTATATTCATCTACTGTAATTCCAGAATAAATTTCAAATACTTTAGCAAATGCTCTAGAGATACCTTCTCCAGAAACAGAAGAGGAACTAGGAGAATTTGAGAATTTGTCAAAAACAACATTAAAATTATCTATTTCAGTAGATTTAATGAAGTTGCCAAAGTTTTTAATTTTAGCTATTTTTTTACTACTGGCATAAGGATTTCCAGCAAGGTAAAAATAGAAGGTATTGTCTTCTCTACTTAAATTACGTAATTTATAAGAATCAATTTGTGTGTTAATATCTTCAGATAAGCTTGGATTTAAACACAGATATGCATTAAAAATTGAATATTTTTCTTGTAAAAAGTGAGTAATAAAATTGGCAGTCAAACCTTCACCTACAATAGTTAAAAAGGGTGACGTCTTGTATGTTGCTTCCATAAAAGGAACAAGTTCATCTCTTATAAAACGATAGAATTTTTTAGAATCGGTGGTTAATTCACTAGTAATAATGTCGTAACCAGCATCTTTAGTCCTGGTATCTTTCATGTTAATTCCAACAACTATTTGTTCTGGAGCATTGTCTTGATAAGAGTAGTAATTTGAGGTTCCAACATATAGGTCAAATAATTTATGACCATCCAAAACAATAGCCAAAGGAAAATTTGAAATGGAATCTTTATCGTAGCTTTTTGGCAGATAAATAGAGATCTCTCTCGTGTCATTTAATGCTTCTGAATCGTATTTTTTATAAATTGTTTTTTGACCAGAAGTTGATAAAAAAGAAAATAAAATTAAAAGTGAAACAAGTGTTCTCATAAGTAAGGAGTTGTTTTTTTGTTAAAGATATATGTTTTTAAAAAATAAGAGGATATAAATTAAGACAATATCACTTTTGTCAATGAGGAATGTTTTATTTTTACAATCTACAAAGTGTTATAACTTGTATTACTTTTAGAACGATAAAAATCTAGAATTATGATAGAACCCACATGGATTACAGCCAAGAAGTATGAAGATATCACATATCAGAAATCAAATGGTGTCGCTAGAATTGCATTTAACAGACCCAATGTTAGAAATGCATTTAGACCAAAAACCACCAGTGAATTATATGATGCATTTTATGATGCGGGTGAAGACACCTCTATAGGTGTTGTTTTATTAACAGGTGAAGGTCCTTCAACAAAAGATGGAGTCTATTCATTTTGTTCTGGCGGAGATCAAAAAGCTAGAGGACATAAAGGCTATGTAGGTGAAGACGGATATCATAGATTAAATATATTAGAGGTGCAGCGCTTAATTAGATTTATGCCAAAAGCAGTAATTGCAGTTGTGCCTGGTTGGGCTGTTGGAGGCGGGCATAGTTTACACGTAGTTTGTGATCTTACATTAGCCTCTAAAGAACATGCTATTTTTAAACAAACAGATGCAGATGTTACCTCTTTTGATGGAGGATATGGTTCTGCATATTTGGCAAAAATGGTTGGACAAAAAAGAGCGAGAGAGATATTCTTTCTGGGAAGAAATTATTCAGCACAAGAAGCCTATGATATGGGTATGGTAAATGCTGTAATTCCTCATGATGAACTAGAAAATACCTGTCTCTTATACACATCTCCGAGCCCACGAGACTAGGCATGATCTC
>OLHR01000628.1_pt1 | contig 9686 bp, 8 predicted proteins | sample 1609291 | NCBI WGS metagenome assembly OLHR01 (sample SAMN05416707, study PRJEB24817) | seawater metagenome | isolation source: Sea water | place: Canada:Atlantic | collected 2013-07 | reverse complement strand
TTCGTCGGCAGCGTCAGATGTGTATAAGAGACAGTTCCAAGTGGATCCAAAATCTATCGAATATTCCATTTTTGTAACTTCTAATTCTCCAGCCCAAGCATGGCCTCTAATATTTAAAGAAGCGCCTTCTTTAATGATAGCACCAGATTTAGGGTATGTTATTAATGATTTTACAGGCATAGACTCTATAATACACATATCCTCATCCTTCACCTTTTCTCCTGGAGCAACTGGGTCACAAGGTACTCGATAGGCTGTACCTTTCATTTTTGCACCATCGTGTATTTTGTTTCTAATACTGATGCGATTTATCCACTTTCCAGAAACTGATGCAGGCCAACCTCCAGCAACCAACCGCAATGGATAACCGTGCACTAAAGGAATGTCTTTGCCGTTCATCTTAAAAGCTACTAAGGTTTCGTCTTGAAGTGACTTTAACATTGGAGCACCTCTTGAAATAGGTTCCTTATTAGGAGCTCCACTTAAATGCACATCGGCAGCATGGTAGCCAATGTAAACGGCATCATTTTTAATTCCTGCATCTTCTAAAACATCGCGCAATCGAACTCCTGTCCACCTAGCACAATGCACAGCGCCTATAGTCCATTGGTTTCCTTTTGCTGGTGGATTAAATTCGCTTCTTCCATTCCCTCCACATTCTAAAGTTAGCTGATAGGTATGCTGTTTAAATTTAGATTTTAGTTCTGCAAGCGTATGTGTTTTTTCTTTTACTACCGACTCTCCATCAATGGTGAGTGTCCAACTTAATGGATCTATACCCTCCGGGATTAATCCATTATTTCTAATAAACATTGCAGAATTTGGTGTGATTTTATCATCGAGCAAATGTGCTTGAGCCTCCATATTCCAAGGCTTATCATTTAACAGGACCATTTCCTTGTTCTTATGAAACATCTTAAAGGGATCTGGTTCTTCTAACGCTAATGGATTATATCCTTCTATCATATTAAATCCAAAAACAATTTCAGCTCCAATTAAAGCAGTAAATGAGCTTAATGTTGTTTTTTTAACAAAATCTCTTCTCTTCAAAACGATAAATTTATTTGTTCTTCGGGTAAATTTAAACAATATATTATTGTAATGCTTTTTTATTATCTTTAAATATTTATGGGTTCCATTAAAAAGAAAACGAATCAATTTCGGATTGACAATTTTAAATCTTGTTTTAATTTTCACTTTTGATTCTTTTCTGTCGCATATTATAATTAATTTATACATAGTAATTTTAATAATAAAACCAACATTATGACACGAGTACGATTAGAAATTGATGAAGTACAAATTCATAGACCAAAAAAAAGATGGAAACTTTATTTTGTTGTTCTCGCAGAACATCCAACCGATAGCTGTCTCTTATACACATCTCCGAGCCCACGAGATTATGACCACCTTACCTCAACATCCTTTTAAATTGAGTAAAAAGCATAACAATTCTTTTCAGTTTGACACGAATGAATCTGGATCGGAAGGATTATTTGTGCTGAGCAGAGAACTGGCCGATGATAGAGAATTGAATGTTCACCTATATTTAAGGCATACCAGAGAATCTACCCGAGATTTAGGAGCGGTATTAAAAGATGTTGAAAGTGGAATTGGAGGTGATTCGTTTGGGATTGTTACTGATATCGTAGGAACAACAGTAGTTCCCTGGTTAGTAATTGCTAAGAAAGCAGTTCCTTTAATCGGAAGAATTTTATCAAAATTACCGGATAGAGATTTTGGTTTTCTAAGTGCTTTTGAAAGGTTTGGAAATGAATTTGAACAAACCTATGAAATTGACAGAGAAAAAAATTTTAGTGGAGATGCCTCTTTAGTATATAGCTGGTCTATTGATGAATAATTTTTTTTACTGTTAACAAGGCCCTTCGATATAGTTCAAACTTGTCATTGAGTGTTCAGATTGCAAGACGAAATAATCTTATTTTCTTATATTTACATAAAAATTAAAACATCCAAAATGAGAAAATTACTTTATTTAGTATTAGTATTAGCGTTCACAGGAATATACGCACAAGAGATTCCAACACAAGAGACAACTTCATTTGAAGTGTTAGATGGATATGGAAAACCAGTGAGCACAAGTTTTGTAAACCAAGATGAAGGAAGGAGTATCTCTAATGAGATTATTGAGAAAGTATATATATCAGCACTGCAAAAGACGAAGTCAAGATTAAATACACCTTTATCATTTGTACCTGTGGAAGTTAAAATGATTCACACTAAGGATCAACTAATAATAGCTTTTAAGGTTGATGTAAAAAACCATTACGGTGATGAGCAAGAGGTTAATATACTAACGATATACACAGATAAAGGGGTGTTTGTTAGTTATATGAATTATTAAAAAGAACAAAACAATACCTAATACATCAAAGCCTTTTCAGAAATGTTAGGGTTTTTTTATAAAAAACATTCAAATCATATTTTCTTATATTTACAGAAAAATTAGCTCCATCAACATGAAAAAACTTATCTATTTATCCTTAACTATTTTACTCGTTTCTTTTACAAACGGTAATAGCGGCATATTAATTCCTGAATCCATTTTTGATGCAGACAACCCAGTCTATATAGCTGATAATGGTATCACTATTAAGGCAAAAGAATGGGCAAAAACTGGTGCTACTGGAACTATAGAGGGCCTTATTTATACCGTTGTGGATGAAGAAATGTTAAGAGAAATGTTAGCTAATGAAAAAGATGTTAGCACAATAGCCACTACGAAAGTGACAGACATGACTGCGATGTTTTATGGTGCTGAAACTTTTAACCAAGCTATTGGAAATTGGGATGTGACTAAGGTGATAACTGTGCATAGCATGTTTTATGGTGCTACTTCTTTTAATCAAGACTTAAGTGCTTGGGATCTTGATGCTGTTACAGACTGTGCTAAATTTAGTTATGACACTCCTCAATGGAGCATGCCAAAGCCTGTTTTTACTAATTGTAAGCTTAACTAACTACGTAAAAACAGAAATTAATAAAAAGCATATCTATACATTATTGCCCTATAGGGATTACAGAAAAAGAGTGCAATGTGTGGTCTTCAATCATCAAGTCAAACTCAAGGGGATTACAGCAAACAGCACAGTCTTCAATAAAATTTTGATGCTTAACAGAGGAATCAATCATTTTTAATTGATGTTCCCAACAATGTGGACAGTCAAAATAATGTTCGATCATATCAATGTTATTGTTTGTATTTCGGTTTAGTTACTACTATTGAAATAGTTTAAGTAAAAATACCACATATTTAATAATGTAGCAACTCCTTTTTTTATTTTAATAATGAGTAATATTTAATATATTTATAAAAATTAAATACGATGAACGCATTATCAGAAAAAATTATTACAGAAAAAATAAAAGATTTTCAAGATTGGACCTATCATGAAAATGCAATTCATACCTCCTTAGAATTTAAGGATTTTAAAGATGCCTTTTCGGTAATGACACGCATCGCTTTTGAAGCAGAAAAATTAAACCACCACCCAGATTGGTCCAATGTATATAATTCTTTACATATCAGTCTTTCTACTCACGATGCGAATGGTATTACCGATAAGGATTTTGAATTGGCTCAAATTATTGATGATTTAGTTAGTTAGTTTAAAATACAACTTAAACCGGTCATTGCCTGTTCCGATTGTAAATCGGAATGTAAGGTAATTACATAAGCTATTCTTTTGATAACATTTATTTTTCTACTTCAGAAATAGAATTAATTAACTCTGGTAAAATTGATTTTGTGAAAAATTGCGAAAATTTAAAATCAGCTAGAAATATATCGGATCATTTGCCTGTATTCTTTGAATGACTTTTAAATTAATAAAAATGAAAAAACAAGAAGAAACTAAACTGAACACATTAAGCCCGTTTGAAGTAAAAGATAAGTTGATACAATTAGCAAAACGGAGACATGATTATGCTTTGATAAATACAGGTAGAGGAAACCCAAACTGGATAGCCACTAAACCCAGAGATGCCTTTTTTCAGCTAGGCCTATTTGGTTTAGAAGAAAGTAAGAGACATCTAAAAGAGTTAGATGGCTTTGGCGGAATATCTGAAAAAGAGGGAATCACAAAAAGGTTTGAAGCTTATGTAGCTTTAAATAAAAATGTGATTGGGTTACATTATTTGAATGATTTATTTCAATTTGCATCTAAGACTTACAGCATCGATGCTGACGACTTAATGTTTGAATGGGTAAATGGTATTATTGGTAATAATTATCCAGTGCCAGGTAGGATGTTAACTCATTCAGAAACCATTACTCGTGACTATTTAATGCAAGAAATGAGTGCTGGAAGTGAACCGCCAAAAGGTAAATTCGATATTTTTGCAGTAGAAGGAGGTACCGCTGCTATGGTGTATATTTTCAATACATTAAAAATAAATAAATTCTTAAAATCAGGTGATACTATAGCTATTGGCACCCCAATATTTACACCGTATTTTGAAATGCCTGAATTGAAAGATTACGATTTAAATCTGGTGCTGATTAAAGCCGATGAAAATAATAATTGGCAAATTCCTGATTCTGAAATTGATAAACTGAAGGATTCAAAAGTAAAGGCATTCTTTTTAGTAAACCCGAGTAATCCGCCATCGGTAAAATTAAACGATGATACTTTAAATAAAATTGCAAAAATTGCCAAAGAACGACAAGATTTAATTTTGTTGACAGATGATGTTTATGGATCCTTTACAAAAAACTTCACCTCTTTAGCTATGAAAGCGCCAGAGAGCACCATATTGGTTTATTCCTTTTCAAAATATTTTGGTGCAACAGGTTGGAGACTTGGTGTTATAGCATTGCATGAAAATAATATTTTTGATAAAATGCTTGCTAAACTTCCAGAAGAAGACAAAGCTGAATTACGCGAACGTTACTGTACCATCTCTTTGAAGCCAGATCGTATAAAAATGATTGACCGTTTTGTAGCAGATAGCCGCAGCGTTGCATTAAATCACACAGCTGGCTTATCTACTCCACAACAAATTCAAATGTCTCTTTTCTCTTTGTCAACTTTAATTGATTTAAAAAATAGCTATAAAACTGACGTAAGAAATATAGTTAGAAATAGATATCATAAACTATTTGATAATTTACCAGGTGAACCGTTGCTTTCTAACGATAATGAAAATGCATCATACTACTACACCTTAATTGATTTCTTAAAACTAGCAGAAGACAAGTATGATAACAATTTTAGTAAATGGGTTTCAAACAATTACAACGCGCTAGACCCTGTAATTAGATTGGCTGAAGAAAAAGCTGTTATAGCTATGCCAGGTGGAGGTTTTGATGGTCCTGAATGGACAATACGATTTTCTCTTGCAAATTCCTATTCAGAAGATTTCGAAAAAATAAGTATTTTAATAAACGATATTCTCGATGAATACCATGATGTATATCAGAATAAATAAGTAATATGTAGATGAAGTTGGAACAAGACTAATCTTTTATAAAAGATGTAGTTCAAACCGGTCATTGAGTGTTCCGAATGACTTTGATCACCGCCTTCGATATAATTCAACCGGTCATTGAGTGTTCCGATTGCAAATCGGAATGTATCGAAATGACTAAAAAGACCAAAAAACTTCAAAATAAGGTAAAAACAAGGTCAAAAATGGGTAAAAATGATCAAAAAAGACTAAAAATACCAAAAAAACACTCAAAATTGAAATAGTAGGTTTTTTTTGTACATTTTACCAGCTTGTTTAAAAGGTTTATAATCTGTTAAATGGATTAAGGTTTATTTTATAATTTAGTTTACAAAATGAATATTTAGATTAGAGAATTGTGTTTAACCAAACCTTTTTAAATAAACCAATGTCCCTGAGCGTATATTAGGTTTTTAACCTATGGTAATTGAAAGCCAAAGTGTAGTCAAAAACAACAGTTTAACCTTCAATAGATACACTCATAAAACCCTTGAATCATTGAGTTGAAAACAAAAAAAAAGAGCAACCATTTCTGATTGCTCTTGTAGTAGCGGGAACTGGACTCGAACCAGTGACCTTCGGGTTATGAGCCCGACGAGCTACCTGCTGCTCTATCCCGCGATATCATCTAAAATAATTTAATAGCTTTTAACTTTCGGTTCATAATGCCGACCAAATCATTTCGGACTGCAAAGATACAATCAATTTGGAAGTTGACAAGTTTTTATTTTAATATTTTATATCTTTACTTTCTGTAATTTCATTTAAAAAAATGAGCATCTTATGTCAAAACGCAAACGCATTTTATTGATTATCACTGGAATCGTATTAGTTAGTATTCTAATCCTAAGTTTTTATGCAAATTCGATCATTAAAAATAAAATTGAGGGTTTATTAAAAGAAAAAATGCCTGAACATATAGAACTCCTTTATAAGGATATAACTGTTCAATCGCTAACAGGTACGATTTCTGTTAAGGAACCGAGTATTCTAATAAAAGTAAAAGATAGTGAACATATCCAAACTCAGTTAACGATGAAAAAGTTAATTGTTGGTAATGTTAGTTATTGGGATTATTTTATCAACGATCAAATACATATCGGGAAGATTGAATTTAAAGATTTAGAAACTATTTATTTTAAAAATCACTCGAATAAAGCGAAAGATGCCAATTCCTCAAAAAAAGAAAGCAAGCTACTAAGGTCAATTAAAATTGATAAATTAAATATTAAAAACGCTTCAGCTATTCTTTATGACGGAACAAAAGACTCCACATTAGTATCTTTAAAAAATACTGATGTTTTAATTAAAGATATCGTATTAGACGAATCGTCCAAGTCTAATTTAATCCCTTTTAATTATAAAACCATAAAAATAGCAGCAGATTCTATTTTTTATAAAAATAGTAACTATGAAAACATCAACTTAAACCATCTCTTGTTTGAAGACCAAACATTAACACTTCATGGCTTTCATTATAAAAATAAATATTCAAAAAAAGAATATGAAAGCCTTTTATCTATCCAAAGAGATTATTACGACATAACTGCTGAAAAATTAATTATCAATGAGCTTACTTTAGGTAAAGAAAACGATTCTGTTGTCTTTAAAACAAATCTAATTTCTATTGATAAAGCAAACGCTGCTATTTATAGAGATAAGTTTGAAAAAAAGGAAGACCTTAGGATAAAAAAACTATACAGTAAGATTATAAGGGAATTACCATTAAAACTAACGATAGATTCAGTTTCAGTTAAAAATAGTATCATTGAGTATTCAGAGAAGTTACTCAGAGAATACCAAGCAGGCCTGCTTACCATTAAAATTATTGATGCTGGGATCACAAATGTTAGCAATACCTATCCTTCTCCTGAAAGAACAGTTATTATTGTTGATGGAATTTTCATGAAAAACACCCCATTCACAGCGAATTGGTCTTTTGATATTAATAATACTGATGATCAATTTAAATTTATAGGTAAAGTTGGGAAATTAGAGCTTTCTGATATGGATGTATTTCTAACTCCCTTATTAAATGCTGAAGTTAAAGGAGAAGTTATAGCAACTAATTTTACAATTAATGGCAATTTTGATCAATCAGTAATAAATATGAGTCAAGAGTATAAAGATGTTGAAGTAATACTTTTAAACAAGAAGAAGAAGAAAAAGGAACTTTTATCTACTGTGGCTAATGTTGTTATACATCATAATAGCGGGAAAAAAGGCACTCTTTTTCACAATGGAACCACTCAGGCTACAAGAGACCATACAAAATCGTTTTTTAATTATTTAGCTAAAAATTTAATAAATGGTGTTAAAGTAAACTTTATTAAAAAAAATAATTACGTAAAAAAAGAAAAAAGAAATTAGTTTATTGAATCAATTTCTTCAGTAACTAATTCCCAATTTTCCATTAACTTTTCTAAATCCTTTTTCTTCTGTTGGTAGGTATTAAAAAAGTTAGGTTTTAATATCGTTTCATCGTAATTAATAGAAAGCTCAAAATCTATATCTTTAATTTCCTTTTCAAGTTTAGTGATAGATGCTTCCGTTTTACTAAGCCTATTGTTTAAAGATTTAAGCTTTTTTTGATTTACATAATTCTCTTTACTCGATGATTTATTTTCTTTTTCAGCAGCAACAATTTTAGTTCTCTTCTCTACTTCCCGCATATTTTGAATATTTCTCTGGTCTAAATAATAATCTATATCTCCCAAATACTCTTTTATATCACGATCCTTAAATTCATAAATTTTGGAAGTCAATCCTTGTAAAAAATCTCTATCGTGAGAAACTAATAATAAAGTCCCTTCAAACTTTATCAATGCTTCTTTTAAAACATTTTTAGATTTAATATCGAGGTGATTAGTCGGTTCATCCATGACCAACACATTAAATGGCTGTAGTAATAATTTTGCCAATGCTAAGCGGTTGCGTTCTCCACCTGAAAGCACCCTAACATATTTATCTACATCATCGCCTCTAAACAAAAAAGATCCTAAAATATCTCGTACTTTAATTCTATTTTTCTCATTAGCAGCATCAATCATAGTGTCTAAAACGGTCTTAGATCCGTCTAAATAATCAGCTTGATTTTGAGCAAAATATCCTATTTCTACGTTATGCCCTAAATTTAATTCTCCAGTATAGGATACATCTCCAACGATACATTTAGCAAGCGTTGATTTACCTTGTCCATTTTGTCCAACAAAAGCTATTTTGCTATTTCTTTCCAATAACAAACTCACATCGTGAAGCACCTTTTTATCATCGTAGTTTTTAGAAACATTTTCTATTTCAATAACTACTTTTCCAGGAACTACAGAAATCGGAAAACTCAAAGACATGACACTATTGTCGTCTTCATCAACTTCGATTCTATCAATCTTATCAAGTTTTTTAATTAAAGACTGAGCCATGGTTGCCTTAGAGGCTTTTGCTCTAAATTTTTCAATTAATTTCTCCGTTTGCTCTATTTGCTTTTGCTGATTTTTTTGAGTTGCTAATTGTTGCGCCCTCAATTCTTTTCTCAACACTAAATATGCTGTATAAGGTTTATTATAATCGTAAATTCTACCAAGTGAAATTTCAATAGTACGATTGGTGATGTTATCTAAAAACATTTTATCGTGAGATACAATAACTATTGCTCCTGCATAATTTTTTAGAAAATCTTCCAACCATAAAATAGATTCAATATCCAAATGGTTTGTGGGCTCATCTAATAATAAAATATCATTGTTTTGTAATAATAACTTTGCCAACTCAATTCGCATTCTCCAACCTCCAGAAAAAGTATCGGTAGCCATATTAAAATCTTCACGCTGAAATCCTAAACCTTGCAATACACGTTCTGTGTCTCCTTGGTAATTATAACCTCCATGAATTTCATATTGATGCTGAACATCATTTAAATCTACCATTAGTTGATGATAGCTTTCACTTTCGTAATCAGTACGTTCCGCAAGTTGATGATTAATTTTTTCTAACTGACTTTCTAATTCTTTAATTAACTTAAAAGCTTCATAAGCTTCTTCAAGTACCGTTCTACCTTTTACAAAATCTATATCTTGTTTTAAAAAACCAATAGAAATTTCTTTGTCGGAAGCAATTTGTCCTTTATCATATTCTTGCTCCCCCGATAATATTTTTAATAAGGTAGATTTTCTGTCTCTTATACACATCTGACGCTGCCGACGAATAGAGAGGTGTAGATC
>OLHR01000627.1_pt1 | contig 9697 bp, 12 predicted proteins | sample 1609291 | NCBI WGS metagenome assembly OLHR01 (sample SAMN05416707, study PRJEB24817) | seawater metagenome | isolation source: Sea water | place: Canada:Atlantic | collected 2013-07 | reverse complement strand
CGGCAGCGTCAGATGTGTATAAGAGACAGGCAAAATAAAGCCGGTTCCTACCCAAGCGGCAGGCACCAGAAGCCCCAAAACCACCGCCAAGACGCCCGAGCGCCAGTTGATGCCGGACTTAAAGGCAAATGCAAATGCTGCCAGAGTCAAGGCGCCAGCCCAAAATTCTGCACCACCTGGCAAATCAGCCAAGGAGGCCGTCTCGCCCAAAGGCACTGTCACTGACCCGAGCCAGACCCGAACCGGCGCAAGCACGCCTTTTAATGTGGCATGAGCAAGGACAGCAAAGACGATAATGACCGTCAAAGAGCGCAGATTGCCGGTGCCGGCCAATACGGTCAGACGTGAGATACAACCGTGGGTGAGCACCATGCCTATGCCGAATATCAAGCCGCCAGTTAGAATAGCTAGAATAGGCAATTCTTGTGCAAATAATCTGTGTTCCTCGAATGATATATAGCCGTTTGCAACCAAAACCTGGGTGCCGAGCAGAGCCGCGCCGAGGGCGGTAAACCAGACTCCGCGCGCAACGGGTTTGCTGTCTTGGTCGCCTACAACTGCACTGCGGAAGCAAAACTTGAGGTGCTGGGCAAGCGCGCCGAACATGACACCGATGATGAGGGCAAAGGCAACGGATACCTGCATTGGTGTCATGGTTTCAAAACCAAACTGTTCAAACATATCAATAGCACCTTTTTAGTTTGCGTTTAAGAGAGGCTTTGACATTGAAACTTGGAACGCGCAAATCCTCGGCGCCCGATATTGTTCCGAAAGGCTCTGCTGTGTTGGAATATTGTTCTGGTTTGTTAGGTAGCGCTGGGACCAGCTTTGGCGGTCCGTGAACCAGACAGGATTTTGATCTTAAATTGCAGGTTGTACGATAATTGCAGGTTGTACGATCAACCGATGGGGCTTTTGCGGATCAGCCGATGTTGCGGAAGCCTTGAATGAGCTGACGTAGTCCAATGGCTGTACCCAGCATAATACAGATCAGCGTGACCGGGGCGCTGTAGGCCAATACGGAAAACGCCGATAGACCCTGTCCGATACTACAGCCGAGAGCCAAAACAGAACCAACGCCCATGGCGGCGGCTCCAAAAATTTGTCGGCCCAATTCGCGTGGGTCATCACAGGCTTCCCACCGGAAGTGTCCTTTGACCAAGCTGCCAAGCAATGAGCCAATCAAAACGCCCAAAACGGAACCTGTGGCAAAGCTGACGGAGTTGCCTGAGGCGGTCATCAAATACAACAGGCTTTCCCCGATAGGGGCTGAAAACGAATGGGAAACCACTGGTAAGCCCTCAAAACCGTTGCTGGCCACCCATTGCGTGCCAACCCAACCCGAGGTGATGACAAGCCCTACAACAGCCCCCCAAAGTACCGAGGACTTTGAGCGCAACATGGGGGCACTTGCAAGTGAGATGATGATGAAAATCAGCCCAATCGTTGCGCCGATTACCGTGACGGATAGCCCTGAAACCCCAGAGAGTGTAGCCGGAATACTGGGGGTGTTGAGAGCCGGCATTCCCGCGCCAAAGGTCCAGATCCGCAGATAGGCCAAGGGGCCACTGATAGTGATATAGGCCGAGAGCCCCATCACCATGACAATCATAAAGGCCCTTATATCGCCACCGCCTAGACGGGCTAGCGCACCGTAGCCACAATTGCCCGCTAAGGCCATGCCATAACCAAACAGTAATCCGCCAAAAATATTGGCCCATGGGTTCCAAGCGACGGAGAGATACAGCGTTGCACTCAGATCAATATACCCCAGAGCTGAAAGCCCATAGGTGCTTAAAATTGCCATGCCAATGGCGATGCCCCACATGCGCAGACGCACCGCATTGCTGCCGTAATAGATGTCTTCGAGAGCCCCAAGTGTGCAAAATCGGCCAAGGCGTGCAGCCAGGCCCAACACAATACCGCCAAACATCCCCACAAATGCAACAAGCGAGGTTTCAGGCAGCAAATCCAACATTTTTGATCCTTAGGTTTCTCGACAAAATAGGTCGTAGACCACTTCCATGATCTGCGTTGAGCGATTGTCGCTCAGACTATAATAGATGATTTTACCTTCACGGCGCGGTGTGACCAATCCCTCTAGACGCAAACGCGACAACTGCTGTGATACAGCCGCTTGACGTGCGGAGAGTAATTCTTCGAGATCTGTGACAGATTTTTCGCCAGAGGCCAGATAACATAGGATCATCAACCGCCCCTCATGGCTAATGGCCTTGAGAAAATTGGCAGCTTTGATGGCATTACCTGCCATTTTATCCATGTCTTCTGGACACATGTTCTTGTCAAAAACGGGTAGGGTCATTTGATTTACGCCATCTGGTTATAGTGCTTCGGACATTTCATCGCACAAACCCGTGTCTAAGGTCAATAAAACTCATATTATTTGACCCAAGGTAGCTTTGCGTCATTAATCATTTGCGTCAGTAATCCCCAAAAGAAATCTTCTCCTGGATAGCCTTCAAGCCGCGCGGCCTCGGCGCCATCCACCATCAGCACGAAGGTTGGAGTAAAATGTAGCCGGCGCGCAAAAGTCAGGCCCTCGGATGGCGTGGCGCGGATATTCAATCTTTGCAGAGGGGCAGTGCGCCCTTCGGGGGTCTTAGGATAGATTGGGCCAATTTCATCGTTCCAGCGCATACACCATATGCAGCCTGCTTCCTCAACCATGATCAGGCGCGTTTCAGCCTGAATCGGGAGAAAAACAAAACATAGAATGAGTGTGAGAGCTTTGAGCCACATTTATAAATTGACCTTTCGTATTCATGAATTGTAATGTGAATTTGTAGAATTACAATATAGGGCGCATGCGCATGTTCGATATTTCTATTATTTCTGCATTATTTGCAGGTCTACTGTCTTTTGCTTCGCCCTGTGTACTGCCGATTGTTCCCTTTTATCTGAGCTATTTAGCCGGGGTGGGCATGAACCAAATCAACAGTGACGCGCAGATTGATTCGGCTACGCGGCGGCGGGCCGTTTTGGCGGCCACTATTTTTGCCGCTGGTGTTATCACAATCTTTATGGGGCTGGGGGCTGCGGCCACGACCTTTGGGCAGGTGGTTCGGGAGTATTTCGATATCCTGCGATGGATCGCAGCGGCGGTGATCATCCTTATGGGGCTGCATTTTCTGGGAGCCATCAAGATTGCAGTGCTCTATCGCCAGGTGAGTTTTGACACTGGTAAAATGTCAAAGCTGAGCTTGCTGGGCTCCTATGTGATGGGGCTGGCGTTTGCCTTTGGTTGGACGCCTTGCGTCGGTCCGGTGCTGGCCGCCATTCTGTTCACGGCTGCGGGTGCTGAGTCTGCGCTCAACGGGGCATTGCTGCTATTGGCCTATGGGCTGGGAATGACCTTACCCTTCATTGTGGCGGCTTTCTTTATTGCGCCTTTCATGCGGTGGATGGCTAAATTTAGACGCCATCTTGGCATGGTCGAAAAGGTGATGGGCGCGTTTTTGATTTTATTTGGGCTGTTAATTGCGACAAATTCGATGAATTATATCGCGCAATGGATGTTAGAACTGGTGCCTAATTTTAGTAATTTAGGCTGATGAAAGGAAAAATGATGAAACGATTGTTGTTGGCTGTCGCCGCAGTTTTAGTGAGTGGCAGTTTGGCCGTAGCTGAAATGGGGGATGATGGTTTACACAAAGCCCCGTGGATGCGTGATACCTTCAAAGATCTGTCTGAGGATTTGGCGGATGCCAATGCTGAAGGCAAACGACTGATGGTGATTATCGAGCAACGTGGCTGCATTTACTGCAAGAAAATGCATGAGACCGTCTTTCCGGTGCCAAAAGTTGCAGATTACATAGATGAGAATTTTTTTGTGGTGCAGATCAACATGTTTGGTGATGTTGAAGTGACCGATTTTGACGGCACAGCCATGCCTGAGAAGGACATTGTGCGTCGCTGGGGATCTCTATTTACCCCAACAATCCTGTTTTTTCCAGAAGAGGTGCCAGGGGATAGCTCTGCCGGACAAGCGGCCGTTGCCACCATGCCAGGGGCCTTTGGTATGCACACCACCTTTAACATGTTGAACTGGGTGGTGGAGCATGGCTATGATGGGGAAGAGAGCTTTCAAAAATACCATGCACGCAAATTTGCGGAGCAGAGTTGAGGCTAGTTTTCAATAAATTAAAAATAATAAATTCAATATTGCGAATTTGTTGTTGCTTGATGTGCCGTTTGTCGACTACGGTACACCTAAAGACCAAAGTGTTTGGGAGGACGCATGAAAAACTTTTTTATGATCACCGCAGTATCGGTGTTGAGTGTGACAACTGCTTTTGCGGAAACAGCACCGGGCAGCGTATCGTTTGAGGATGGCTCAGTTATAGCATCCTTGACCGGTGTTGCTGGTGATGCGGCCGCAGGGCGCAACACCTTCAAAAATCGCAAGCAGGGCAATTGTCTTGCATGTCACATGAATGATGACATGCCAAACGAGCAATTTCATGGTGAAGTTGGTCCACCACTTTCGGGCGTGGGTGATCGTTGGGAAGAGGCTGAATTGCGCGGTATTGTGACAAACGCCAAGATGATGTTCGAAGGCACCATCATGCCAGCGTTCTATATCGACAGTGGTTACGACCGCCCGTTGAAAAAATTCGATGGCAAATCGATTTTGACGGCTCAGCAAGTTGAAGATGTGGTTGCATATCTTTTGACCCTTAAAGACTAAATATCTGTAGCAGATCAGGGAGACAAAACATGGATTTTACGAGACGAAATATATTGGCCCTCGGTTCAGGCGCATTTGCGGTTGCAACTTTTGCCGGTTTACCTGCCTATGCATCCAAGACAGATGATGCGATTGCGGCCTTTACAGGCGGCGCTGGCGTAACCGACGGGGGCGTTGTTATGACCGCGCCAGAGATTGCCGAAAATGGTAATACGGTCCCAGTGGCTGTTTCTGCTCCCGGTGCAGTGTCAATTATGGTGCTCGCAACTGGCAACCCAACTCCAGCAGTGGCCACGTTCAACTTTGGCCCCTTGGCCGGTGCGCGTTCAGGTTCCACACGGATCCGCTTGGCAAAAACACAAGATGTTATTGCTATTGCTAAAATGGAAGACGGCACCTTCCGTAGAGCTGGTGCTACTGTAAAAGTAACAATCGGCGGCTGCGGCGGCTAAATTAAGCGATAAGGAGAAGTACTGATGGCGAAAGGTGTTAAACCTCGCGTAAAGGTTCCAAAGACGGCTGCTGCTGGTGACGTAATCACGATCAAAACTTTGATCAGCCACAAAATGGAATCTGGTGTGCGTAAAGATGGCGACGGAAATGTAATTCCGCGCTCAATCATCAACCGGTTTGTTGCTGACTTTAACGGCCAAAACGTAATTGATGTCACATTGGAGCCTGCGATTTCAACAAATCCATATTTCCAATTTGATGCGGTGGTTCCAGAGGCCGGTGAGTTCAAATTCACTTGGTACGATGACGACGGATCTGTCTATGAGACCTCGAAAAAGATAAAAATAGCTTAAGCGTTTGGTCTAGGGAGGACTGGAAATGGAATTCAAGACTTTACTAACGAGCGTGGCGATTGTCGCATTCTCAGCTGGGGTTGTGTCTGCCCAGGAAGATGCAACCTTGGCAATTGAGGGCGAAGTTATCTCAACAAGTGCAAAGGCCCCGGCCTTTGCTGATAACCTCGACACGGTATATTCTGGATGGTTATTTAGAAAAAACGAAACCCGCGCGTTGCAGACAGACGACTTTGACAATCCAGCTTTTGTGTTTGTTGATCAAGGCATCGATTTATTTGAAAAAGTTGATGGTACTGAAGGTAAAGCCTGCGCAAGCTGCCACGAAGATGTTGAAGATTTTGCTGGCCTGCGTCCGACAATGCCAAGGGTTGAAGGTGGCAGTTTGGTTACCATGGAAAACCTCGTCAATGAATGCCGGACTGAGCGCATGGGTGCTGAACCTTGGAAGTATTCCGGTGGTCAAATGACTTCTGTGACGGCTTTGATAGGTTTGCAGTCACGTGGTATGTCCGTAAATGTTGCGGTAGATGGTGATGCAGCCCCGTTCTTTGATCGTGGCAAGGAGCTCTACTATCAGCGCGTTGGTCAATTGGACATGGCCTGTTCAAACTGCCATGAAGACAACTACGGCACAATGATCCGGGCGGATCACCTGAGCCAAGGTAATATCAATGGCTTTCCAACTTATCGTTTGAAAAATGCAAAATTAAACTCTGCGCATGCGCGTTTCAAAGGTTGTATGAAAAACATTCGTGCCACACCATTTAAAGAGGGTGGTGATGAGTTTAAAGCTCTGGAGCTGTATCTAGCGGCCCGCGGCAATGGCCTTTCAGTTGAGACACCTTCGGTTCGCAACTAGTCGAGCAATAAAAAACCTGCGTCCAACACTGGGCGTGGGTTTTTCCATATATAAACGAATTCAATATCGTGCATATGTAGCGCGATTGTGAGGAAGCGTAATGATATCTCGTCGTGACTTTTTGCAAACAAGCATGGCTGCTGCTGCGCTTTACGGTGGATCTGGTTTTGGAAATTGGGGCCGGCTTGCGGCGCAGCAATCTCTGACACAAAGAAAACTGCTTGAGTTTGATACATTTGGAAATGTGTCGCTGATCCACGTCACGGATATCCACGCACAATTGAAACCAATTTTTTTCCGTGAACCCGAGATCAACATCGGCGTGGGTGCCAGTCGGGGGCAGGTGCCCCATGTCACTGGCGCAGATTTCCGAAAACTTTATGGCATAGATGACGGCAGCGCCTCAGCCTATGCATTAAGCCATAATGACTTCTCCGCTTTGGCCAAAGGCTATGGCCGGGTTGGTGGGTTAGACCGCGTGGCAACCGTGGTCAACCATATCCGCTCTGAGCGCCCAGACGCCTTGCTTTTGGATGGCGGCGATACGTGGCACGGGAGCTATACTTGCCATCACACCGCAGGTCAGGACATGGTGAATGTGATGAATACCCTGCGCCCTGATGCCATGACATTCCACTGGGAATTCACCTTGGGCAGCGAACGGGTCAATGAGATTGTCGAAAACCTGCCCTTCGCAGCTCTTGGCCAAAACATCTTTGACAGCGAGTGGGATGAACCCACTGAGATGTTTCCGCCCTATAAATTTTTTGAGACGGGTGGTGTGAAAGTTGCGGTGATTGGTCAAGCCTTTCCCTATATGCCTATCGCCAATCCGGGATGGATGTTCCCAGAGTATTCCTTCGGTATCCGTGATGAAAACATGCAAGCCATGGTCGATGAAGTGCGCGCGCAGGGGGCCGAATTGGTGGTTTGCCTCAGCCACAATGGCTTTGATGTTGATAAGCAGATGGCGGGCATTGTAACCGGTATTGACGTTATCCTATCCGGCCACACCCATGACGCTTTGCCAGAACCGGTTTTGGTGGGCAAAACCATCATCGTGGCCTCTGGCTCCAATGGTAAATTTGTCAGCCGTGTGGATCTTGACGTGCGCAATGGTCAGATGATGGGCTTCCGCCATAAGTTAATCCCGATTTTCTCTGACGTCATCACGCCCGACGCCGAGGTTAAGAAAGTCATTGATGCGCAGCGTGCGCCATTTGATAAGCAGTTAAACGAGGTGATTGGCCGGACCGCTGACGATCAAACCCTATACCGTCGGGGCAATTTCAACGGCACTTGGGATGATTTGATTTGCAATGCGCTGATTGAAGAGCGCGAGGCGGATATTGCTTTGTCGCCCGGCGTGCGGTGGGGGCCATCGATTTTGCCTGGCCAAGACATCACCCGTGAAGATATCTGGAACGTGACTTCTATGTCTTACGGTGAAGCTTATAAGACTGAAATGACGGGTGAATTCCTGCATGTGGTTTTGGAAGATGTGGCTGACAATCTGTTCAATCCTGATCCTTATTACCAACAGGGTGGGGATATGGTGCGCGTCGGTGGGCTTGGGTACCGCATCGATATCAACAAACCGCAAGGCCAGCGCATCACCGATATGACGCTGCTTAAAACCGGCGACAGAATTGATCCGACCAGGACCTATAGTGTGGCCGGTTGGGCCAGTGTGAATGAAGGAACTGAAGGGCCTAAAATTTGGGATGTGGTCGAGGATCACATTCGCAAACAAGGCACCATCTCTTTGGATCCAAACAACAGTGTTGAGGTTATTGGAGCTTAAAAACGCTCCATATAATTGAAGGAAATTAAATGTCGAAGATTGAAACATCAAAACAATCGCGGCGCGCGTTTTTGAGCGGTGCGGCTGCGGTTGGGGCTGGGGCGATGGCCTCTGGCGAAGCACTGGCCCAGACAGCTGACCCGCTGATCACCCAACCCCAAGAATGGGCGCAGGGCTTTGGCGACGGTGTGGATGCTACATCCTACGGTCTGCCAAGCCAGTATGAGGGCGATGTTATCCGTCGAAATGTGGAATGGTTGACTGCTGATCAGATTAGTTCGATTAATTTTACCCCTATTCACGCGTTGGACGGTACCATCACGCCACAAGGCTGTGCTTTCGAGCGGCATCACTCCGGCGCGATTGATCTGTCTAAAAGTGATTACCGTCTGATGATCAATGGTTTGGTGGATACGCCTTTGGTGTTTACCTATGAAGATCTCGAACGGTTCCCACGCGAAAACCATGTGTATTTCTGCGAATGTGCCGCCAATACAGGCATGGAATGGGCTGGTGCGCAGTTGAATGGTGCGCAGTTCACCCATGGCATGATCCATAATATGGAATATACTGGTGTGCCCTTGCGGTTGTTGCTGGAAGAGGCGGGCTATGACACTGCGGGCAAATGGGTCTTTGTTGAAGGGGCGGATGCCTCGTCTAATGGTCGCTCGATTCCAATGGATAAAGCCTTAGACGATGTTTTGGTGGCGTTTAAAGCCAATGGCGAAGCGCTGCGCAAAGAGCACGGCTATCCGGTACGCTTGGTTGTGCCCGGTTGGGAAGGCAATATGTGGATCAAATGGATCCGTCGTATTGAGGTGACCAATTTTCCAGTGGAATCGCGCGAAGAAACATCGAAATATACTGACACGTTGGAAAATGGTGTTAGCCGCAAATGGACATGGGCGATGGATGCTAAATCTGTTGTGACCTCCCCAAGCCCACAAGCGCCCATCAAACATGGCAAAGGGCCTTTGGTGATCACCGGGCTGGCTTGGTCTGGCAATGGTGCCATCAAGCGCGTGGATGTTTCCAAAGATGGTGGCAAAACCTGGGAAACTGCCCGTTTGGCAAAACCTGGCGAAAAAATGGCGCTCACCCGCTTCTATCTCGACATTGATTGGGATGGCTCTGAGATGCTGCTGCAATCGAGGGCGATAGATGAGACCGGCTACGTACAGCCAACCAAAACCCAACTGCGTGACGTGCGCGGCCTCAATTCAATATATCATAACAATTGCATTCAAACTTGGTGGGTGCGCGAAAGTGGGGAGGCTGAAAATGTCGAAGTATCTTAAATCTATAACATTAGCCTTCGCAGTTTTTGCCATCACTGGCCCCGCTTTTGCAGAAAAATTTGGCCTTGGCCGTCCAGCTTTGCTTGCCGAGGTTGCCGCTTGGGATTGGGACATTAATGCGTTGGGTGAGGGCCTTCCATCTGGCTCTGGTGACGCGTTGGTTGGCGACTGTCTCTTATACACATCTGACGCTGCCGACGAATAGAGAGGTGTAGATCT
>OLHR01000626.1_pt1 | contig 9703 bp, 9 predicted proteins | sample 1609291 | NCBI WGS metagenome assembly OLHR01 (sample SAMN05416707, study PRJEB24817) | seawater metagenome | isolation source: Sea water | place: Canada:Atlantic | collected 2013-07 | reverse complement strand
TGAGGCAGCAAAAAATGCTCGCTGTCGTAACAGGTTATGTGAAGCTGAGGACCTAAATCTAAGTTCCTCATCTGCTCCATTAAGCGAAATTCATCGGGAGCTTGATAGTCAAAATTTTCGACTCCGTAATGTTCACACAAAGAGCGGATCATGTGACCGAGACTTTCATACTGAACCGTCTCATCTAGGCTGTAATGTTGGACTGTGTGGCCGTCTGCTTTTAGAGATTGTGCAAAATCAGCCATGGCGGCAAAGAAGCTACAAAGCTTCTGGATGTGGTGGGTAACGTAAGTCGCCTCTTGATGGATTTCAGCAATAACATAGAGTACCCCGTCGTCTATATTTTTATACCAAGAGTGTTCTCGATTCAGCTGGTCGCCGAGCACGAGCCTAATAGTGTGAAAGTTATTCATATTTGATCTGCTGTAACGGAGTCTGATATCGGCCAGTCGGCAGCGTCTACCGAGTCGAGCACTGCAGAACACTCCTTTCCCGCCCATTTCTGTATGAAAAGATTACCTGGGTCATATATTTTAGTCTGCTTGGCGAGATCAAATTGACGGTGCCCTCTGGGGTCTGAGCCTACTCCGGCCAAATACTGCCAATTACCCCAGTTAGACGCCACGTCATAGTCAATCAGTTGCTCCTCAAAATAGGCAGCCCCATAGCGCCAATCCAGATTGAGTTCATGAACAAAGCAACTAGCCGTCAACTGGCGCCCACGATTCGACAAGTAACCGCTGCTATTGAGCTGGTTCATGCACGCGTTCACGATAGGGTAGGGGGTATTCCCCTGACACCATTTTTGGTAGCGTTCGGCATAAAAACTCGTGCTTGGTTTGTGCTGTTTAATGCCGCTAAAAGAAAATAAACGAACGCCGTATTTCAGGGCATAGAAATGAAAGTAGTCTCGCCACAAAAGTTCAAAATAGATCCAGTAAGTCGAATCGTTCTTCTCCACTGACTGTTCATATTTTTTGAGCGCTTTCATTACTGTTCTTGAAGACAGGTTGCCGTTGGCTAACCAAGGGCTGAACTTGGTTGAATAGTCCATGCCGTCTAAGCCATTTCGCGTTGTTTTGTAGCTGCTGGCTAAACTTCGGGCGAAGTACGCCTGCAGATGCTTGGCCCCATTACTCTCGCCACCGCTGAACAGAGGACTCGGGTTCTGGTTGAATGCCGGGAACAGCCGCTGCCACTGGCTAACTGTCGCGTTTGCTGGGGGTCGTGGTAGTGATTCCGGCGCGACTAGAGGGTTACTGATGTTAATGGGCTCTACTTGGCGACGAAATTTGGAAAAACTATCGGGTAGCGCATCGAGGGGAAAAGGCAATTGCTCAGGGCTAATCAAACTGCTGCTACTTGTTTGACTAACAGTAATCATAGGATAACGTTTTTTTAGTAATTGCCAGACCTCATTGTCATAGTAATCTGCGGAGGAACTACCGTAGATTGCAGCAACATCATGGCGCGTGATGAGCTGTGCAATGGTTTCTAGGGCCGGTGCATAGATGACGTGGAGCTGCTGCCCAAGCTGGCTTAGGCTGCCATCTAGCTCTGTGAGGCTTTCCTTAAGAAACTGTAGGCGATGATCTGATAACCGATTTGGAGATTTATTGCCGGGAGAAGCGGGCGGCAGGCAGTAAATGCAAATCAGACGGTCCACCTCCTGAGAAGCTCGCACAAGCGCAGGATTATCGGCGATGCGCAAATCTGTATGAAACCAAAATAAGCCAACCTTATGCATAAGTGCTAATTCTCTGAGGATGTGGCCAATGAGGCTTTATTGCAGTGCTTACTGATAGTACCGTACGCTATAAAAATCTCTTTGGATCAATTTGTTGAAAAGGTATTCGTAAGCTAACTGTTATGAGCCAAACAACCTGATCTCTGAGCTTACGGTCATCGGCCTATTCCAATTTTCTAGTGCAGAGAGACTGATGTACAGCAGGTGAACTGATTTTCAATTAGCGACAAGGTGTTTCGCGTAATTTACCGATAAACACTCATCTGTCATTGCACCGTGACACATTCTCTTTGTCGGGTCTGCCACTGTTCGTCTATATAGACCGCTGCTGATGCTGAAGCCTCTGTGGTGCCTTTGATTAAATCCGCACCGCGCTCTGCGAGCATCATGGTTGGCGCATTCAGATTGCCGTTGGGGACTGTGGGAAATACTGACGAGTCAATTACCCGTAGGTTTTTCAGGCCTCGTACTCTGAGATCTGGATCTACAACCGCCATGGCATCAACGCCTATTTTACAGGTGCCTGCAGGATGATAGGCACTATCAACTGACGCTCGTATAAACGCGTCAATTTGTTCGTCAGTTTGAGCATCAGCCAAAGGCTGAATGACGTCGCCGCGGTAAGCATCCATTGCAGGCTGGGCCATAATTTCTCGGGTTAAATGCACGCAGTCACGAAATCCTTGTCTATCATGTTCTGTCGCCAAATAGTTGAACAGTATGTCTGGGTGCTGCTTTATATCCGCTGAAATCGCTCGCACGTGCCCACGGCTGGTGGGCTTATTATGTCCAACATGGACCTGAAAGCCGTGCCCTTTAAACGCGACTCCACCATCATAGGTGATTGCCCCAGGTAGGAAGTGATATTGGATATCAGGCCACTTGACCCCCGCTTTGGATCGGATAAAGGCACAAGATTCAAAGTGATTGGTTCTGCCTAAGCCTGTTTTAAATAACAGCCATTGCGCCCCGATCAAAGCTTTGTTAAACAACCCCAATTTGTTGTTAAGGCTTATGGGCTGTTTACAGCGGTACTGAAAGTTGAACTCTAGATGGTCTTGCAGGTTTTCACCAACCCCCGGTAATTCATGCACCACCTTTATTCCGGCTGCCTGTAACACTGCACCGGCCCCCACCCCAGATACCTGCAGCAAATGCGGTGATCCGATCGCGCCTGCGCAGAGAATCACTTCACGCCGCGCGGTAAATTCATGCGTTGTGCCTGCAATTTCACATTGAACCCCCGTCGCAATTTTTTCTGAAAAATGAATCTTTTTCACTAAAGCATGCTTTAACAGGGTCAGGTTGCTGCGCTTTTTGGCTCCTTTTAAATAAGCATGACTCGTGGACGCCCGAATCCCGTGATCCACATTCATGAATTTCTGACCAAATCCCTCTTGTCTGTAACCATTATAATCTTCTGTTTCGCGATAGCCTGCATCGACCCCAGCATCAATAAACGCCCTGTATAGCGGGTTGCTCATATTATTGCCGCCACTAATAGCCACAGGGCCATCACGGCCAGTATATTCACTGTTAACACATTGATGGTTTTCTAGCTTTTTAAAGTACGGTAGGCAGCTTTGATAATTCCAGCCGACAGCGCCGCGGGACTCCCATTCATCATAATCGTGTGCGTGGCCTCTGACGTAAACCATGCCGTTTATTGACGATGTGCCGCCGAGTACTTTCCCCCGCGGGCAATTCATTCGCCGGTTATTTAAGTAAGGCTCTGGTGCGGACTTAAATCCCCAGTTGTATTTAGTGCTGTTCATTGGAATGCCCAGTGCCGAAGGCATACGAATAAAAATGCTACGATCGCTGCCTCCATATTCAACCAATAACACCGTGCAATTTGGATCCTCGCTAAGGCGTGACGCTACAATTGCTCCAGCAGAGCCAGCGCCTATAACAATATAATCGTAATGCTTTATTTTTTTCATGATTCCCAGAATCTTAAATTTCAGGGCTATCTTTGGCGAGGATAAAGCTGTCACGAATTTTCGTTCTATTTTTGAATATCAGTATATAGATAGCCATGTACAATCCAATAACGATTAAACCTACCCACTCAATTTTAAGCGGCGTCAGCTGATATAGCAGTACCAGAGAGCCGATCAATAAAAAATTCCCACTAACGTATTGTGTGAGCCCCAGCCTCTCTATATTGAAACCCAAATTGTCGGTATACAGACGAATAAGCGAGTCTAGTGAGTTAATCACAAAAATAACTCCGAGGACCACCATTGCCCAGCGCAGTAGTCCTGTCACCGGTATATCATTAGAAAAATAGTAATAGAGTGTCGAAAACCAGAGCGCTATAGCAACGGAGGGGATCACCAATAAGGCAATTAGCAACTGCCAGGTTTTCATTCCGCTGACAAACCTCGCTACAAACTGGCCAATCATTATACTCCACGCAAACCACCAGAATAGATACCAGCCGTGGTAGTCACTGATTGGGCCGACGAAGCGGTGAATATTGCTAAAATAGCCCGTTAGATTGGACATTGATTCTACATAGGCTGAAACTGATGCTCCAGATGCGCCCAACATCACTAGCGTGAGCAGTATGAATAATGCGCTGGACGCTAGACTCAGAATTTTTATATAACGGACATGAGTGCTTGAGAAAACCGCCGTGAAAATAATCAAACCCACCAAGAGATATTGTTGCAGAGGGGAAATCCCATCGATATAGGTGGGCGCATAACTGAGGAATAAATACGCTGTAAATGCGCAGGTGGTAATAATAATCAGGTTGTTAATCCAACGGATAGGCCGGTATTGAAAAAGTCCGATTTTGGGCTCAACAACGCAAAAGTAGAAGGTGGTTAAAAAGTAGAAGGCCCAAACCAGAAATCCCCAGAAGCCGAACTCAATCGCCAACGGATTGGTGAAGCTATAGGCCTCTTCAGTGGCGTAGATTGGAAATTCTACGAGAGGAAACATGATCAAGCCAACATCGAGCCCAGAGGTAAAGAGAATCGCTGAAAAAGCGAGCAGCGACACCGGCGTTTTTCCAACACATCTAATGTTGCCCCACTTCACGCAGATAAAGACAGATGTCGACAAGGTAATCGCAATCGCTATAGGGAGTATTTCGTACATCTGAGTTCCGCTTATTAGACCGCTGCGGCTATGCTATAGGCCGGCTGTTACATTTATAGAGTAAATTCTTCTTTATCTTAACATTGTTGTTAATCAAAGTGAGGAATGTGAAATTGAGAGGCGAGCGGCACAACTGTCGCAAGCGCGTTAGTTAAGCATCTCTTTGGTCTGAATTATGACATCCACCCGACGATTTTTAGTTCGCCCGTCAATGTCGTCGCTTCCGTCGGCTTTAACGTTGGGAGCGATCGGCTGAGTCTCGCCCAGCCCTTCGGTAGTGATCACCTCAGCATTAATCTGGGCATACTTGACGAGCCAGTTTTTGACTGAATCGGCGCGGCGATCAGACAGGCCCATATTATAATTATCGCTGCCCTTAGCGTCCGTGTGGCCGATGATAGTGACATCGCCGGTGCGTTTTTCTCGTATGATCAGTCCCAGTTTTGTGAGTTCGGTCTCCGCTGTTGGTTTAATATCGGCTTTATCAAAATCGAATAATATATCGGCGGATAAGGCCACACTGATCTCCATCTCGCCGACCTTGGCCCCCAAGTCATTGATAGCCTGGTTCAGTCCCCCGACCGTAGCCAACAGGGCCAAGCCCTGGCCGTCCACCGCAGTATCGAGTCCTTCGATCTCTCGGATGTCCTCAAGAAGCGATTGCCCGCCTTGATCCGGTCCCGGCGTCAACAGTGATAGCTTAGCGGCATCGTGCGCCGTGGGGTCATCGGGTTGGTCGGCCTCCCAGGCGATAGTGCTTATAGCGAAAAACACCGATGCGGCCGCAGCGGTGGTAGCGTTGCGCTTGAGCAACGCCCTCATCGGGAAATGGCCAATTCCTCAAACGGCAGCACACCCGGTATCACTAGATTGACGGACTTGGCAGTCGCCGGAGGGGCAGGAAATTTAAACCATACCAACTGCTTACCGCCGGCAGCGATCTTCTTGCTGATGTCCCCTGCACTGTTCATAGGAGCACCGATCCACTTATTCTTACTGTCCTTTAACACATGATATTTTTTCTTTTCGGTATCGTCGATGAAGTAGACTTCAGAAAAGTTGTAGTAGATTTTCTCCTTGATTTTGCCACTATTGCGATAGACCAGCACAACTGTGAATATATTATCGAGAATGCTGGCCTTAATTACGTCCACGTCCATATCACCGGACATACTCATTTGAGTCTGGAGCGGGTCTGCTGCCCAGGCTCGGCTGTAGCTAAAAACAGCCAACAGCACGATAAGTATGAGTGCGCGAGGTAGGTATTGGTTTTTCATATGATGCCTCCCTGATTTAGTTGCTTATTACATATCTAAGTGTAGCTAATAGGTTGCCGTTGGCAAGTGCCCCCATTTGGAACAGCGGCGGTCGATCTTGCTAAAGGTCGTCAAATTGGACATGCGTTTAGTCTATGCCTTCATTCGCTTTATTCAGAGAGAGTGCCGGCGGCGTGAGTAGTGCCTTTTCGGTGCCAATTTCGTGGGTCCAGTTGATAATAATGGCAAAGCTCGTCATATAGCTCAGGACGTCTATCGTACAATTGGTGTGGCTCTTCAAAAAAAGTTTCGGTGGCGACAGCAAAAAATTCTGCTGGATTCGTTGCGCCATAGGTATCCATGACCGTCGTCTGATGCCTCCGACTACGCTCTCTCAAATCCTCGAAATTTTCCGTAAACACCTTCGACCACGATTTATAAGTATTGTGACGCAGCGGTGGCGCACCATTAGTCGTACCGGATTCGGCATCCAGTTGGTGAGCAAACTCATGCAACACGACGTTATGACCATCGGTAAAATCTGTCGCACCGTTTTTAACGTCGTCCCAGGAAAGAATGACCCGGCCGTTGCCCCATGACTCTCCTAGCACATGGTGTTCTGACGATTTCACAACCCCATCCGCCTGCAGCTCCTCGCGTTTTACACGAAATGCAGAAGGGTAAATAAGGATGGAGGATAGCTTCGGATAGACTGCCCAGCCGTGATTCAACAGCAGAAGGCAGGCCTCTGCAGCAATGATGACTCGCATTTGGTCGGTCACGACCAATCCGGCGCATCCGTAAAACCGTTTACGGGCGAGAAACACCAGAATAAGCTGACGCAGCCGACGCTGTTCTTGCAAGGATAGGCAAGAATAGACATCTAGTGCTGCCGTTAGGCATGCTAGCCATTCCTCAGGAAAAGGGCGGCTGCGAACCCACTGGTCTCGCCATTTTATGTAATAAAAGTATACGAAAATTGCAACGATGGCGGCTGCCAGCGGTAATAACGCAATCATTTTTTTCCTTTTTAGTGATGTAAGGCGCCCGAAAGCGGGGAAGCCCCGCACCTAACCATTAGCAGCCTTAACGCCACAACTTTACCTGCATGAGCTGTGATATTACCACCGATAAGGGTGTTTGTAGGTTTTAGCTTATCGTGCAGGGCGGGTTGTTGGTACTGGAGCGGGTACAGGTAAAATCAGATCTGAGGGCTTGTGGTGGCTCACCTTTTAATACTAATGAGAATCATTTGCATTTAAAAACAGATTGGGATACTGTCCACTAAACCTTGGATACGTCTGGAGATGAACTATGAAACTGAATTTTTTGTGTGCCAATCATCGGGAGTGGTTGCAGGGACGACCTGATCAGGCTCTGCACTGGTGTGCCAACTCCTATGATACGGGTCGGTCGCTGTCTGAACGGGACCACTGGGACGAGGCGCTCGTGCATATGGGGTGTGCGTTCGAAACAGCAGAGATTGTCCTCACAACGCGGGCGATTGCGCTTATGACGGGGCTGGAATGGTTTGTGCAGACCCTAGAAGGGCTGACACAAGCGCTTGAGAAAAGCGGGCGTGCCGAAGCGGCCACGGAAATCCGTCAGGCCGCGATCTGTCGGCTGCGGAATGAAGCGATGTTAAAAATTTCACCCGAAGTTGAAGCACGTATTTACATGCATATTACGCGTCTTCATTCGCAGGACAGGCAGCATACTGTTACGCCACGAACTTCTCGCCCAGCGCCTATTCGGGTCGGGGTGAATCTGGAAGAAATTGTTTATCACTAGTCGCGGGGGCGCAATCAATGAGAATAGTCGACGCTGAAACTGCAGGCACGCTAGTAGTCGCTGATAGCAGACAGGGCTGTGATGGTGGCGGCGCCATCGGTAATTTGAGTCGTTCGTCCGGCAAGTCCAAAGAGCATCAGTTCATTCGTCTTGAAATACGGTCGGAGACCTTGAGTTCCTTAATCCAGAACAGAGCTATTATGATCGAAGACTTGTGCGGGCTGGATAGAAAAGCGAAGTATCATCTGCAAAAAATCCTTTTGGAAACGTTGCTGCGATCAACACTGAAAGAGGCATGTGACGGGAGAACTAAAAGCTAATCGGAGTGTATGCAACATAGAAATACAAGACGCAGACAACTATGGCCTGTCACGCATCGATGACAAGACATATCGCGCGCATGCATCACGTGTAAGTTTACGCCGACATGGAAGGGGATATGTGAAAAATTTTCCGGACCGAAAATATGGCGGCCAGCTGCGAGCTTTGCAAGAGGCCAAGCGCTACTGCGACCACATTGTCTGTCAAAATCTGGCTATCACATTCTAAGAATTTTGCCACATCAAGCGCTCCAATAATGCATCGCGCATCAACGAATTTTACACCTATGAAACCGCTTTATAGCGTGGCTTAAACGTGCACAAATAAGGTTGCTGTACCGCTATTCGCTAGGCTGGATAGGAGGTTAATGCACAGAATCGTCGCTGGCCACTTCTCCCCGGGTGAATAGGCTACCTTAGGGTAGTTGGGTGTTGCCCATCAAGTCGCGATCGATTTCACGTGCGGCTTCTCGTCCTTCATTGATTGCGCGGACCACAAGGTCTTGACCGCGTCGGCAGTCAGAAGCGGCGTAAACCTTTGACACGCTGGTGCGGTAGTCCTGCTTGGTCGCTTTGAAATTGCCCCGTCCATCAATATCCATGCTGAGTGCTTCATTGATGTAGTGCTCTGGTTGTAAAAATCCCATCGATAACATGATGAGGTCTGCTTCCCAAGTTTTCTCGCTCCCCGGAATTTCTTTTAGCTGGTCATCGACGTTGACTGTGATGATGCCGGTCAGATTGCCTCCGTCGTCTTGAACGAATTCCTTGCTCATGATGGAGTAGACCCTAGGGTCATCGCCAAACTTCTCTTCTGCCTCGGCATGGCCATAATCGACGCGATAGATACGCGGCCAAAGCGGCCAGGGATTATTGTCGGCGCGTTCAGCGGGCGGTTTTGGTAAGAGCTCAAAGTTCACCAGTGATTTGCACCCGTGGCGCAAGGACGTGCCTATACAGTCAGTACCGGTGTCACCGCCACCAATGACGATAACATTTTTGCCTTTCGCTGAGATGTAATTGTCGTCTTCTAGTCCTGAATCGAGGAGGCTTTTGGTGTTGGCAGTCAGGAATTCCATCGCCAGATGTACGCCCTTTGCGTCGCGCCCTGGGATGGGCAGATCGCGCGCCAGTGTCGCTCCAGTGGCGAGCAGCACTGCATCATTTTCTGCAACAAGTGCGGCGGGATCTATATCTTTTCCAACATTGGCATTGACGATGAACTCGACTCCTGCATCACGCATAAGCTGTACCCGACGCTCAACCACATCCTTGTCGAGTTTCATGTTAGGGATACCGTACATCAAAAGGCCACCGAGTCGGTCGGCCCGCTCATAGACTGTGATTTTGTGCCCGGCTGTATTTAGCTGCTCTGCTGCAGCGAGTCCACACGGGCCAGAGCCAATGATGGCGATACTTTTCCCCGTACCTGTCTCTTATACACATCTCCGAGCCCACGAGACTAGGCATGATCTCGT
>OLHR01000622.1_pt1 | contig 9753 bp, 10 predicted proteins | sample 1609291 | NCBI WGS metagenome assembly OLHR01 (sample SAMN05416707, study PRJEB24817) | seawater metagenome | isolation source: Sea water | place: Canada:Atlantic | collected 2013-07 | reverse complement strand
TCTACACCTCTCTATTCGTCGGCAGCGTCAGATGTGTATAAGAGACAGATTCACAACCGCTCCAATTGTTGCTTTTTGTACCGTTGGTTTTAAAAAAGATATGAGTTCATCGCTTTTAAAATGGTGTAAAAACAAGGTACACAAAACAACATCATATGTCTGTTTTTTAAACTCTTCTGAGAAAATATCAATCGTTTCAAAACTCAATTCCGGATAATCTATAGACAGTTCTCTTGCATAATCTATAGCTGCATGATTTGCATCTATTCCTATAAGTTTAAACCTGTAGTTGTTCTTTCTGCCAAACTTAGCAACATCTCTTAAAATGTCTCCATGCCCACAACCCAAATCTACCATGGTAATTGTCTTGCTTTTTGAGGATGTTTTAAGTAATTTTTTTAAACCTTTAATAGTTACTGAGTTTCCTCCTAGAAACCGATTAATAGTTTCTAGTTTGTCTAAGGTGTCTCTAAACATATCTCCTTCAAGAGTAAAATCGTCCATCATTTCTGTTGCTGAAGAACGGCAAGAAGTATCAACTAAAAAACTCATAGTGTGCGCAGTTGTTTTCCGTGGGTAAATTTGATCATTTTAGGCAATAATGAGGGTATTCTTTTTAAAATTGAATATGCTATTTGAGAGATGGTTTGATTTCTAAACAACCAAGCGATAAAATGGCCTGTTTTTAATCGTATTTTAAATTCTTTATTCCAATCTCTAAGATACTGTTTTTCTAGACCCTCTCTTGTTTTTATTTCGCCATTTAAAAACTGAAGTATTCGCACGCTTGCCAACCGTGCACTAGAAATAGCCATTCCCATTCCGTTGCCACATAGCGGATGAATCATTCCTGCGGTATCTCCACACATAATGATATGATCTTCTACCGGATTTTTTGTTTGAAAAGAAACTTGACTAATGGTTAGTGGTTTTTCAAAAACAGGTGTTGATTCTTTAAATATTTTTCTTAAATGTTCGTTTTTAAAAACAACTTGTTCTTGAAAATCCGTAATGTTTTTATGTTTTTTAAACGAGCGGTATTCTGTAATATAACAGACATTAATAGCATTATCTTCTACTTTAGATACGCCACAATAGCCACCTTTAAAATTATGTAGCGCTACCAAGTTTTCTGGAAACACCCCTTTTACATGAATTTTAACGGCCAAATACGGAGATTTTTTTTGAATGAATTTTCGCTTCATTTTTTGGTCTAAAGAAGATCTTTTACCAAAAGCGCCTATGGTAATTTTGCTTTGAAATACTCCAGAACTTTTTGTTGTAATTGTGAAAGAGTCTTTTTTAAAGTGAATAGAATCTACCGTGTCTTTTAAAATTTGAACACCGTTTAAATGTGCTTTTTTTACCAATAAATTATCTAAAAAATAACGACTCATTCCAAAACCTCCTAGGGGTAATTCACCTTTTATTAGATTACTTTTTGTGGTACTTATATGAACTTTTGTGATCTGTTTAGCCCCTTCATTTATTGGGTTAATCCCTAGAGAATTTAAATATGGCAGTACTTCATTAGAAATATATTCTCCACATACTTTGTGCTTAGGGTATTCATTCTTTTCGATTAATAATACCCGTTTCTTACGTGTAGATAAATGAATAGCGCTTGTTAATCCGGCCAATCCTCCGCCCACTATAATTACATCAAATGTTGTTGTTATTTTCAATTGTTATTTTATTGCAGAATATTCTACTTGAATTTTTACATTATTAGACAAAACAAAACTCCGGCCACCTACATTAAAATCTTTACGGTTAAGTGTCATTGAAGCGCTTAATATTAGGGTTGAATTCTTTTCTGAAACATCTATTGGTATTTCTATCTTTTTTGTAATTCCTTTAATGCTTAGCGTCGCAAAAAGAATAAGATCACCATCTGTATTCTCTTCAATTTTTGAAGACTCTAATCTAATTTTTGTATAGTTAATAGCATCAAAATAATCTTCTTCTAATAAGTGTTTGTCTCTCCCGTCTATACCTGTAGAAATAGAATTTACCATAACAACTGCGTTGATATAGCTATTAGAAAGGTCTTTATAATTAAAGTTTGTTTTAATAGTTGCCTTGTTAAAAACACCGTCTACGGATATCCCAAAATTTTTAATGGTAAACAACACTGTTGTTTGTTCATTGTTTTGTGTCCATTCTTGAGAAAAAAGAGCGCTGGTGAATATTAATAAAAGAAATACAACTGTTTTTTTAAGCATTGTAGTAAAGATACTAAATATAAGGAGTTCTTTAGTCTAGCAAAGCAGCCAATTCCTTACCAACCAATGAACCAATAGCAACACCCATGCCGCCTAAGCGAACCCCGCAAAAAACGTTCTCAGAAAGTTGTTTTACAATGGGTTTTTTTTGATTTCCAACACCCATAATACCACTCCAACGATGTGTTATTTGAAAATCTGTATTTGGTAAAATGGTAGTTTTTAAAAGTTCTTCTAGTTTGTTCTGAATTCTGTTGGTCTGTCCAAATTCTGTGGTTTCTTCTGTCTTAAAATCTAGATTTCTTCCGCCTCCTAATAAAATTCTATTATTAATATTTCTAAAATAATAATACCCTTCCTCTAAGTGAAAAGTTCCTTTAATGTGAAGATTTTTTATAGGACTTGTTATGAGTACCTGCGCTCTAGCGGGAGCTACGTTTTCTTGAAGCAGTTCTTTGGAGAATCCGTTGGTGGCAAAAAACAATTTAGACGCTGTAAAGACTCCTTGATCTGTTTCAATCTTCACCTTGTTCGTGTCTTCTGAAAACCCTTGAACGGTTGTATTATTTAAAATTATTATTCCTTTTTGCTGTGCTATTTTTAATAATTGAGACACCATTTTTCCAGTATCTATCTGGCCCTCAAATTGATTTACTAAATAGGTAGGCACCGTCTTTTTAAACTTAAACTTATTGTGAACTGAAGAAAAAACAGCGTTTTTAAAAAGTGGAAATAATAACTGATTTAATTCCGCTGTTTTTTGCTCACATTCTTCAAAAAAAGCTTGATCGGAAAATAACTCATACCCATAATGATGTTGGTAATCTATGTTCTTATCTCCTAATAGGTTTCTTAATAGCTGTAGGCCTTCCCATCTCTTTTTTACCAACTGAAAAACCTCTTGCTCTGAATGTGTTTTAAGGTCGCTTAACAATTCTGAAGTGCTTCCAAAACAAGCAAAACCAGCATTTTTTGTGCTAGCTCCTTGCGGAAGTAGGCCTTTTTCTAAAATAATGATTTTTGATGTTGGAAAACGCTCTCTTAAATTAATTGCACAATTTAAACCTACGATTCCACTACCAATAATTACAAAATCATTGCCAGTAAACCATTCTTTATATTCCCAGTAACTGTAATTCATTATACTAATTTTTCAAAGCAATTACTATCTTCCATTTGAGCGTACTGCCCGTAATTTGGAATGCTTCTATATCCAGATTTTTTATAAAATTTAATTGCATCTATCTGACGATTTCCTGTCTCTAAAACACATTTTGTAAACCCTTCTTCTGAAGCCCATTGTTCTAAAGAACTTAAAACGGTATTAGCAACTCCAGAACCTCTATATGTTACTTTTACATACATCCTTTTAATTTCAACAGTATTTGCATCAAACTTTCTAAAAGCTCCGCAGCCAATAGCTTGTTCATTTTGGAAAGCAACCACCACATTATTTATTTTTTTTAAACTATTAAACTGATTATAAAACTCATGATCTTCGCCATCTGTTATTTTTAAATAGGCGTCTAACTCAGTTATTAAAGCCTGAAAATCTAAATTATTATTGTCTGTTCTAATGATTCTTTTCATTTGAAATACCACTCTTGTTTGAAATTCTATTTCTTATTAAAAGCACAAAGTGATTTTATACTTAAAACTCTAACATTAACTGAACCCAAACAGGTTCTTTTTTTGCTGTGTCTAAGTTAGAAAAAGAAATACCTAATAAGCGTACAGAATTTTTAAATTTTTCTTGATATAATAACTCTTTTACAATTTGCATGATTTCATGTTTTTTTTGGACAAAATTTTGTACCGTTTTACTTCTTGTTTGTTGGGTAAAGTCACTGTATTTAATTTTTAAGGTAATTGTTTTTCCTTTTGTTTCTGACGCTATCATTCTTCTCTCTAACTCTTCTGCAATTTTATGAAGTCTTTCTAGCATAAATACTTCAGAAGAAATATTCTCAGAAAAGGTTCTTTCTGCTGCTATAGATTTTCTAATTCTATTGGGTTTTACTGTACTGTGATGAATTCCTCTTACAATATTATAATAGTACGTTCCAGACTTTCCAAAGAGCTTTGTTAGCTCTTCTAGTGGTTTCTTTTTTAAATCTAATCCATTAAAAATCCCTAGGTTATTCATTTTTGCAGCGGTTACCTTTCCTACACCGTAAAATTTATTGATAGAAAGTTCTTCTAAAAAAAGAAGCACCTCTTCGGGATTAATTGTTTTTTGTCCGTTAGGCTTGTTAATATCTGATGCTACTTTTGCTATAAACTTGTTGATAGATATTCCGGCAGAAGCCCTTAACTCTAATTCACTGTAAATACGATCTCTAATTTCTTGCGCAATTAAACTTGCAGATGGGTTCCCTTTTTTATTTTCTGTAACATCTAAATATGCTTCGTCTAAGGAAAGAGGCTCTACTAAATCTGTATACTCGTAAAAAATTTGTCGAATTTTAGTTGATATTTCTTTATATCGTTCAAAGTCTGTTTTTACAAAAATAAGATGTGGGCATTTTTGTCTGGCTAAAACACCACTCATTGCAGATCTAACTCCATATTTTCTAGCTTCGTAACTCGCAGCGGCAACAACCCCTCTTTTTCCGCCACCACCAACAGCAATAGGTTTTCCTTTTAGATCTGGGTTGTCTAATTGTGCAACGGAAGCATAAAAAGCATCCATATCTACATGAATAATTTTTCGATATTGAAGCGTGTGGTTCACGCTATAAATTTACAAAACTTTGATTTTATAATAGAACATCTATTACATTGATTATCACAATCAGTCCAGTAATAATTCCTAGTACTAAATCCAGTTGGTTTGCTAAGTATTCAATTTTATTTTCTATTTTTTTTGCTAAATAAGCATATAATAGAAGAATGGAAAATGTACCTAAGGCAGAGCCTAAAACAAAGAAGATATTATTAATAAGAGTAAATTTATACCAATGCATCATCACTAGAAAGCTAGTAACCCCAAAATAAAAAGGGATTGCAAACATGTTTAAAGAAGATAGTAAAATGCCAGAAACAAAGCCCTTCCCTTTACTACTATTGTTGTTTAATTCTTTCTTTTTTTTCTTCCTTACATTGCTAAAGAAGAACACCGAAAGCCCAATAAAAGCAATGATTCCTGCATGTTGAAGCACAATTAAATACCTTGGGTTGTCTAGTAATATTTTTGAAAAACTAACAGCAATATAAGCCTGAATTATCACAATTACAGAAACTCCTGCAGAAAAATAAATTGCTTTCTTTTGTGTTTCTTTGATGCTTATTTTAACAGAGGTCATGTTTAACATGCTTGGAAACAGGGTTCCTAAAAAGGACGTAATAAAACCTATTAAAAGGTGGTGTATAATTTCCATAAAAACAATTGTGGTTTTTTTACAAATATGACGTTTTTTAAAAAGAAAAAAGCGCCTTAATGGCGCTTTTTTCTTTTATTAATATCGAAATTAAACAATTCCCTGAGCCAGCATTGCATCTGCTACTTTTACAAAGCCAGCAATATTTGCCCCTTTAATATAATCAATAGTTCCATCATCATTCTTTCCGTAGGCAACACAAGAATCATGGATGTCTTCCATAATGTCTTTTAAGCGGTCGTTTACTTCTTCTCTAGACCAACTTAAACGGAGTGAATTCTGACTCATTTCTAAACCAGAAGTGGCAACTCCTCCTGCATTTGACGCTTTTCCTGGAGCAAATAAAATTTTTGCTTTTTGAAACTCGTGAATTGCTTCTGGAGTAGAAGGCATATTTGCGCCTTCAGAAACACATGTACATCCGTTAGAAACTAATGTTTTTGCTTCTTCACCGTTTAATTCGTTTTGAGTTGCACATGGTAAAGCAATATCACATTTAACAGACCAAGGTCTTTGGCCTGCAACGTATTTTGCTGTTGGGTAGGTGTCTACATACGCGCTAATTCTTTCTCTTCGTATATTTTTAAGATTCATTAAGAATGTTAACTTTTCTGAATCAATTCCATCTTCATCTACAATATATCCTCCAGAATCAGACATTGTTAATACAGTTGCACCAAGCTCAATTGCTTTTTCGGCGGCATATTGTGCTACATTTCCAGATCCTGAGATAACAACTCTTTTTCCACTAAATGAATCGTTATTTACTTTCAACATATTGTCTGCAAAGTACACTGTTCCGTATCCTGTTGCTTCAGGTCTAATTAAAGAGCCTCCCCAAGAAGCTCCTTTTCCTGTTAAAACACCTGTGAAAGAATTTTTTAATTTTTTATACATTCCAAACATAAAACCAATCTCTCTTCCACCAACTCCAATATCTCCAGCAGGAACATCTGTATTATGGCCAATATGTCTAAATAATTCACTCATAAAAGCATGGCAAAAACGCATAATTTCGTTATCCGATTTTCCTTTAGGATCAAAATCTGCTCCTCCTTTACCGCCACCCATAGGAAGTGTTGTTAGTGAGTTTTTAAAGACTTGCTCAAAAGCTAAAAACTTTAAAATACTCGCATTTACTGTTGGATGAAAACGCAGCCCTCCTTTGTAGGGTCCAATAGCTGAGTTCATTTGAATTCTATACCCTCTATTTACTTGAATTTCTCCAGAGTCATCAACCCAACTTACTCTAAATGATATAAGTCTTTCTGGCTCTACCATTCTAAGTAGAATGTTTTTGCCATGGTAAATATCATTCTCAACGATATAAGGGATTACAGTTTCTGCTACTTCTTGAACAGCTTGAATAAATTCTGGCTCATGATGATTTCTCTGTTTCACCAACTCCATAAAAGCATTAATTTTTGCTTCCATATGCTTATTTTGATTTGTTGTTTACTTGTTTAAATAAGCCGCAAAGATATATATTTTAAGACATCTTAATAATACTTTTTTTATTTTGTTTCTCTCTGAAGTATCAGTATTCAATCGTTTTCGTGTAGAATTTCGTTTTACCGAGGAAATTGAATTACTTTCTTTATAAAAAATGTAAATTTGTTCTTTATTTATTTGATTATAAAACATGTTAGACAAGGTTAAAGAACTCATTGAAGAAGTTCGTTTATTTAAAGCAACTTCAAAAGCAGATGTAGAAACTTTTAGGATTAAATACCTAGGAAGTAAAGGGTTGTTAAAGGGGTTGTTTTCTGAATTTAAAAATGTTGATGCTGAATTGCGTAAAGATTTTGGCCAAGCTTTAAATAATTTAAAAAAAGCCGCTGAGGAAAAAGTAACTCTTTTAAATGACACTTTAGAGAGTTCTGAAGGCGAAAAAAGTTTTTATGGTGACTTAACAAGGCCTTCTGAGCCTATACAATTAGGTTCTAGGCATCCTATTTCTTTGGTAAAAAATCAAATAATAGAGGTTTTTAACCGTATTGGTTTTACTGTTTCTGAAGGGCCAGAAATTGAAGATGATTGGCATAACTTTACTGCCTTAAATCTTCCTGAGTATCATCCGGCAAGAGACATGCAGGATACTTTTTTTATTGACAAAAACCCAGATACCCTTCTAAGAACTCACACTTCATCGGTTCAGGTTCGGTATATGGAAAACAACAAGCCACCTATAAGAACAATTTCTCCAGGAAGGGTTTTTAGAAATGAAGATATTTCTGCAAGAGCTCATTGTATTTTTCATCAAGTTGAGGGCTTATATATAGATACTGATGTTTCGTTTGCAGACTTAAAACAAACCTTATTGTATTTCACAAAAGAGATGTTTGGAAAATCTAAGATTAGATTACGCCCCTCTTATTTTCCGTTTACAGAGCCAAGTGCAGAGGTAGATATTTACTGGGGTCTAGAAACTGAAACTGATTATAAAATTACCAAAGGTACTGGCTGGCTAGAGATTATGGGTTGTGGCATGGTAGATCCTAACGTCCTAAAAAATTGCAATATAGACCCTACCGTTTATAGCGGTTATGCTTTTGGAATGGGGATAGAAAGAATTGCAATGTTGCTATATCAAATTCCTGATATTAGAATGTTTTATGAAAACGATGTTCGTTTCTTAGAGCAGTTTAAGTCTGTTCTTTAATCTTCCTTTTCTCAAGTACTTTAAAAAATAGTTGTTTACAGAATAACATGTTTCATTTATGAAAAAAGATCTTCAAATTCCTTTAGTTTCTGGTGTTGAAATAGCGATGGTTTATGAATATAATGAACTTTATAAAACAGACGATTGGAATGTATATATCATCAACAATAATAATGTTGATATGGAAATGATTGTTATTGTCTCTCAAGGGTTTTCTAAAACAAAAAAAAGCACATTACTTCGTAAAAAATTAGACAACTTACCTGCAAATTCTTTTGCAAAGATAGAATTTGTTCAGCCAGAATTATTTGTGCTAAATAATCGTTTTCAAGTTTCTTTTTTTGAAAACAATCAACTAAAAGATAAAACATTTCTCTTCAAACAAAATACCATTAAAGAAGGAAACTTACGAATGATTCCAGAAATTAAAAAAAGAGGAATTTTAGCTAAATAAATTCGTAACTTACTGCTGTCTTTGTACATAAATAAAAAAGACAAATTTCAAAAATTGTTAAGTCTCAAAATAAGTTATGAAAACCTTCTCGTTTTTCAATAGAGAAAAAACCATCAAAGAATTACAGTCAGAAGAGTTTGATTTGTTAATTGTTGGTGGCGGAATTACAGGAGCAGGAATTGCTTTAGATGCTGCCTCCAGAGGCATGAAAGTTGCTTTAGTAGAAAAAAATGACTTTGCTTCAGGAACTAGTAGTAAATCAACAAAGCTAATTCATGGAGGCCTAAGATATCTAAAACAGTTAGATTTTTGGCTAGTAAAAGAAGTAGGAACAGAGCGCGCAATTGTGCATAAATTAGCGCCACATTTGGTAATTCCAGAAAAAATGATTTTACCTTTAATTGATGGCGGAACCTATGGTTCTTGGTTAACATCATTTGGCTTAAAGGTGTATGATGTTTTGGCTGACGTAGAAGGTGACGATAAACGCAAAATGTTAGACAAGGAAGAGGCTTTAGAGAAAGAGCCACTTCTTCCTAAGAGTATTTTAAAAGGTGCTGGTTACTATGCTGAATATAGAACAGATGATGCTCGTTTAACATTAGAGATTATAAAAACAGCATTAAATTATAACTTGAAAACAATTAATTATGCAGAGGTTTTAGGGTTTTTACACACAAAAAATCGTGTTGTTGGAGCAACCGTAAAAGATGTTTTTACTGATTCTGAATTTAAAATTAAGGCAAAGTATATTGTAAACGCAACAGGGCCTTGGGTAGATGCTTTGCGTCAAAAAAATAATTCTACAACAGGCAAGAAGCTACGATTAACTAAAGGAGTTCATTTAGTGGTGGAGCATGATAAATTGCCGATAAAACAGTCTGTATATTTTGATGTGCCAGATGGGCGAATGATGTTTGCAATACCTCGAGGAAAAGTTACGTATTTTGGCACAACAGACACAGATTATCAAGCAGATATAAACAATATAAAAACCTGTCTCTTATACACATCTCCGAGCCCACGAGACTA
>OLHR01000619.1_pt1 | contig 9763 bp, 8 predicted proteins | sample 1609291 | NCBI WGS metagenome assembly OLHR01 (sample SAMN05416707, study PRJEB24817) | seawater metagenome | isolation source: Sea water | place: Canada:Atlantic | collected 2013-07 | reverse complement strand
AGCAACAGAAGAAGAATAAAAAAAAGAATAATTTTGCGAAAGTCGTTTTGGTTTTATTCTTTTCAGAAATAACTTAAACGACTTTTTTTAATATAATAAATAACTAAAATTTCAATAAAATGGCAAATATAACAGCCGCAGACGTAAAAAAATTAAGAGATGCAACCGGTGCTGGTATGATGGATTGTAAAAAAGCTTTAGTAGAAGCTGACGGTAACTTCGATGAAGCCGTATCTATCTTACGTAAAAAAGGACAAAAGGTTGCTGAAAAAAGAGCTGACAGAGCATCTAGTGAAGGTGCTGCAATAGCAGTTGTAAACGACGCTAAAACTGAAGGAGCTTTAATAGTATTAGGATGTGAAACTGATTTCGTAGGTAAAAACAATGATTTTATAGCATTGGCAAAAAGCTTAGTTGAATTAGCAATAAACTATAACGATCAAGAATCTTTCTTAAATGCAGATTTTGGTGGAATGACTGTTGCAGAAAAAATGATTGAGCAAACTGGAGTTATTGGAGAAAAAGTTCAAATTAACGACTTCAAAAAAATGACTGCTCCTTTTGTAGGTTCTTATATTCACGGCTATAAAATTGCTACTTTGGTTGGATTGGCTTCTGGTGAAAACAGTGCTGATGTTGTTGCTAAAGATATTGCAATGCAAGTTGCTTCTATGGGTGCTACTACCTTATCTTATAAAGATTTTGATCCTGCATTTGTTGCTTCGGAAACAGAGGCTAGAATTGCTGTAATTGAAAAAGACAATATAGAAAGAGGACGTTTAGGAAAACACCTAATTAATGTACCTGAATATATTTCTAGAGCTCAATTAACTGATGAAATAGTGGAAGCTGCTAAAACTAGCTTACAAGAAGAATTAAGAGCCGAAGGTAAACCAGAGCAAATTTGGGATAGAATCCTTCCTGGTAAATTAGAGCGTTTTATTTCTGATAACACTACGCTAGATCAAGAGAAGTGTTTATTAGATCAAAACTTTATTAAAGACGAAAAACAAAGTGTGGCTGATTATGTAACTTCTAAAGGAAATGAAGTTGTTTCTTTTGAAAGAGTTGCTTTAGGATAAGTACATTTTTTTATTTATTTAAGAACCGATCTATTTTTTAGGTCGGTTTTTTTATTCTTAATTTTCTTCTTAGGGTCGAACACTTTTTTTCTTTATTTTTGTATCACAAAATTCTGCTATGCAATACAAAAGAATACTTTTAAAACTATCCGGTGAAGCATTAATGGGCAACCGCCAATACGGTATTGATCCTGACCGTCTAAAAGAATATGCCGAAGACATTAAACAATTAACCGAAAAAGGAGTAGAAATTGCCATTGTAATTGGTGGTGGCAACATTTTTAGAGGTTTAGCTGGAGCCAGCAAAGGTATGGATCGTGTTCAAGGAGACCATATGGGCATGCTAGCAACTGTTATAAACGGTTTAGCTTTGCAAGGTGCCTTAGAGGATGAAAAAATCCCAACTCGACTGCAAAGTGCTATAAAAATCAATGAAGTTGCAGAACCTTTTATTAGACGTAGAGCCTTAAGACATCTAGAAAAAGGAAGAGTTGTAATTTTTGGAGGAGGAACAGGCAACCCTTATTTCACTACCGATTCTGCTGCTGTATTAAGAGCAATTGAAATTAAAGCAGATGTAATTTTAAAAGGAACACGTGTGGATGGAATTTACTCTAGTGATCCAGAAAAAGATTCGAAAGCAACAAAATTCGATTTTATTAGCTTTGATGATGTTCTTAAAAAAGGACTAAAAGTAATGGATACTACTGCTTTTACCCTGAGCCAAGAAAATCAATTACCCATTGTAGTTTTTGATATGAATACCAGAGGAAATTTATTAAAAGTGGTTTCTGGAGAAAATATAGGAACCAAAGTAAATATGTAATTAGTAGAATATTAATTGCTTAAAAATTATTAAATTTGTTTTGTTAAATTATGTTAGGCAAAATTAAAGATGAACAGTCATGGACGAAGAAGTACAATTTATAATAGATAGCACTAAAGAGGGAATGGATAATGCTCTAATGCATCTTACAAAAAAATTCATAAACATTAGAGCTGGAAAAGCAATGCCTTCCATGGTATCTGGTGTAATGGTCGATTATTATGGTACTCCAACACCTATTAGTCAAGTTGCCAATGTTTCGACTCCAGACGGTATGACAATTTCTATACAACCTTGGGAAAAATCTTTAATTCCTGAAATTGAAAAAGGAATTCATTTAGCTAATATTGGCTTCAACCCAATGAATAATGGAGAAAGTGTGATTATCAATGTTCCTCCTTTAACTGAAGAAAGAAGAGTAGAATTGGTAAAACAAGCAAAAGCGGAAGCAGAAGAATCAAAAGTCGGGGTACGAAATGATCGTAAACATGCAAATAACGAAATAAAAAAAGCAGATCTTTCTGAAGATTTAACGAAAAATCTTGAAATGGACATTCAAAAAATGACGGATAATCACATTATTAAAATTGACGCAGTGTTCTCTTTAAAAGAAAAAGAAATTATGACTGTTTAAAAAATACAGTTCTAAAAATAATTAAAGCGGCTCAAAAGCCGCTTTTTTATTACAAGTAATTATAAATCAGTTTTTAATTTAGCTTACATTTAAACTGCATAAGCCTATATAGTTATAGCCTAATTTAATACCTTTGTACCTTTCTAAAAACATATAGAAATCAATATTAAACAACACGTTGAATAAACTTTTTAGCATAGGATTTTGGAGTGCACTTGCACGATTTATTTTAAGAAATAGAGCTTTTCTATTAATCTTAATTGCAGCAATTACGTTTGCATTGTCTACACAGTGGGACAATATGCGTTTTTCAACAACAGAAGCTAATTTATTACCAGACGACCATTATATCAATGTTGAATACAATAAATTTTTAGAAGAATTTGGTGAAGAAGGCAATCTAGTTATTCTAGGAATAAAAGATTCAACACTGTTTACTCCTGAAAAATTTGTAGCCTGGAATAAATTATCAAAAGATTTAATGAAATATAAAGAAATAGATTTTACTATTTCTGTAGGTGACCTATTAAAACTTGAAAAAAGAAAAGACACTACTGCTTTTAAATTAGTTCCCTTTATTAAAGATTCTGTTTTTACAAACGAATCTCTTAAGCAATATAAATACGAACTTTTTAACAAACTTCCTTTTTACGAAGGGTTAGTTTATAGTCCAAATAAGCAATCCATTAGAACTGCTATCTACATGGACAAGTCTATTATAAATACTTCCATTCGAAAAGATTTTATAATAAATGACTTAATTCCCATCATAGAGCAATTTGAAGAAGAGACAGGAATAAAAGTTCATACGTCTGGGATGCCCTATATTCGAACTCTTAACTCTCAAAACATCATAGATGAAATTGGATTATTTGTAGGAGCTGCTTTATTGGTCACCTCTTTACTGTTTTTCTTTTTCTTTAGATCATTTAGAGCTACTATCATTGCAATGTTTACGGTAATTATTGGAGTAATGTGGGCTTTCGGAATACTAGGACTATTGCATTATGAGATTACAGTACTTACTGCATTAATCCCTCCTTTGATTATTGTTATTGGAATCCCAAATTGCATATTCCTAATCAATAAATACCAACAAGAAATCAAGCTTCATGGCAATAAGGCAAAATCGTTACAACGAGTAATTACCAAGGTTGGTAACGCAACCTTAATGACCAATTTAACAACTGCTTCTGGTTTTGCTACTTTTATACTTACCAATAGTAAATTATTAAAAGAGTTTGGTATTGTTGCCTCCATTAACATTATAACCATATTTTTACTAAGCCTCTTTATCATCCCAATAATGTATAGTTTTTTACCTCCTCCAAAGGATAAGCATTTAAAACATTTAGGTAAAAAATGGATCAATCAATTTGTAGATTGGACCGAACACATGGTTAGAAATCATCGCATTACTATTTATATTAGTTCCGTAACAATACTCTGTATAAGTATTATTGGAATTTTTAATATTGGAATTTCAGGTAGTATCATTGAAGATATGCCTAAAAAAACAGAATTCTTTAGTGACATTAGATTTTTTGAAAAAGAGTTTGAAGGTATTATGCCATTAGAGATATTAATAGATACCAAAAGAAAGAAAGGAGTAATGAGCCTTGCTACATTAAAACGTATGGATCAACTTCAAAACTACATTGAAGAGGTTCCAGAGTTATCTAAACCTTTATCGGTAGTAGAATTAGTGAAATTCTCCAAACAAGCCTATTATAATAACAATCCGGAGTATTATCAATTACCTAATAGTCAAGAACGAACTTTTTTACTTTCTTATGCAAAAAGTAGTACTCAGAATACCCGATTTTTAGATAATTATGTAGATAGTACTGGTCAATATGCCCGCATCACTACCTTTATGAAAGATACTGAAACCAAAAGGTTTGACCGTATTGAAGAAGATTTAAAAGCTGAAATTAAAAAAATATTTCCTGAAGAACGGTACAATGTCATCGTAACCGGAAAAGCACTAGTGTTTCAAAAAGGAACAAAATACTTAGTCACTAATTTAATTTTATCATTATCACTAGCCATCCTATTAATTGCGCTATTTATGGCTTGGATGTTCCGGAGTTTTAAAATGATTTTAGTATCCCTAATCCCTAATTTACTGCCCTTAATTATTACCGCAGGACTTATGGGTTTTATAGGAGTTCCTATAAAACCTTCTACCATATTAGTTTTTAGTATTGCCTTTGGTATTTCAGTAGATGACACCATTCATTTTTTAGCAAAATACCGACAAGAATTGATTGCAAATCATTGGAAAATTAGAAAATCTGTTTACGCAGCATTAAGAGAAACCGGCGTAAGTATGTTATATACTTCAATTGTTTTATTTTTCGGTTTTTCAGTATTTGCCATTTCAAGTTTTGGAGGAACCGTAGCATTGGGAATTTTAGTTTCCATCACCTTATTATTTGCCATGTTGTCCAACCTATTATTGCTTCCTTCCTTATTATTATCATTCGAAAGAGGTATAGCCAATAAAAAAACGCTTAAAAAACCAAGTATTCAAATATTATCTGATACTGAATTAGAAGAAGAAAACGAAAATCCCTAACTCATTTGTCTTTTTATATGTAAAAAGTATCTTTATCAATCAAAATAAAAGTCATGCAACAAAAAAGAATTATAGATTTATTAGAAACAAAACCCTCTCCAATAGAAATAAGTATTAACGGATGGGTAAGAGCTTTTAGAAGCAATCGTTTTATTGCTCTAAATGATGGTTCTACCATAAAAAATTTACAATGTGTTGTTGATTTTGAAAATTTTGAAGAATCTTTATTAAAGAAAATTACTGTAGGAGCAGCTATTAAGGTTTTTGGCACGATCGCAGAAAGCCAAGGACAAGGACAAAAAGTTGAAATTCAAATGTCAAAGGTTGAAATTTTAGGTGAAGCCGATCCAGAGGACGTAAAACTGACTATTATTTCCCCAAAAAGACATTCTCTTGAAAAATTAAGAGAAGAAGCTCATTTACGTATTCGCACCAATACATTTAGTGCAGTAATGAGAACTCGATCTAAACTGGCTTTTGCTGTTCATGAATACTTTCAGAAAAATGGTTTTAATTATATGAACACTCCTATTGTAACTGGAAGTGATGCTGAAGGTGCTGGAGAAATGTTTCGTGTTTCAGCCTTAGACCCTAAAAACCCTCCTTTAGATGAAAACGGGAATATAGATTACAAACAAGATTTCTTTGAAAAGGAAACAAACTTGACAGTAAGTGGCCAATTGGAAGCAGAAACGTATGCAATGGCACTAGGTAAAGTATATACTTTTGGACCTACTTTTAGAGCTGAAAATTCTAATACTTCTCGTCATTTAGCTGAATTTTGGATGATCGAACCAGAAGTTGCTTTTAACGATTTAGATCAGAATATGGATCTAGCAGAAGACTTTATTAAATATGTAGTAAACTATGCTATTGAAAATTGTAAAGACGATTTAGAATTTTTAGAACAACGTTTACTTCAAGAAGAAAAAAGCAAGCCTCAAGCAGAAAGAAGTGAAATGTCTTTAAGAGATAAATTAGCTTTTATTGGAGAAAACAATTTTAAACGTGTTAGTTATACAGAAGCTATAGATATTTTAAAAAATAGTAAGCCTAACAAAAAGAAAAAATTTAAATATATTATTGAAGAATGGGGTGCAGATTTACAGAGTGAGCACGAACGTTTTTTAGTTGAAAAGCACTTTAAATGTCCCGTAATTCTTTTTGACTATCCTGCAAACATCAAAGCTTTTTACATGCGTCTTAACGATGATGGAAAGACGGTAAGAGCTATGGATGTTCTATTTCCAGGTATTGGAGAAATTGTTGGCGGATCTCAAAGAGAAGAGCGCTATGATGTGTTAAGGAAAAAAATGGCTGACTTAGATATCGACGAAAAAGAATTGTATTGGTATTTAGACTTACGTAAATTTGGAACAGCTGTTCATAGCGGTTTTGGACTAGGTTTCGAAAGGTTGGTACAGTTTGTAACTGGTATGGGTAATATTAGAGATGTAATACCTTATCCTCGTACACCAGGCAACGCAAGTTTTTAATAAAACTATCGTTATATATCGTATAGATTAAAAACAATCTTCATCCTTAATATGTAGATTGTTTTTTTTATTTTTATAAGATAGAAATAGGCATGCTAAAACAACAATTAAATTTTAAACTTTCTCAAAAGTTATCTCCTCAACAGATTCAGTTGATGAAACTTATTCAATTACCGACGCAGGCATTTGAACAACGAATATCGCAGGAAATTGAAGAAAATCCAGCCCTTGAGGGAGGAAAAGATGAAAAAGATGAATATGACAGTGAAATAGATGATGGAAATGAGCTTATTGAAACAGATATAAATATTGACGAATATTTAAGTGATGACGAAACTCCAAATTATAAACTATCTGTCAATAATTATAGCCCAGACGATGAAGATAAACAAATCCCTTATGCTTCCGGGACTTCTTTCAATCAATATTTATTACAGCAACTAAACACGTATCGATTTGATGAAGAGGAAAAAGAAATTGCTCGCTTTTTAGTTGGCAGTGTTGATGAAGGTGGCTATATACGAAGAGATTTAATTGATATTGTCGATGATTTAGCCTTTACTCAAAACATATTCACCACTGAAAATGAGGTGGTTAAAATCATAAAAATTGTACAAGGTTTAGATCCCGCAGGAGTTGGAGCAAAAAATCTTCAAGAATCTTTATTGATACAATTAAAAAGGAAAAATACTTCCGAAGCAGTTTCCATAGCAATTCGGTTATTAGAAGAATCTTTTGAGCAATTTTCAAAAAAACATTATAAAAAAATACTTGTAAAATATTCCATTACAGAAGAACAATTACGTTCAGCTATCCATGAAATTGAAATTTTAAATCCAAGACCTGGAGGTTCTTATGCTGGAAATACTAAAATGGTAGAACATGTTGTTCCAGATTTTGCTATTAAAATAAGAGATGGAGAACTACAACTAACTCTTAACGGGCGTAATGCTCCCGACCTACATGTTTCGAGAGATTATAGCGAAATGTTAAAAGGTTTTAAAATAACTAAACAAAAAACGAAATCTCAGAAAGATGCTGTTTTGTTTATTAAACAAAAGTTAGATGCTGCAAAATGGTTTATTGATGCAATTAAACAAAGACAACAAACCTTATTTATTACAATGAATGCAATTATGCATTATCAAAAAGAATATTTTTTAACTGGTGATGAGCAAAAACTCAAGCCTATGATTTTAAAAAATATTGCAGAAGAAATAAATATGGATGTTTCTACGGTTTCAAGGGTCGCAAATAGTAAATATGTAGACACTCCATATGGAACGAAATTAATCAAAGAATATTTTAGTGAATCCATGAAGAATGATCAAGGTGTAGATGTTTCTACTAGAGAAATAAAAAACATCCTTGAAAACATTATTTTAGAAGAAGATAAGAAAAAACCCCTAACAGACGATAAACTTGCAGTCATACTAATGGATAAAGGATACCCAATTGCGCGTAGAACCATCGCTAAATACCGCGAGCAATTAGATGTTCCTGTTGCTCGATTGCGAAAAAAAATATAATGAATTATTTTTTACGTAGCGCAGCATATATTTTTCATCCTTTATTAATGCCATTAATTGGAGCTAGATTATATTTTGGTTTAACACCTAGATTTATTGAACCCCAGGTAATTAATGCAAAGACTTGTGCTATTTTTATCATTACTATTTTAATTCCATTAATTTTTTTTTTCTTATTAAAAAACTTAGGTTTAGTTAAGAGTATTAACTTAAAAGAAGTCCAAGAAAGAAAATTTCCTTTAATGATACAGACACTTCTAGTTCTTGTTATTATTAAAATGGTTTTTAGTTCGTATCAATCACCCGAAATGTATTATTTTTTTGTTGGCGTATTATTTACAACTATATCGGCATTAGTATTAGTTCTTTTTAACTTTAAAGTAAGCTTACATCAAATGGGAGTTGCTGGAGTCACTATGTTCTTAATTGCTTTGAGCGTCCATTTTAATAAAAATTATTTATTAGAAATCGGTATTTTTTTCTTAATAAATGGTTGGGTAGCTTCTTCAAGATTAGATACAAAATCACATACCATCCTCGAATTGCTTACAGGATTTTTTATTGGGCTTATTCCGCAAATTGTGATGCTTAATTATTGGTTATAAAGAACTAATTATTCGCGATAAAATATTTTAGACCACTACGCTATAGCGTATCAAAATATAGACTGAAAGTAATTAGTAATAAAAAACATTAATAGTAGCAATAAACTTGTTTGAATATGCTTGGATAAATTTAATGGGGAACTAGTATTATAAAATATAAAAAATCAATCCTAATTTAATTCCATGAAAATTTATTTTTTGACCATCAGTAGTGACCGCATTTTGATTAAAGAAGGGATTTAAACTATAATAAGCGAAAAGATTAAATTTGTTATACCCTACGCTTAAACTGGCTCCTAATCGTAATTTTTTATAATTAGAAATATCCGTTACTCTTATAGTTTCCATGGTATCTTTATACGAAGATTGATTCCAAATAGTATAACCTACTCTAAATCCAGCATAAACTCTCCAAAATTTATATTCTGTAATTGTTGAACTTCTCCATCTTAATTGTATTGGAGCTTCTATTACAGAAACCCTAAATCTATTTCGCTTAAAATCTTGATTTGAATCTATTATAGAATAACTAGTATTTCCTAAATCATCTTCATTAATTAATAGATTTTGACCATATTGATCGAATGAAAACCCTGCTCCAATGGCAAAGGCTAAATTACACCTCTTATTGACAGGAAAATCTCTAAGAAAACCAAATTGAAAACCTGCGGATATGCCTTCAGAATTCATCCCAGATGGAATAATTGCAAAGATATTATAGGATACGCCAATATAAAACTGATCTTCTCGATAGAATGAATCGCCGTCAAATTTTGGTATAGAGTCCTGAGCAATGGTATAGATTGAAAATAAAAGAAAGAAGGTATATAGTAAGAATCGGATCATATCATAAAAAAGAATTTTCTTTCTTTAACTTTGCAATAAAGATAGTTGTAATTAATTATAAATAAAAAAAATGCCTTAACTCTGATATCAGAACAAAGGCATTTAATAAGTCTTAATGGCTGTCTCTTATACACATCTCCGAGCCCACGAGACTAGGCATGATC
>OLHR01000613.1_pt1 | contig 9886 bp, 6 predicted proteins | sample 1609291 | NCBI WGS metagenome assembly OLHR01 (sample SAMN05416707, study PRJEB24817) | seawater metagenome | isolation source: Sea water | place: Canada:Atlantic | collected 2013-07 | reverse complement strand
GTGATAACGTAGTGATAGTGATTGCCGATCCCGCCCTGTCAAGCGAGTACTGAACGGCCGCTTCGGGCGAATTGCCCTCGCGTCGGGCGACAATATATTTACTCAAAACGTGGACAGAATCGTCCACCACTAGGCCAATACTGATTGAAAACAGCATGAGAATGTAGGGACTTAATTCTCCAACGAGCAAGCCCCAGATACCAAACACAATGGTTGCAGGAAACAGGTTGGGTATGATGCTGAGTAAGCCGTAGCGCACACTTTTTAGGCCAACCAGTAATGTCGCTGTGATCAACAGAAAGCTGACGGTGAAGCCTTCCATCAGTTGCAGTGAAATCGTTTTATTCAAACGCGCATACAAAATGCTGTTGTCGCCGTGCAGAACGTCATACGCCGGATCCATATTCAGGGTAATCCAGTCCTCAATCTGTTCACTGAAGTCGAGCAGCTGTACATTGGAAAGATTTGAGGTACCGACTACCAGCCGGATGGCAGAGTAGTCGGCATTAAAAATGGGTTCCAGCTGCGGCTCGATTTCCTGCACAAGCTGATAGCCTACCAAGTAATCGATGATCTGCAAATTGTCTTCCGGCAAAACTTCCCAAGCGGGGTCATTATCGTTCTCGGCCATGTTGCGGTTTTTAAGGAAGCCGGTGTAGCTGGTAACAAAACTGGTTTGCGGCTGTTCTTCGAGCCAAAGACTAAACTCTTCAATTTTACGCAGGAATTCAGGCTCGGTAATGCCGTAGTACTTGCCGCTATCGATGCTGTAGACTAGGCTTTGGTCATTACCGATTTTTTCAGCGAGCGCTGATATGACCGTGTGGAAATCCGAATCTTTATCGATAAAGCTGAAGCGGTCAAAATCCACCTTATTGAGTGGCAGCATCGCAAACGTAACCGCGATTAGCGTCAGGCTGCCCCAGAAAAGCGGTGTGCCATGGTTCGCCACCACGTTCGCGACAAAGTTAATAAAGCCCTTTACGCCTAGAGGCTTAGGCACTTTTTTGACGGGTAGCAATAGGATAAGCGCGGGCAATAAGGTAAACGTCACAAGGAAAGCCCATACGACACCGATGGCGACAACATTGCCAAACCCGTAGATGCCGGGCGATGCACAGTAGTTGAGGCTAAGAAATCCTATCGCCGTCGTCACTGTCGCCAGTGTCACGGGTTGTATATTGACACGCAGGCTCTCACGTAGGGCTTCGAACTTACTGAGTGATTTGTGCAAGCCCTGTAAATACACCGACACAAGGTGAATGGAATCGGCCATGGCAATCATAAACACGACCAGTGGACCCATGTTGGATATCTGGTTAAAAGGCACCTGCGCCCAGCCGACGGCGCCGACGGTCAAGCCAACTGACATCACAGATACGGCTGCGATCGCCAGCGCAAACGACAGAGAGCCAAGGCAGAAGTACATCAAGCCGAGGACGGTGAGCATGACGATCGGGAAGAGATACTTTGAATCTTTGACTTGAGCGTTGTAGTTATCGTACTCAAAGAGAATGCGGCCGAGGACATAAATGTTCTGATCAGGATACTGCTCGCGGAGTGAATCTCGTAGGTCGACGACCGTTTTCGCAATCTGCAGCTGTGTTTCTTGCTCCTCGGAGGTGGCCTGAAACTTGATCACAGCCAAAGCCATATCACCCTCGGGCGACAGCATACTTTGCGTCAGGTCCTCGTCTTTGAGGGCAATCTCGCGAATTTTTACCAGATCCTGCGCCGTGAGTTCATCGAGTTCTGGCAGCAGGTAGTCGCGGCGGTGAATATCGGCATCCACGGCATTGAGGCGGTGATTGATAAGAGATGCCACCGAAACGGCTGATTCCACATCGGTATAGCGGTCGGTGAGATCCTGCATCGCCTGCAGCATGTCCCTATTGAACACATCGCCCTCGGGAGACATGAAAGCAAAGAGAACGGATGTGCTAGGCGGGAAGTCCTTGTTGACCTGGGCGACTTCCAATCGATAGGGATCATCTTCACTGAGAATAGAATCATCACTGCTATCAATTGTCGTTTTCAGCGCGCCCAGCGAAATGGCGCCACCCAGCAGGATAGCGAGGACCGCGAGCATGTAACGCTGCGACAGGAGGAAATTGATCAAACGTGCCATGGAGTCGCCAATAGATCTGAGAGCGTGTTTATACCATATTCTAGGTCAGATTAACCTGCGAGATTTACATGCCAACCGCTCACAATAAGCTCATGCTTCGGCTGCCAGAGCGCACCGAGCCGAGGCCTAGACAATGGACTATGCATAAGGCCGAGGGCAGTAGGGTTCCATCCGAGCGATCGGTAGTGAATTTGGTCCTCAACTCGCCCAAAACTCGACTTTGCTCAGCAATTTAATTTGTGGTTTTATAGCAGGTTAAGCATGATGACTTTACTAATTCGCCCCGCTGCGCTGCGCAGGTGAGGGGCACCAGGAGATACCGATGAAGTTTTACTGTCTGCTACTGCTTGGGCTCGCTACCAGCCTCTCCGCCACACTCTATGGCGCCGTGCAGCCCACCAAAATCGGCGATTTCGCGCTGCTCGATCACCAAGGCAAGTTTCATCAACTGAGCTGGTACGACGACCAAAAGGCAGTAGTGATTTTCGTACAGGGCAATGGTTGCCCTATCGCGCGCAACGGGGCGCTTACCCTAGAGACTATCCGCGACGATTTCGCCGGTCAGGGTGTGGAATTTTTCATGCTCAATCCACAACTACAGGACGACCGCGACAGTATCGCTGATGAGGCTGCTGAGTTTAACTATGATTTTTCCATCCTTATCGATGAATCTCAGTTGGTGGCAGAATCCCTCGGGGTGGATCGTACCTCAGAGGTGTTTGTGATTGATCCGAAGACATTGCAGGTGTTGTATCGTGGCCCCATTGATGATCGCCTCGGCTATGAGGCGCAAAAGCCCGAAGCGCAAAACCACTATCTGCGCGATGCGCTGACTGCGGTATTGTCTGGCACTGCAGTGGCGCAGGGTACACCGGAAGCTCCGGGCTGTTTGATCAACTTCCCTGCGCGCGACAAGTACCAGAACACCACTATTTCCTACGCGGATGATATCGCGCCCATACTGATGGAAAACTGTGTGTCCTGCCACCATGACGGCGGCATCGGCCCGTGGTCGATGAATGATCATAAGATGGTGCAAGGTTGGTCGCGCATGATGAAAGAGGTCTTAATGACTCGCCGCATGCCACCAGGACAAATCGATACGCATGTGGGAAAATCCATTAAGGACGTCGTTGAAATCACTCCACAAGAGCTGCAAATGCTGGTGTACTGGATTGATGCTGGCGCACTTATGGGCGAAGGCGAAAAGGATCCTTTACCCGAACTCAGCTTCAGTGATTCTCTGTTCGCGCTTGGCGAGCCAGACCTGATCTATAACGTTCCGGCGCAGTCTATTCCGGCAACGGGGCTTGTCGACTATCGCTACATTCCGGTAGAGTTGAATCTTGATGAAGATGTCTGGATCGAGGCTATCGAATTCGCACCGGGTGACCGTAAAGTACTGCATCACGTCATCGCCTATCTCCAGAGCCCTGCCGATAAATCAGCGGGTGGCCGCGATGAGGGTGATGGCCGTGACGACAGCATCGGTGGTTTCGCACCGGGCCGTCAGGCTGATGTTTTTCGCGACGAGAGCGGCCGCCTGATACCCAAAGGCTCAAACCTGTTACTGCAAATGCACTACACCACATCGGGTAAAGAGACCGTTGACGCAACAACGGTGGGTATTTACCTGCATGACAAGCCACCACAGTATGTGATGTCTGGTGGGGTGGCCGGGCAACGTAGGTTTATGGTACCGCCCCATGCTAAGGAGCACAAACTTGAAGGTGAAATGCTCATCGAACGTGATGCGTATCTTTACGGTATGACGCCGCATATGCATTTTCGCGGCAGGTACATGAGTTACAGTGCCGAATATCCTGACGGCACTTCGGAGCTGCTATTGTCAGTGCCTAAGTACAATTTTAACTGGCAGTTCAGTTATCATTTGGAGGAGCCCCTGCTGCTGCCGGCTGGCACTCGACTAGTAGCGCATGGTGCGATGGATAACTCTGCGCAAAACCCGTTCAACCCAAACCCTGAAGTGCCGGTTGTTTTCGGTCTGCAAACCAAGCACGAAATGTTTTTCGGCTTTAATACTTTACGATATGTGGGCGACACTCCTGACAGCCGTGGCGCCAACAAGATATCCAAGAAAGAGACAGTTTCTGGCTCATAATGGGCAGGCGGTTGTGTGACGAAGCATTTTTTAGCACCAAACGCCACTCATTAAGAAACACTTCGGTTAGTGTTAAATGAACGCAGAGGCGTGGCACTGGGAGTGTGTCAATCATCAAAAAATGGGTGAAAACATGTGGCGCATGACACGAGGTAAGCTCGCAAGCCTAAAATATGTCGCTTAAAAATCTCTTTTTTGTCAGAAATGAGCTGACGATGACTATATATCAGCGTATACATAATAGTGAAATAATGTAGAGAGAGCGGCGCGCATGGTCTATTCGGTTAAGTCCGGTCGAACATCAAAATCGATAACGGCATTAGCCTCACTATCGTTTTTGGCGATAGGGTGCAGCGATGGGAATAATAATTCGACGTTTGAGATTTTAAAACCGCAACCCCCCAACCCCGTTGTGGAGAAAGTCACCGTCCTCGGTGGCGGATCGGAGTGCTGTAAAATATTAGGGGGAGTAATCGATCTCAGAGACCAGAATTATACCCCGGGCACTGCATTTTATTCCGGTCTCGCTTTTGATGCTTCTGAGGTTGGCTATCGGGAAACAGAATTCTTTATCGCTGGGACCGCCACCTCTTACGTTGCTACCGATGATTTGAAAGAGGATGGTGTGTGGTCGGTGCAAGAAGCAGATGCTGCCGAGTATCGAACCCGTATAGTGGTGAGACGGCCTATTGATCCTGAGAAATTTAATGGCACAGTGGTAGTGGAATGGTTCAATGTGTCAGGTGGTTTAGACGCCGCCCCTGATTTTCTGGCGCTGCACACAGAGTTTGAGCGAGAAGGCTATGCTTGGGTAGGTGTGTCGGCACAATCTGTAGGAGTTGAGGGCGGAGGAGGTGCTTTCGATATCTCGTTAAAGGTTGTCGACTCAGTGCGCTACGGGACGTTGAGTCACCCTGGAGACAGCTTTTCCTATAGTATTTTTTCACAGGCAGCCCAAGCGGTGCTGAGACCGCAGGGTATCGATCCGCTCGAGGGCCTCAGTGTTGAGCGTATACTGGCTGTTGGTCAATCCCAGTCAGCGTTTAGGCTGGTGACCTATTTTAACGCGGTCAACCCTACGATAGATCTCTTCGATGGCTTTATTATTCACAGTCGCTCCGGAGGAGGAGCCAGTATCTCGCAGGAGCCGCAGGCGCGTGTGCCTGTCCCTGCAGTGGTTTTGATCCGTACCGACACAGACGAGCCCGTCATCACACTCCAGAGCGAGACTGATGTGTTCCAGCTTAATTCTGTCGCTTCAAGGCAGAGCGACTCCCCCAATACGCGTATCTGGGAGGTGGCTGGCACTGCTCATTCGGATATCTACACGACGCTGAAGTCACCTGAAGATAAAGGTGTTGACCCACTAATTGCCGATATAATTTCAGAGGCAGAAGTGCGCCCGCCATTTATCACCTGCAGTATTCCTGCCAACGACGGGCCGATGCATTTTGTGGCCAAGGCTGCTCTTCACGCACTCGATCGTTGGGTGCGTGATGGTGAGCCAGCGCCTTCGGCACCTTTTCTCTCTATCGATGCGATAGAAAATACGTTTATTTATGATAAGCTGGGAAATGTTGAAGGTGGGGTTAGAAGCACTCACGTACAGGTTCCCGTTGCAATACTTCATGGAGAGGGGCAGCCCCGTGGAGACAGTTTCTGCAATCTATTTGGCACGACAGAACTCTTTGATAGTGCCCAGATGGCCATCCTGTACCCCGACAAACAGGCCTATATTGACGCAATGGATATGGCGAGTCAGCAAGCAGTGTCTAAAGGGTTTCTGCGATCGAAGGATGCAGAGCTTATTAAAGCTCGAGCCCGCACCTCGCCCGCAGCCGTACCTTGAAACAGGAGCATAGAAGTGTGGGATACTGGACGAATAATGCACGGTGTTTTGACGATACTGACGCGTTAGTTGTTTGTAATGGGGAAGTCCGGTGACGAGCACAGACAAGCGCCACCGATTCCCGCCCGACCTCAGGAGCTATACCCGTTGCCCAGCCTATGCAAAGGTAGTGCTCAAAGTTGGGAATTACCGGACATTTTTTGGGCTGCTTCCAAACCTCCGGCATTGGTGACGTTGTTGTAGTCTAGAGCCTCCAGCCGATTTTTTGCCATCTCAGCTCGACCACCCACAGCACAGTAAAGATAAATAGGCGCATCTTTGCTCAGTTGCAGTTGGGCAACACCGGCCACAATGCCATCGAATGGGATCAGGATTGCCTGCTGTAAGTGGCCGCTGGCGTATTCAGTTGGTGAGCGCACGTCTATCCAAATGGCATCGGCAGGCACTTCTGCCCACGCTGAGGGTGCGCTGTAACACATGACCCATACCAGCCAGCACAGTCCAGATGTCTTGAACATGGCAACTCCTCCAGTGGATGTTATTGAGCATAGCTTAACACTGCTAGGGCTGCTAGGGCCGCTAGGGCTGCTAGGGGTTTATGCCCCTTGTCCGCAGACGAGAGATCTTGAGGCTAAGAGCAGGGCGATGGCTTGAGACTGGGTCATGGGAACTCAGGGCTTTAGCGCGTCAAAACCCTGTGGAGCCGTACTCAGCAATAATGGCGTTATCAATAGCCATTTGCTCAGCGTCTGCGTCCACTGCGCTGCAGTGACCCTGGTCCCAGTTAGCGTATCCCGCGTAATCGGTATCACCTACTTTGGTCAGCGAATCCCACACGAGTAAGCAAAGCTCTATGTTCGATAATAGTGTTGAACGTTTTGCCTCGTCGAGAATGCTTGCCATTGTCGCGCGATCGCTCGATACGCGGAGCGCATCGCCAACATCTAGGTGCACGAAATCTCGATCCGCTGCAGAAACATTAAGCCAGTCTATTGGCATCTGTGGCGAACCTGTTCTCACAAATTCGGCCCACGCGGACATCATCAGCTCTTGCATTTGGTTTCGCGACTCACCTTCGGGATAAACATAGCTTGATATCGGTCCGTAGGTGTAGTTTCCCGTTACAAAAGCGATGTCTATGGCGTGCGCCGCACCAATAAGATGCGGAAAGTCAGCGGTCGATACATTCTCAATAGAGAAAAATTTCTTGCGTGTAGATGGGTGCCTCACTTATAGAGACATTGACCATTTCAGTGAGTGTGGTGAAGTCATTATCGGAAATAAATTGGTTGAGCGTCTGAACGTCGAAGATGATTATTCTCAATAAAGGACAGAAATACAGCGTGCCAGTTCTCAAGCAGTTCTGCACGTGGATACTAAAAAGTCAGCAGCAGGTGCCGCCGACAGCGGCATCGGGTAAAGCCGTAAATTATATCTTGGAATGTTGGCCTGAGCTGAGTCGATATGTAGAGATTGGCACGTGGCCGGTTGATAATAACCCAGCTGAAACTGCGATTCGTCCATTTATGATAGAAAGGAAAGCCTTACAAAAATCGGAGATAAACTAATCAAAACTGTGGGCTGTCGCCGATTTTCTAGGGTGGTCATCCCGTGCGTTGGGTCTTTAGGCCGGGGGAGACTTGTTTTCAGGGGAGCGCAGTCTACTCATAAAGTTCTCCGCCAGGCCTTCGTAGAGAGACGTCGGACAGACCAGTCGCGAAGCCTCGAAAGCCAGCATGGAGGCGAGCGCGAGAGGCAGGGTCATGAAGCGCGCATCGGTCATTTCGACCAGAATGACAAATGCGGTAATCGGGCTTTGCACGACTCCGGAAAAATAGCTCACCATGCAGAGGAGGATCACCGCTTGGGGGTCCATGAACTCCAGAAAGGGAGCGGTCAGTTGGCCCAGCGCGGCGCCGGTTGCCAAGCTCGGATCAAAAAGACCTCCGGGGATGCCGCTGAGGAGGGCAATCCAATTTCCCAGAGCAATCGCGCCAAATCCCCAGGTGGGAACCTCGGTTCCTTCCATGAGAATGGCTTGTGCGTGCGGGTATCCACTACCGTAGCTGAATCCGTCCGAAACGATGGCGAGCAGCGCCATTGCCGCGCCCAAAGAGGCGGCTGCCAGCAAGGGACGCCGGCGATAGAAACGACCATAGGGGCGAGTGGTCAGCAGCAGGCTCTGGGCAAAAAGCCCACCAAGGAGGCCGAAGACCACCCCGAGAACGGGCACGACTAGCCATTCCAGCGGCTGTTCCAGTCGAGTTTCGAGTTTTCCGTAAAACAAGTAATCGCCAAAAAGAGCCATGCATACGATACACGCGACCAAGACTGTCCGGACTATCGTGCCTGCATTTTCCTTCTCGAAGGAACGGCCAATTTCTTCGACCGCAAAAACGACACCGGCGATTGGAGTATTGAATGCCGCAGCGATCCCGGCGGCGCCACCGGCAAGAATCAGCCCTCGTTGCACCAGCCAACCCTGGAAGTTTCCCCAGCGATTCGAGAGGTACATGAAGCACGCACCGGCATGAACGGAGGGGCCTTCGCGGCCGATCGTCATTCCGGCAAACAAGCCAATGGCAAGAAGCAGCCCCTTGCCCACAAGAATACGCCAGGAAAGAACATGATCGCGGGCCGGACCGTCCTCGATCTTCAACGCAGCAATGGCCTGCGGGATCCCGGTGCCATCGGTGCCGCGGAAGAAGCGGTCGCGTAGCTGGCAGATAAGAATCATGCCGAAGAAAAGCATGGCCGGCTGAATCCACGGTGAAACCGTTGCGAGCCAATGTGAGAACTGGACACTCCAATCGTCAAGGTATCGGAACAGGGCGGCTACAGCGCCGGTTGCCGATGCGGCCAGAATCCATACAGAGTGTCGGCGGAGCGCGCGCCAAGAGAACAGACTCTCCCGCCAACGAGATTTCTCAGGGGATTCCATCAGGCGTGAAGCCATTGATGGCAGCGGTGAATCAGGTCTTGAGTAGAGCTCTCGTGGGAGAGCGTTGGCTCCTCGCCAGACTTCAGCTCGGGAACGATAATGTTGGCAAGCACCTTACCCAATTCGATACCTCATTGATTAAACGAGTTGATATTCCAGATCGTCCCCTGTGGGAAGATTAGCACATGTATGATAGCAAGCGACCGTCTCTGCCGCGACAAGCGGTCGCGCTAGTGCAAAATGTTAAGAGCAGGGTCGCCGTATTCCCTGCGCTTGTGGGCGTAATCACGCCTCAAGCATTAGCTAGGTTGCTGAAGACTAATGTAGAGCTTTCCTGAAGCCCTCATCATAAATCTAGGCGCTGATGGCGACCATCACCTATAAAAAAGCCGCAGTATTAACTGCGGCTTTTTATGCGAAGAGATGCAAGAGAGTATCTATAAGGTATCAACCTCATCCTGTTGCATGCGAAACATCTTGGCGTACCAACCGTCCTGCTCCATCAACGAAACGTGCGAACCCTTCTCGGAGATCTGACCATCAATCATGACCAGGATCTCATCGCTATCGACAATGGTTGAAATTCATAGTGCTCAACCAAAGTGTAGGTTGGACTTCGCACACCAGAACTCACACCAAGCGATTGCAACGCCCCGCGAACCATAGTCGTTTTTCCCGTGCCAAGCTCACCATATAGCGCTATCACTCCGCCAGAACTACAGGCAGCAATGAGCTGGGCACCAAGGTGACGCATTTGTAATTCGTCAGTTATTAATATTGATTCAGGCATTTTACAATCGAGAAGTGGGATGATAAGGGAGACTCATTAAATGATTAGATTATATT
>OLHR01000608.1_pt1 | contig 9921 bp, 13 predicted proteins | sample 1609291 | NCBI WGS metagenome assembly OLHR01 (sample SAMN05416707, study PRJEB24817) | seawater metagenome | isolation source: Sea water | place: Canada:Atlantic | collected 2013-07 | reverse complement strand
TCTACACCTCTCTATTCGTCGGCAGCGTCAGATGTGTATAAGAGACAGATAAACAACCATCTGTAAATAAGCTCTTGTGCTTCTTTGTGATATCCATAATTGAGCAATCCTTTCCAAATCATTATTTGATGAGGAGCCCATCCATTTGGATAATCCCATTGCCTCGAAGGTTTATCTTGGGGAACTTCTCTACTGCTTTTTTGAGAACTTCCTGCAATACCTCCAGCTACTTTTAACAAAGGAAGCGCATTTTTAACTAGTAAAGCCGCCTGCTCTTTGGAAGCCATTTTAGACCACAAAGGAATTAATGTTGTAGCTGCAATAAAGGAAGATTTCTTTTGAGTTTTATTATTAAAAAGAACCGACTTACTCAATCTAACTCCTATGCGCTTTTTTTATTTTGTTGTTTTATTTTAACGATTCCTCTACTTTTTAAAGAATCGAATCCCGCTTTTTCTTTCTTTTTTTTATTGTTGGCTTTGCGTAGGATCCTTAGTATAAGTTCGAAAAAAAACAGTGAAAAAAAAATATTGGATGCTTCCATTTGGATTGCGACAGCAGCTCTTTTTTATTTTTGGAGTATTTTATTTTTTATCATTTTATTCATTGCAATTATTCAATTAGCATCAAAAAACTATAAGCTTGTATTTATACCTTTTGTAGGTTTTACTTCAATTTTTTTTCTAACAACTGTCTATCATATAACAGTTAATGATAGTTTTTGGTGGTTTCTGGAATATAAGGAGCAAATTAGTTTTGATTTCTCTCCGTATTATTCATTAAAAACAATAATTCCCTTTATTTTTATTTTGTTGTTAGGGATATTTGGTGTCATATACAAATCAATAAATATTTCAAACACTCCTTTAAAAGAAAAATCCAAATATTGGATTCTTCTATTTTCTTTATTAATAGGGTTGATTTTAATTATTTTAACCAAAAATAAGAACGGAAGCGAACTTATATTCTTATTGGCACCAATTTCAATTTTTATTGCTAATTTTATAGAAACTAATTCTAAGAAATGGATTTCAGAACTATTTTTATGGTTTGCATTTGTATCTCCATTTGTAATATTTTTTATAAAATGAATTGAATAGGGGTCTGAATACTATTACAGAAACAAGGGCAATATTTTATAATGTCTTCAGCAGTTAACTATCATTTGTTAAATACTATTGCAAAATATGATATCTTTGCGCCTAAAGGAGTAACAGGTTTATGTGATTATTGTAAAAAAAATAGTTCTTCAATCATTTACGGAATTGTTGAAAAACGCACATTTTAGAAAAACCCAATTAAAGAATAAAAGATATGTTTTCAGAAAAAGCAAACGCTATTTTTAAAGAAGTTATAGCTAACTATCATGTTATTGATAATGTAGATCAATCTTTTAGTAATCCATACGATTCTAAATCTCAAAACCTAGAACATTTACTATACAGAAAATGTTGGATAGATACCGTACAATGGCATTATGAGGATATTATTCGTGATCCTAATATTAATCCCCTAAGTGCCTTGACTTTAAAAAGACAAATTGATGCTTCTAACCAAGACCGTACCGATATGGTAGAATATATTGATAGTTATTTTTTAGAAAACAATAAAGGCGTGCCTACTAAAGCAAATGCTACCATTAATACCGAAAGCCCTGCTTGGGGAGTAGATCGTCTTTCAATTTTAGCATTAAAAGTATACCATATGAATGAAGAAGCAACTAGGGAAAATGCTTCCGAAGCACACAGAAACGCTTGTCAAATTAAACTAAATATACTGCTTGAGCAACGAGTAGATTTAAGCACTGCCATTGACCAACTATTAAACGATATTGAAAAAGGCGATAAGTACATGAAAGTTTACAAGCAAATGAAAATGTACAACGATGACGAATTGAATCCTGTACTTAGAGGAGAAAAATAAGGATATTGATTTATTAAACTTTAATGTTATTTAGAGCGAAGACGAATTATTTCTATAATTGAAAAAACCTACCAACATACTTGTTATTCGTCTTTCAGCAATGGGAGATGTAGCCATGATTGTACCTGTGCTTAGCGTGTTTTCTGAAACCTACCCAGAGGTTCAATTAACCGTTCTGTCTAAGGCATTTTTTAAACCTTTTTTCCAAGATTTTACAAACGTAGTGTTTCTTGAAGCTGATATAAACGGTAAGCATAAAGGTTTTATGGGACTCTTAAAGCTTTCAAAAGAAGCAAATTCCCTAGAAGTTAATGCTGTGGCAGATTTACATAATGTAATTCGATCTAAAATTATTACCAGGTATTTAAAGGTATTGGGAAAAAAAACGGCGACTCTAAATAAGGGTAGAAAAGAAAAAAAATCACTAACCAGAGTAAAAAACAAAAACTTTAAGCAATTAAAAACAACTCATCAGCGATATGCAGATGTCTTTGAGACACTAGGGTTTCCCATAGACTTAACTAATTTTAAACCATCACCAAAAAAAGAGTACAATAAAAACATATTAAAGCTCGTAGGTAAAAAAAATAAAATTGCTATTGGAATAGCTCCATTTGCTGCCTATAAAAGCAAAATGTACCCTTTAGCGTTAATAAAAAAGGTACTAGCAGATTTAGATAAAGAACATCATTATCAAATAGTTTTATTTGGCGGAGGCACTAAAGAAATAACTCAACTAGACACTTTTGAAAACGAGTTTAATTCTGTAATTAATATTGCTGGAAAACTTAATTTCACAGAAGAATTAGCATTAATATCAAATTTAGATGTAATGATTTCAATGGATAGCGGCAATGGTCATCTAGGTGCCATGTATGGAATCCCAATAATTTCTCTTTGGGGGGTTACTCATCCATTTGCCGGATTTGCCCCTTTTGGGCAACCAAATGATAATAGTTTATTAGCAGATAACAATAAATATACATTAATACCGACTTCAATTTATGGGAATAATTACCCCGAAGAGTATGAAAATGCAATGGAATCGATAAAACCTGAAGAAATAGTAAAAAAGGTGGAATCAGTTTTAAAATTAAAGAAATAATAAATTTCTAAACATCATCATAATCAATATATAACGTTTCAGTAGTTGGATGTGCTTGACAAGTTAAAATTAACCCTTCAGCTATTTCATTTTCTGTAAGTATTTGATTTTGTGCCATTACAACCTCACCTTCAGTAATTCTAGCAACACAAGACGAACAAACGCCTCCTTGACAAGAATAAGGAGCTTCAATGTCATTTTTTAAAGCAGCCTCTAATACAGTCTCCTTTTTTGACATTTTTATGTTTTTTATTTCCTCATCAACAACAATGGTTACTACTACATTTTTTTCTTTAGCTTTTGCGCTCATTTCAGTAAATTTTTTGTAAAAATACGAAGGATTTATAATTTTAAACCATGCTCTTCTTTTAAAAATTTTAAACGGTATTGCTCGAATATTATTTTTTTAAGCTAATAATTCCATATTTTTTAAAAAGAAACGTATTTTTACAGTTAATATTGAGGCGGGTACACTAAATGCGAAGCTTTTAAGTTTCAGTATTATATAACAAAACAAAAATATTTTGAAGGGAATAATAAGAACTACAATTTTTTTAATGGTCGTACTATTTATGGCCGCCTGTTCACGTAAAAAAAATACGTTTCTAAGCAGAGCCAAACAATCTATAACTTCGGAATTTAATATATTATACAATGGGAACATTGCTTTTGAAAAAGGCAAAGAACAATTAGCAAGAACTTATAGAGATAATTTTTGGGAGACACTTCCTATAGAACGCATAGAGCTAGAAGAAAGCAATGTTTTGCCTGGCGAAAGTGAAAATGAGAATTTTAAAAAAGCTGAGGAAAAAGCTGTAAAAGCGATTCAAATGCACTCTATATACATAGATGGCAAAGAATACAATCCACAAATAGATGAAGCATATATTCTTTTAGGGAAAGCAAGATATTTTGATGGACGTTTTGTGCAAGCGCTTGATGCTTTTAATTTCATTTTAAAGACATACCCTACTAGTAATAATATTAATCAAGCAAAAGTTTGGAGAGCAAAGACTCAGATTCGTTTAAATAATGAAGAAATAGCAATTGAGAACCTGCTTAAAATGAATAAATATAAAGAGCTAAACAAGGAAGACCTTGCAGACGCTTCCGCTATTTTAGCTCAAGCTTTGATTAATTTAGATTCAATTCAAGCAGCAATACCTTATATCAAGTATGCTTCAGAAAATGTTAAAGACGATGAGCTTAAGGGGCGGTATACATTCATAGCAGGACAACTTTACGATCAATTAGAAAAAATAGATAGTGCAAACTTAGAGTTTGATAAAGTGATAGCATTAAACAGAAAATCTCCTCGTGTATACATGATCAACGCTTATATTGAAAAAGCAAGAAATTTTGATTTCACAAAGGAAGATCGTGTTGCTTTTTTAGAGCTTTTATATGATTTGGAAAAAAACCGTGAAAACAGACCATTTCTTGATAAAATTTACAATCAAATCGGGGAATACTATAGAAAAAATGACAGTATAGAGTTAGCTGTTGAATATTATAATAAATCAATTCAGGCCTATAAAGAAGATAGAGTAATGCAATCTGTAAACTATCAAACGTTGGCAGAGATTTATTTTGACGATAGGTATTATAAATTTGCTGGAGCCTATTATGACAGTACTTTAATTAATCTTGATGAAGGCACAAGACCATGGAGAAGAATAAAAAAGAAACGAGAAAATCTTGATGATGTTATAAAATATGAAGACATAGCATTTGAAAATGATAGTGTCTTACAATTAGTTAGTATGACGGAAGCTCAGCAGCTAAGTTATTTTTCAATATATACAACTCAACTTAAAAAACAAGCTATCGAAGATTCTTTAGCAAGAATAGAAAATGAAGAAAACATTTCTAATAACGAATTCTTTAACTCAAATGAAGAAAATTCTAAAGATAAAAGAGGACCCAATACTGGAGGGAGTAGTTTTTATTTTTATAATTCAACAACAGTAGCTTTTGGGAAACAAGAATTTAATAAGAGATGGGGCAATAGAAGGTTAGAAGATAACTGGAGACTATCAGATAAAATATCTAAACTAGAATATTTCGAAGAAGAAGTAGCTGCGCCAATAGCTGAAAATGACCTTTATAAGCCAGAAACTTACGTAGCCTTAATACCTAACGATGAAAAAGTAATAGATAGCCTTACAAGAGACCGAGATTTTGCTTATTATCAATTAGGGTTAATTTATAAAGAAAAGTTTAAAGAATATGATTTAGCAACTGAACGATTGGAAGCTTTACTTTTATTTAATCCTGAAAAAAGATTGGTGTTACCAACCTTATATAACTTGCATAAAATTAATCAATTAACTGGAAATGAAACACTAGCTGCTCAATATAAAAATGAGATTATAACCAGATATCCCGATTCTAGATATGCGGAAATATTGCTAAACCCTAATGCAATTTTAGCCACAGATGAATCAAGTCCAGAATATAAATATAATGAGTTATATAAAGATTTTGAAGCCTCTAAATACCAAAAAGTAATAGAAACAAGTGAGGCTTATATTTCTATTTATTTTGGAAACCCTATAATTTCAAAATTTGAATTATTAAAAGCAAATGCTATAGGTCGTCAACAAGGATACGAATCTTATAAAAAAGCGTTAAACTTTGTTTCCTTAAATTATCCTAATTCAGAAGAAGGTAAAGAAGCATTAGATCTTTACAATAACCTGCTGCCTAAAATAGCAAATAAAGTATTTTTCTCTGATGGTGAAAGTGAACGTTGGAAAGTAGCTTATAGTTTTAACAGTGAAAATCGTGAAGCTGCTGAAAAATTACAAGAAAAACTTAATAAAGTAATTGAAATTAATGGCTATATTGAAATGTCAACATCAATAGATTATTATATTCCTGACAATTTTTTTGTGATGATACACGGTCTAAATTCTAGGCAAGGAGCTAAAGGATTCGCAGATGCTTTAAGTGAAAGAAAAAAGGATAAGATAAAGAAAAATCATTTCGAGGTTTCTTCAGAGAATTATGCAATTATTCAAATTCACAAAAACCTAGATGATTATTTAGCCATAGACTTTTCAAAAATATCTGATCCTTCAGGAGAAGGAAAGGAAAAACCTAGATTATTAAAACCAGAACAAGATAAAGTTCGAGATCCAAGAATAATAGAGAAAAGACCGCAAATTAGAAATAATTCTAAAAGCGATAAAACTACAAAAGACTCAAAATAATATATAACATGTTTTCAGATAAAAAACCGAGAGAATCCGAAACTCCAGGAACTGGTCAAAATCGCATTAACGATGGAACTAAACTTAAAGGAAATATAACCTCTAACGGTTATTTTAGAATCGACGGTATAATTGAAGGAAATGTAACAACCCCTTCAAAAGTGGTAATTGGTAAAACAGGAGTTATTATAGGCGCCTTAAGTTGTGAAAATGCCGACATAGAAGGTGAGGTAAAAGGAATATTAGACATAAAAGGCACACTTAGCTTAAGAGCAACAGCAAACATTGAAGGTGAAGTTGTCACAGGAAAACTAGCGGTAGAGCCTGGAGCTACATTTAATGCAACTTGTTTGATGAAAGCGGGGAATAGGTCTAATTTAGCAAATAAATTATCTTCTTCAGAAGAGAAAAAAGAAAATATAAAAACTCAAAACCACTCTTTTGACAGAACACAAAGAAACCAAAATCCAAAAACAGAACAAGAACAGCAGAGTTAATACATACGCTAGGTTCTCGGGCATTGCTTTTCAAATGACAGCTATTATTGGGTTTGGATCTTTTGGAGGGGTTAAATTAGATGAATATTATCCAAATAAATATTCGGTATTTACCATAATATGCAGTTTAGTCTCTATAGGAATTGCTTTGTATTATGTAATAAAACAAGTGACAGGCTTTTCAAATAAAGAAGATCATAAGAAGTGAATAAAGAAATTAAAGGGTTTGCTATTAAACTAATCATCTTTGCCCTAATAGCATTTGGAATACATTGTCTTGTCTTCCATATTTTATTTCCTGAAATGCTTCTTTTTATACCTATTTGGACAATTTACCTATTTAATAGCGTGCTGGTTTTAACTATTTTTTGTTATTTAAATTATAAAGTAGGAAAAGGAAGTGCAAAAGCATATTCAATTTTTTTAGTTTTAACACTTGTTAAGATGGCGCTTTCTTTAGTTTTTTTATTACCTCTATTTGTTGAAAAATCAGACAATGTAGTTCCTGAGGTGATAAATTTCTTTATTTCATATTTCATCTTTCTAACTTTTGAAATGATTAGTTTAAATAATTTTTTAAAAAACGATTAATCAATATAGATTATGGTTTGCCAATTCATTTAATGTTAGTAGATTTGCACAAAATTTTAGGAACACAAAAGCATTACATTGAAAACAACTAAATTCAACATCATAAAGAATCTTATTTTAGGACTGTTTTTTGTCTTAGCATCAACCACAAGTTTTGCTATCTCTATAGCGAACGACAGTAAAGATTCAGAAATAGAAGAAGAATTCAATGTAACAGATATGATCATGCATCACGTTAAAGATGCACATGAATTTCATGTTATGGATTGGAAAGGTCATGCTATCTCAATACCATTACCTATTATCCTTTGGACAGAAAATGGATTAGTTACATTTATGTCAAGTGAGTTTAATCACGATGATTTGGGTAATGTTGTGGTAGAAAAGAACGGTCAGAATTTTATAAAATTTCACGAAGAAATTTATTACGCAAATGATTCAGCCAATGAAGAAGGTTCATACCTTACATTAAATACAGAAGATCATCCAGAAAATTCTTATCCAATGGACTTCTCTATTACAAAGTTGGTGTTTTCGATGTTTTTCTCTGTCATTTTATTGGTATTTATATTTGGCCTGTCTGCAAGATCATACCATAAAAATGGAGTACCTAAAGGCATTGCAAAATTTACGGAACCTTTAGTTGTTTTTATTAGAGACGAAGTTGCAATTCCTAATATTGGTGAAAAAAACTACAAGAAATTTATGCCCTTCTTATTATCATTATTTTTCTTTATTTGGATTAATAATATGATGGGTCTAATTCCTTTTTTCCCTTTTAGCGCTAACTTAAGTGGAAACATTGCATTTACACTAGTATTAGCATTAATAACATTTGTTATTACAACTATTGTTGCAAATAAAGAGTACTGGAAACATATTTTTTGGATGCCAGGTGTACCGGTTCCAATGAAATTATTTTTAGCTCCTATTGAGTTTATGGGGATCTTTATTAAGCCTATTTCCTTAATGATTCGTTTATTTGCTAACATTACAGCAGGACATATTATCGTATTAAGTTTAATCTCATTAATATTTATATTTGAAAGTATTTGGATTGCACCAATCTCGATTGCATTCTCATTCTTTATTAGTATTATTGAGGTATTAGTAGTTGCCATACAGGCATATATATTTACCATGTTGTCGGCCCTATATATTGGATCTGCAATGGAAGAACATGAACATTAATTAATTTTTAATATTTTAAAACTATGAGTTTATTATTATTACAAGAAGCAGTGAGTTACGTGCCTTTTGCAGCAATTGGCGCTGGATTAGCAGCAATTGGTGCTGGTATTGGTATTGGTAAAATTGGTGGATCTGCAATGGAAGCTATTGCACGTCAACCAGAAATGCAAGGAAAAATTCAATCTTCTGCAATTGTACTTATCGCCTTCGTTGAGGCGGTTGCACTTTTCGCAGTGGTTGTATCACTTATTGCAAAGTAAAACAAAACAAGGTGCAACGGTTGGTTGCACCTGTTTTTTAGTTTTTTTATTAAAGAATATTATAAAAAATAAATAGAAATGGATTTAGTTACTCCTGATGTTGGATTGTTATTTTGGACATTTATATCGTTCGCAATCTTATTTTTCGTTCTTAAAAAATTTGCATGGAAACCAATTGTAGGTACTGTAAATGATAGAGAGCAATCTATAAAAGATGCTTTAGCATCTGCTGAAAATGCAAAAAAGGAAATGCAAAACCTTACAGCAGATAATGAGCGTATTTTAAAAGAAGCACGAGCAGAAAGAGAAATGATGATAAAAGAAGCACGTGATCTTAAAACAAAAATGATTTCAGACGCTAAAGAAGAAACAAAAGCAACTACAGATAAAATGATTATTCAAGCGCAAGAAGCAATTGAAAATGAAAAAAAATCTGCTATGGCTGATTTAAAAAATCAAGTAGCTTCTTTATCTGTTGAAATTGCTGAAAAAATCATAAAAGGCGAACTTTCTAACAAAGACAAGCAATTAAAAATTGTGGAAGATATGTTAGGAGAGGCTACTTTAAATTAATATATAATGAGCGGAAGCAGAGCAGCCATACGATATGCAAAAGCGGTCTTACAAGAAACAACGGGAGCTAATTTAGCTAACGATGTTTTTGAAGATATGCTATGTGTGTTCTCAACTATCGAGGCAAGTAAAGAATTACAGAATGTATTAAGTAATCCTGTAATAAATGTAAATGATAAAAAAGAAGCCTTGCTTGCAATTTTTGAAAACCAATCAGAAACTACAAAATCACTTATTAAAGTATTAGTAGTAAACAAACGAACCAACATATTGGCTGAGGTTTCAAAAAAATACATTGAATTATATAATGAAGCTCAAGGAGTAAAATTAGCACAAGTAACTACAGCAGTTCCTCTTTCTAATGAATTAGAAGAAAAAGTACTTGCTAAAGTAAAAGTACTTACCGGTAGCGACAAAGTAACTTTAGAACGTAAAATTGACAAATCAATTATTGGAGGATTTATTCTTCGAATAGGAGATTTACAATACAATGCTAGTATTTCAAACAGTCTAGCAACTGTCTCTTATACACATCTCCGAGCCCACGAGACTAGGCATGATCTCGT
>OLHR01000602.1_pt1 | contig 9991 bp, 5 predicted proteins | sample 1609291 | NCBI WGS metagenome assembly OLHR01 (sample SAMN05416707, study PRJEB24817) | seawater metagenome | isolation source: Sea water | place: Canada:Atlantic | collected 2013-07 | reverse complement strand
ATTTAAAGGAGAGCGAATTTCTGGACAAGAAATCTCAGAACGTTTTGGTTGGAAGAAAATAAACTTACAATCTAAAGAAGGCTTGGCATTGCTAAACGGAACGCAGTTTATGTCTGCCTACGGAATTTACAATCTATTAAAGGCACATAAACTTTCTTATTTGGCAGATTTAATTGGCACAATTTCTTTAGAAGCTTTTGATGGAAGAATAGAGCCATTTAACGAGTTAGTTCATCTAGTTCGTCCTCATGATGGTCAATTAAAAACAGCTAAAAGAGTAAGAGATTTCTTGGAAGGTAGTCAACTAATTACTCAAGAAAAACAGCACGTTCAAGACCCCTATTCATTTAGGTGTATTCCGCAAGTTCACGGAGCTACGAAAGACACCATTAAATTTGTAACAAAAACCTTTTTAACAGAAATTAATTCAGTAACCGATAATCCTAATATCTTTATAGAAGAAGATACCATTATATCTGGCGGAAACTTTCATGGTCAGCCTTTAGCATTAGCCTTAGATTTTTTAGCAATTGCATTGGCAGAATTAGGAAATATTTCTGAACGAAGAACCTATCAATTGGTTTCTGGTCATAGACATTTACCTCCATTTTTGGTATCTAATCCTGGGTTAAATAGTGGTTTTATGATTCCGCAGTATACAGCTGCAAGTATTGTAAGTCAAAACAAACAATATGCAACGCCAGCGAGTGTAGATTCTATAGAATCAAGTAACGGACAAGAAGACCATGTGAGTATGGGTGCCAATGGTGCTACCAAATGCAAAAAAGTAGTTGATAATATCCAAACTGTGTTAGCTATTGAATTGTTTACAGCTTCACAAGGCTTGTCTTTTGGAAAAGCAACTAGCTCTCCATTTTTAGAATCATTTATAAACTCATTTAGAAAAGAAGTTTCTATTGTATCACATGATAGAGTCATGCATCATGATATTATGAACGCCTCTAGGTTTATTACTTCTTTAGAAATAGATTCTGAAGAGCTATTTTAAACACTTGTCTTTTTGAGACTTCTTGTATTTATAAATATATTATATAATTAAAAACCCCAAACAAGTGTTTGGGGTTTTTAGTTATTCTTCAGCCTCAGTTCTTTTCTCTTTGACTTTTTTTCCTTTTTTAATTTTAATGGTCAGCTCATTTTTTTGTTCATCTAAATCCATGGTAATAGTGTCACCTTCTGTTAATTTAGAATTCACAATTTCTTCTGCCAGGGCATCTTCAATATATTTCTGGATGGCTCTTTTTAAAGGGCGTGCTCCATACTTTTTATCAAAACCTTTATCTGCTATGTAATCTTTTGCTTTCTCGCTTAGCTTTAATGTATAGCCTAAATCTAAGATTCTATGCAACAGTTTATCTAGCTCAATATCAATAATAGAATGAATATCTTTTCTTTCTAAGGCATTAAATACCATTACATCATCAATTCTGTTTAAGAACTCAGGAGCAAAAGATTTTTTTAGAGCACCTTCTATAATTCCTTTGGCATGCTCATCTGATTGATTGTTTCTAGCAGCTGTTCCAAAGCCAACCCCAGCACCAAAGTCTTTTAATTGGCGAGCACCAATATTAGAAGTCATGATAATAATGGTATTTCTAAAATCAATTTTTCTACCCAAACTATCCGTAATATGTCCATCATCTAAAATTTGTAATAACATATTAAAAACATCTGGATGTGCTTTTTCAATTTCATCTAATAAAACAACTGCATACGGTTTTCTGCGAACTTTTTCTGTTAATTGCCCACCCTCTTCATAGCCAACATATCCTGGAGGCGCTCCAATTAACCTAGAAATTGCAAATTTCTCCATGTATTCACTCATATCTATTCTAATTAAAGAATCGTCAGAGTCAAATAATTCACGAGCCAATACTTTTGCTAATTGTGTTTTACCAACACCCGTTTGTCCTAGGAAGATAAAAGAACCAATAGGTTTGTTAGGGTCTTTTAATCCAACTCTATTTCGTTGTATTGCTTTCACAACTTTAGAAACAGCTTCGTCCTGGCCAATTACTTTTCCTTTAATCATTTGAGGCAATTCACCCAATCTATGACTTTCAGCTTCGGCAACTCTATTTACAGGAATCCCTGTCATCATAGAAACAACTTCCGCTACATTGTCTTCACTAACTAGCTCTCTATTTAATTTAGAATCATCTTCCCATTGTTTTTGAGCAGAATGTAAGGCAGCTTCAATATTTTTTTCATCATCACGTAATTTTGCTGCTTCTTCATATTTTTGACCATTAACAGCTTTTGTTTTCCGATCTCTAATAACAGTCAATTGTTTTTCTAATTCCAAAACCTGCTCAGGAACTACAATACTAGTAATATGGATTCTAGATCCTGCTTCGTCTAAAGCATCAATGGCTTTGTCTGGCAAATACCTATCGGTCATGTATCTATTTGTTAATTTCACACAAGCTTCAATTGCTTGATCTGTATAGTTTACATGATGATGAGCTTCATATTTTTCTTTAATATTATGTAATATTTGTATGGTTTCTTCAACGCTGGTAGGGTTTACAATAATCTTTTGAAAACGTCTTTCTAGCGCCCCATCTTTTTCGATATTTGTTCTGTACTCATCTAAAGTTGTAGCACCAATACATTGAATTTCACCCCTTGCTAAGGCAGGCTTCAGCATGTTAGAAGCATCTAAAGACCCAGTTGCACCGCCGGCACCAACAATGGTGTGAATTTCATCAATAAATAAAATGATATCTTCATTTTTCTCCAACTCATTCATTAGCGCTTTCATGCGTTCTTCAAACTGACCTCTGTATTTTGTACCTGCAACTAAACTTGCCAGATCTAAAGAAACAATTCTTTTATCGAAAAGAATACGTGATACTTTTCTGTTTACAATTCGCAATGCAAGTCCTTCAGCAATGGCAGATTTACCAACACCAGGTTCTCCAATTAACATTGGGTTATTTTTCTTACGTCTACTCAAAATTTGAGAAACACGTTCTATTTCTTTATGACGACCAACAACAGGATCTAATTTCCCGTTTTCGGCTAAAAAAGTTAAGTCTCTACCAAAATTATCTAATACAGGTGTTTTAGATTTTTTATTGGGTTTGCTTTTTTGTGATTGATCATAAGGGTTGGGTTTCTCTGAAGCAAATTCGTTGTCATCAGAAGGTGTTTCTGAAATTGGGCTAACGGGTAAATCATCATCAGTAGAATCTGTATGCAGTTCTTTATACAAAGCTTTTGCCTGATCGTAATCTACATCGTATTTATTTAATAATTTAGTTGATGGATCATTTTCGTTTCTTAAGATACATAGCAATAAATGAGCTGTGTCTATAGCGTCACTTTGATATAATTTAGCTTCTAAAAATGTTGTTTTTAATGCTTTTTCTGCTTGCCTGGTTAGGTGAAGGCTCTTTTTCTTGTTTCCGTCAACAATACTAGGTGCCGCGGGGTTTAATTGCTCAAGTTTTCTTCGCACCAACTCTAGGTCTATTTGAAACGTTACTAGAATTTCAATTGCTTTTCCGTCTCCTTTTCTAATCAAGCCAAGAAGTAAGTGTTCAGTTCCTATAAAATCATGGCCTAATCTTAGGGCTTCCTCTTTACTGAAAGTTATCACATCTCTTACTTTGGGTGAAAAATTATCGTCCATATATTGGGTTTTCTATTTGTAAATTTAATTCTTTTTTGCATAAAAAAGAGCAAAAAGAATGCCATCCATGATAAACTGTCATTTTGACCCTAAAAACACAGTCAGAAAGGCTTGTAAATCAAGGGGGTAAATCAACTAAAAAATTTATCAATAAATGTTAATAACTATAGGCTTTTAGGACGCTATTATGTTGCTTAAAAATAGGAATTATACTATCTTGCTTGTTATTAAAAAATCAGTAAAAAATAAACAATAAACTTAAGGTATGGCAGAGGGAGAAAAGTTGATTCCTATTAACATTGAAGAGCAGATGAAATCTGCATACATTGATTATTCAATGTCCGTAATTGTTTCCAGAGCATTGCCCGATGTAAGAGATGGTTTAAAACCTGTTCACAGAAGAGTTTTGTATGGGATGCACGAGTTAGGTATTAAGGCTACAGGATCTTATAAAAAGTCTGCAAGAATTGTTGGAGAGGTGTTAGGAAAGTATCACCCACACGGAGATACATCTGTGTATGATTCAATGGTTCGTATGGCACAAGAATGGAGTCAGCGATATATGATGGTTGATGGACAAGGTAACTTTGGTTCTGTTGATGGAGATAGCCCCGCAGCAATGCGTTATACGGAGGTTAGAATGCAAAAAATATCTGAAGACATGTTGTCTGATATTGAGAAAGATACGGTAGATCATCGATTAAATTTTGATGATACTTTAGAAGAGCCTACTGTGTTACCAACTAGAATTCCAAATCTTTTAGTAAATGGAGCTTCTGGAATTGCCGTTGGTATGGCAACAAACATGGCACCACACAATTTAACAGAAGTTGTGAATGGGACCTTAGCTTATATTGAAAATAGAGATATTGACATAGACGAGTTAATGCAGCACATAAAAGCACCAGATTTTCCAACAGGAGGAATCATTTATGGTTACGATGGTGTAAAAGATGCTTTTCATACCGGTAGAGGACGTATTGTAATGCGTGCAAAAGCAGTTATTGAAGAGGTGAAAGGACGTGAGTGTATTATAGTTACTGAAATTCCTTATCAGGTTAATAAAGCAGAAATGATTAAAAAAACTGCTGAATTAGTAAATGATAAGAAATTGGATGGGATTTCTAATATTAGAGACGAGTCTGATAGAAATGGAATGCGAGTTGTTTACATCTTGAAAAGAGATGCAATTCCTAATATTGTTTTAAATAAATTATACAAGTATACAGGTCTTCAAACATCATTTAGTGTCAATAATATTGCACTTGTAAATGGTCGTCCAGAACAATTAAACCTGAAGCAGTTAATTCATTATTTTGTTGAACATAGGCATGAGGTAGTTGTAAGAAGAACAAAATACGAATTAAAGAAAGCAGAGGCAAGAGCTCATATTTTAGAAGGGTTAATAATTGCTTCTGATAATATTGATGAGGTAATAAAAATTATTAGAGCTTCTAATAATGCAGATCTAGCTCGTGAAAGTTTAATTACAAGATTTGAATTATCTGAAATTCAAGCCAAGGCAATTGTTGAAATGCGTTTGCGTCAATTAACCGGTCTAGAACAAGACAAGTTAAGAGCAGAGTTTGATGAAATTATGAAAACCATCATTGATTTGAAAGATATCCTAGACAATGAGCCTAGACGTTATCAAATTATTACAGATGAATTAATTCATGTAAGAGATAAGTATGGTGATGATCGTCGTTCAGTAATTGAATATGCTGGTGGAGACATGAGTATTGAAGATATGATTCCAGACACTAAGGTTGTGGTTACCATTTCTAATGCAGGATATTTAAAAAGAACAAATCTAGACGAATACAAAGTTCAAAATAGAGGAGGTAGAGGGCAAAAAGGTGTGGCTACTAGAAATGAAGACTTCTTAGAACATTTGTTTGTTGGAACTAACCACCAATATATGTTGTTCTTTACCCAGAAAGGTAAAGTGTTTTGGATGCGTGTTTACGAAATTCCAGAAGGAGGCAAAAACTCTAAAGGAAGAGCTATGCAAAATCTAATTAATATAGAACAAGACGATAAGGTAAAAGCATTTTTAGTTACTCAAGATTTAAAAGACGAAGAATATATTAACAACCATTATGTTATAATGGCAACTAAGAAAGGACAGGTAAAGAAAACTTCTTTAGAACAATATTCTAGACCTAGAACAAATGGTATTAACGCAATTACTATTCGTGAAGGTGATGAGTTGTTAGAAGCTAAATTAACATCAGGAGATAGCCAAGTAATGTTGGCGTTAAAATCTGGTAAATCTATTCGTTTTGAAGAAGCCAAAACAAGGCCAATGGGAAGAACAGCCTCTGGTGTGAGAGGAATTACTCTTGCTCATGAAAACGATGAGGTAATAGGTATGGTTGCTGTAAATGATATGGAGAGCAACATTCTTGTAGTTTCTGAAAGAGGGTACGGAAAACGATCTAAATTAGAAGATTATAGAATTACAAATAGAGGTGGTAAAGGTGTTAAAACATTAAACATTTCAGAAAAAACAGGTAATTTAGTAGCCATTAAAAATGTAGATGATTCTAATGATTTAATGATTATTAATAAGTCAGGAATAACCATTAGAATGGCTGTAGAAGACTTACGTGTGATGGGAAGAGCTACACAAGGAGTTAAGCTAATTAATATTAAAGACTCAGATAGTATTGCCGCTGTGGCCAAGGTAATGCATGAAGAAGAAGAGGAAGAAGAAATTACAGAAGAGACTTCTGAAGAAGGTGAAAACACCTCTGAAACTGAGAATAATACAAACGAGAACCAAGAATAACTATTATAGAATTAAATTTAACTTAAGATGAAAACCAAGGTATTTGCACTAGTATTGGGATTGATAACTTTTTCCACTTTTGCACAAAAAAACGAATTAAAAACAGCAGATAAAGCTATTAAAATTCAAGATTATTCTGCAGCAATGACGGCCGTTACAGCCGCTGAATCTTTACTTTCTAAGATGGATGATAAATCTAAAGCAAAGTTTTACTTTTTAAAAGCACAGGCTTATTTTGGAAAGAAAGATTATCAAACAGCCGCTAATACTTTTGAAAAGTTATTCAGTTTAGAAGATCAAATAGGGAAAAAAAGGTATACAGAATTAGCTATTACCATTCAAAATCAAATGGTGCAAGACGTATATCAACAAGCAAGTGACCAGTATGCAGCTAAAGATTATAAAAATGCATCTGATAGCTTTTACTTAACCTATGTGTTAAGCCAATTAGATACCATTTTTATTTACAATGCAGCAGTAAGTTCTAGTTTGGCACTAGATTACGACAATTCTTTAAAGTATTATAAAGAATTACGTGAAAAAGGATATACAGGGATTTCTACAATCTATTATGCTATAAGTAAACAAACAGATGAAAAGGAAGATCTAGGCAATGAAAAAAATAGAGATCTTCAAGTTAAGCTAGGTCTTTATAAAGATCCTGTAAATGAGCAAACCGAATCAAAAACAGGTGATATTATCAAAAACGTTGCTTATATCTTAAAAACTCAAGGGAAAACAGAAGAAGCTATAAAGGCAGTTGAAGAAGCAAGAGAAATCTATCCAAAAGATATTAATTTAATTTTAACTCAAGCAGATATCTACTTTCAATTGAAAGACATGAAAAAGTATAGTGATTTGATTGAGCTGGCATTAAATATAGACCCTACAAATCCTCAGTTATTTTTTAATCTAGGAGTAATAAGTTTTAATGATGGTAAAGTTGAAGAGGCTAAAAAGAATTATGAAAAAGCGATTGAACTAAAAGAAGATTATGGAGACGCTTATTTAAATTTAGCAGTAGTTATCATGAATCAAGAAAAAGCTATAGTAGATGAAATGAATAAGAACTTATCTGACTTTGATAAGTATGATGAGCTACTAGAAAAGCAAAGAGGTGTTCATAGAGAAGCATTGCCATATCTAGAAAAAGCAGATAAATACAGTAGAAGTATCAATACAGTTCAGTTTTTGATGAATATTTATCAAACCTTAGAGATGGATGAAAAAGCGACGAAGTTTACTGATTTGTACAAACAAATGAGAGATTAATAATTTATCTATACTATCTATTTGATAGAACATAAAAAAAGCCAACATATATACGTTGGCTTTTTTTTTATATAATTTTTTTGATAACTCTCAATTTATGAGTGTGCAATTTGGTATCTACGTTATAAATACCACTATGGTCTAATGTATCAATTCTAACCTTGCCATGTGCATGAATAATATTGTAATTGTCCATAATAATTCCAACATGAGTTATGATGCCTTCATCGTTGTCAAAAAATGCCAAATCACCAGGTTCAGCTTCTTCAATAAAACTTAAAACCTCACCTTGTGTTGCTTGGTCTTTAGCATCTCTAAGAAGAGAGTAGCCGCAGAGTTTATAAACCAATTGTGTAAAACCAGAGCAATCTATACCAAAAGGAGTTTTTCCTCCCCATAAATATGGAGTGTTTAAAAATTGAAATGCTTTTTGAATGATTTCTTTTTTAGCTAACTTTTCTGAATAAATAGTACCATCGTAATAAAAGTCTTGTGCGCCAATTGTAAAATGTTCATCTTTATAAAAAGGAAGTCTAGACCCTATAGCAATTGTACTTAAATGATTTTTTTTAGTGGTTACGAAATCTATAATTTCAGAAGAATAATGATGTTTAGAATTGGATAATTTATCAAAAGTTTCTTCGTCTATTTCTAGATATTGCTTGTTGTCTATATATCCCTCATAACCATCAAAACTCAATTGTATTTTACTCCACTTTTTTTGTTTTTCAAGCACTTTAAAGTCTTCTCCAAAAAGAACCTGTGATACCATTTCTGACGCATCACTAGCTTCTAAACGAAGAGGAACTATACTTAAATTACAAATGCCGTAGAGCATATTTTATTAATTTTAAAGAGATTCAATAACCATTGCACTAGCGCCACCACCACCATTACAGATTCCTGCAACACCAATTTTAGCCTTATTTTGTTTTAAAATAGAGGTAAGAGCAATAATAATCCTGGCTCCTGAAACACCTAAAGGATGTCCCAAAGATACAGCACCACCGTTTACATTTACACGGTCATTTTCTAATCCTAGTATTTTCATATTAGCCAATCCTACAACTGCAAAAGCCTCGTTTAACTCAAAATAATCTACCTCATTAATAGATATTCCCGCTTTATCTAGAGCTTTTGGAATAGCTTTAGCTGGCGCTGTTGTAAACCACTTTGGCTCTTGAGCTGCATCTGCATAGCTTCTAATTTTAGCAATAGGTGTAAGTTGTAATTCTGTTGCTTTTTCAGAAGACATTAAAATTAAAGCTGCCGCACCATCGTTAATAGTTGAAGCATTAGCAGCGGTTACGGTTCCTTCTTTTGAAAAAGCAGCACGTAAAGCAGGTATTTTTTCCATCTTTACATTTTTAAACTCTTCATCTTCAGTCATTATAATAGATGCTCCTCTTCGTTGAGGTATTTCTACAGGAATAATCTCATCAGAAAATTTACCTGAATTCCATGCTTCCGCAGATCTTTGGTAAGATTGAATAGCATAAGCATCTTGATCTTCTCTAGAGAAACCATATTTAGCAGCACAAGCATCAGCACAAACTCCCATAGCATTCTTATCATATGCATCTACTAGTCCGTCTTTTTGTATTCCATCTTCAAGTGTTGTTGGTCCAAATTTGGTTCCTTGCCTTCCATGAAGATAGTGAGGAATAGAACTCATGTTTTCCATACCCCCAGCAACTACAATATCTGCATCTCCTAAAGCAATTGATTGAGCTGCTAACATCACAGATTTCATTCCAGAAGCACAAACTTTATTAATTGTTGTACAAGGTACAGTGTCTGAAATACCAGCAAAGATTGCCGCTTGTCTTGCAGGAGCTTGTCCTAAACCAGCTGAAACTACATTCCCCATAAAAACTTCATCTACTAAGTTTGGGTCTAGTTTAATTTTTTCTAGGGCGCCTTTAATTGCTATGGCTCCTAATTTTGGAGCTGGGATGCTTGAAAGACTTCCCATAAAGCTTCCAATAGGGGTTCTGGCAACGGCTACAATTACAACATCTCTAGTATTCATTTTCAATAATTTTTAATCTTCATTAGTACCACAAAATTAACTATTTTAAATCAAATTTGTCAGGAAACTATCCTTTCAATTTTTGACGTCCATTTTTTTAAGTTAAGTTTGTGTTCACAAGATAAATATATGAGTAAAACTGTAAACAAATTATACAAGCATAACGCTACTATTTATAAGGTTATTCCTGTCTCTTATACACATCTGACGCTGCCGACGAATAGAGAGGTGTAGA
>OLHR01000601.1_pt1 | contig 10028 bp, 10 predicted proteins | sample 1609291 | NCBI WGS metagenome assembly OLHR01 (sample SAMN05416707, study PRJEB24817) | seawater metagenome | isolation source: Sea water | place: Canada:Atlantic | collected 2013-07 | reverse complement strand
GCCTAGTCTCGTGGGCTCGGAGATGTGTATAAGAGACAGGTTTTAACAAGACGTTTGAATACAACAACGCCCTCCTCCGATTTAAGATTAATGGTAATGGAGCGTTTACCCGAGTTTTGAGCAAGAAAAGTAGCCCCCATGAGTTTTTGATTAAGCTCAACATCTAAGCCTAATTGCCTGGCTAAATCGCCTCTGTTGGGCACTTCAATCTTGATCACCTCGGCCCCAAGGTGGGCGAGTTGACAGCCGCAGAATGGCCCAGACAGAACGTTTGAGAGATCAAGTACACGATAGCCCTCTAAAGGTTTCATGAGCCCTCCTTTTTAGGCTTTAAGCGCTCACCATAGTTTGCATGAACAACTTTGCTATTGGTAAAAAACTCACGGCAATGACTACCCTTTTCAGGGGGACCATATGATGAATTTTTACGCCCAGTAAATGGTGCGTGAAAATCCATACCCGCAGTTGGAAGGTTAATCTGTACCATTCCAGCCTGTATATTGGCTGTAAAATGATCAATAATTGTGCGGTCATTGGAAACAATACCGGCTGACAAACCAAAGACGGAGTCGTTAGCTACCAAGAGTGCTTCATCATAGTCACTGACAGATATGACTGAAGCAATTGGCCCAAATACCTCCTCACGACAAATTTGCATCTCGCGCGTAGCATGAGTAAAAAGAGCTGGCGATAGATACCACCCTGGCGTTGCCCGTTTAAGTTCTTCTCCACCTGTTAGAAGCCTAGCACCCTCGATCTTAGCAGTGCGGAGGTAGTCGAGGTTACTGTTCAACTGCGCCTCACTCACGACAGGGCCTATTTCTGTATCTGGATTACGGGCATCCCCAATTCTCAAACCTTGCATACGATGTAACATCGCGGCCACGAAAGTGTCATGAATGCCCTCAGTTACAATCAGTCGAGATGATGCGGTACATCGCTGGCCAGTTGAATAAAAAGAGCCATTAATGGCAAATTCAACAGCACTTTCAAGGTCCGCATCATCAAGCACTATGAGTGGATTCTGACCACCCATCTCCAGCTGCATCTTACCTCCACGGGCAAATGTGGTCGCACCAATCTTGCGTCCAACAGCGGTGGATCCAGTAAAGGTGACTCCTGCCACATCTGCATGTTCAACAAGGGCTGCACCCACTTCTGTACCTCGCCCCATGACGAGATTGAACACACCCTCTGGAAGACCTGCGCGCGAAATAATCTCTGCCAGCGCCCAAGCCGAACCTGACACCAATTCGGCGGGTTTGAAAACCACGGTGTTGCCATAGGCCAGCGCTGGAGCAATTTTCCAGGCTGGAATTGCCAACGGAAAATTCCAGGGTGTTATTGCCGCAACGACGCCGATTGGCTCGCGCCTAACTTCAAGTGATATGCCTTGCCGAAGAGAACGATAACCCTCTGTCTCTGAGCGATAGACCTCTGCTGCAAAAAACTTAAACAGACTACCGGCTCGATGAGCCTCTGCTACAGCTTCTTTAAGTGTTTTGCCCTCTTCTCGGGCTAGAAGATCACCTAGCTCATGCTTACGTTGAATAATTTCTGATCCAATTGCATCGAGAATCTCAAATCTTTCTCCAGAGGTGCTGTTTGACCAAACTGGCATCGCAGTGGCTGCTGCTGACACCGCATCTTGCACGTCATTACTAGAGGCGATGGCGTATCTTGCGATGACATCATTGGTGTCTGATGGATTAATATTTTCCATATATTCTGAGCTGGGACGCCATTCACCAGCAATGAAGTTATGTTTTATTGGCTGCTCATTGGCCGTTCGAATGGTCATAGTAATTGCTCCAAAACAGGTCGCCAACCGATATCTTCATGTCGATGATCATAGGTATTTAAGTAAAAAAATTGGCCCGCCTGATAACCACGGCAACAGCGAGCAGTTTCCCGGTTTGCATAGGGTGTTGAAGTCCAGCTCACAGCACCAATCCAATTCCAGAATTGATTATGGGGTGCGTGAAGCACCTTATCACTTAACACTCCAGACCGATCATTAGGTGTTAGTGTTGGCAAGCCCTCTAATGGCTCTTCTCCTGAGACAAAACAATCCCACTCGTTATCAGTTGGATGGCCACCACTGAGTCCATCAGTGCCCACCTGATAATCATTGCCTCCCGTCATCAATCGGCATGTGTACGTTATTCCATCAATCACTACCTCAGCTCCCTCAACATATCCTGCGTCAAATAAATCTTGCCAACTAACCCGAACAAGAATCATGCGATCACAAATATAAAGTCGACGAGTACTGTCTTCGATAACAATCCAGTTTAAAGTGTTATTAGGGTGGGCGGGAGTATCTCCCAAGTGCCAACGGCTCCAGTCTGGAGCAGGTTCAAACTCAGAAATATTACCAAGCTCCATACCTTTATAAGGCACTGGTAGTATAGAAAAATCAGTGACCCAGGGGCGCGATGGACGAGGTTGGGGTGCGCCGTCATGATAGAGTGCACCAAAAGATTTAATACCTTTAAATGTATTCATAATTAATTTGATTTACTAGTGTGAAACATATGTTTGCGAAGCGTGCGTAAGAGCAAATGTGCAGCCATTTGTTGGGTGCGCCCTGAAGGATCAAGTGGGGGGCAAGTCTCTACAATATCTAGCCCATCAAACGGTGCTTCCGAAAGAATATCTAGCATTTGGCAATATTGTCTTGGCGTAATTCCACTATGAACAACAGAACCTGTTCCAGGTAAATAACCGGCATCCATAGCATCAATGCAAAGCGAAACATAAAGGCTTTCGCACCCTCTTGTGGCATGCTTAATAGCCAGCTCCATGACTTTGGCAGCCCCAAGGCGATGCACATCTTGGGAAGAGAAAACCTTTCCTCCCATGCTTTTAATCAGCTCATACTCGCCTCCATCAATCCAGCCTGATATGCCAATCCATACCATATTGGGCTGAATGATATTAGAGAATTCAGAAATGCGTCGACCGTTAGTGGCATGGTTATGAGCCCCCCATGCGCCCAAGCGATTGGTAAAATCTAGGTGCCCATCAACCTGTATATAGCCAAACTTTCGATTTGGATCTCGATCTGAAAGGCCTCGTGAATACCCAAGGCATGCAGGATAACCATTATAATGATCTCCACCTAGCCCAAGAGGTATACCACCACCTGCTGTAATTGCTCGTGTCATTAAGGCAATAGACTCAGTGGTATCTTCCACACAATCTGGAAAAATATCAGCATCACCACAATCAACAATCCATTGATCTTGACGTTTTCGAAGCACATTTTTCAAAATAGGATCAAAAAATTCAGCTTCCTCATGCGAAATAGATTTTGATATTTCAGTAGTAGCCACTCTGAGTGCCTCTGGGCCAAAGCGAGTTCCAACCCGGCTAGAATGTGTCCAGTCAGATGGCATCCCCACAACCCCAAGCACCCCAGGCTGAACTTCTTCGGGAGATCCAAGTGGTGCACTAAAAAGAGAGTGGGCAACAGGGTTCATTTTTGGAAAATTTGACATAAGTTAGAGTTTGCCCCTTTTTTTAATTATCATTTGAGTTGACATCGTTCATAAGGCCAAGACGCGAACAGATGTATCCAACGAGTGCAGTAACAATTAATCGTTGACCCGTTTTAACGACGCTTAGCCCGTTTATGGTAGGGTTATGGCCCGTTAAAATTAGGGTAGCTATCGGTGCGCTAGCCAGTGCCACTAAAACTCGCCTTAACAACTTTAGGCTCATTCCGTTAAATACGGGTTGGTCAGACATCCCATGAAGTTCTGAAGATACCGACGATAGGTCCAGGTTAATAATCACGGGGACATCTCGGTTCGATAAGGTGTGGCTTAAATCAGTAATCGCCTTAGAGCTCATGTCTTTAAGTTGGCTTGATGAAAGTATTTTTGCACCCGCACCTGAAAGCTCCATTAAAAATTCTACAGATGGATTCTCAGCGGGGGCCAGAATGCAAGTATCTGCCAACTTGACTTCGCCACTTGCCAAGAGAGAATGAAGCGGTGAAGAAGCCTGATGATCCAGCTTTGTATCCGAAGTTCCCGGAGTCTTTCCGCCAATTTGTATGTAAGCAACAGACTTTCCATTGGCAATGGCCCTGGAAACAGGGGCAATAATGCTACAATCCCCACCCAGAACAATACTTGTGGCATTACGACTATAAACTTGTGCAATAGCATGGTTAATAAGCTCTTCAGCTTTCGATCTGGTTTGTCCTAAAACTGGAATATCTCCAAGATCAAATAATCGCTCATTGATTGATGACGTATCAAACACCTCTTGCTCGTCAATATTGATGGGGTTACTAAATTGCGGGTTAGCATACCAACCAAAATAAACTGACGTTTCTCTGATTGATAAGGGCGAGAAACGGGCGCCAGATTGAAGGTTTTTACTACCTTCCATGGGCACACCAATAACGGCTAATGTTCCTGCTGATAAGTCTTCAACCTTTGCCCTTACTGATCTCATAAAAGATAGATGGCCCGCCATGCGAGGTAATGGAGCATTTCTCAACGGCATAGGGCGCTCTCCTGAGACATTGTTTCAATCACACTTTTTACAATTTCGGCAACAGTGACACTAGCAGCGCTGCCAGAGATATCTAGGTCTGGAATATATCCAGTCACGTCGGCACCGATAATGGGTAGTTTTCCTAATTCAAGGATGAGTGCATTTAACTGCTTTGGTGTCAGTCCAGTTCCAGTGTATGCAGAGTTAGAACGAATGGACGGCAATGCGAGAACATCGATATCTACACTAAGGTAAAAATTAACATTTTTGTCTGGCACGCCCTTTAGTATTTGTGCCGTTAGTCCGCTTAATGATGTTGACAGTTGTTGCGCTGAACGAACAAAACTACCAGCTAAATACTCAAATTCCTCTAGGGGGTTTGAATCGCTTACCCCTAAAAGCGTAATTGATTTTGAGCCACCACAGTGTTCGCCAAGTTGTCGTGTTGCACATGAACGACTCAGCGGTTTTTTTTGTGGATTTAAGATTTCTGCTGCATCCAAATTGCGTGAAATTCGGATAATGTTCAAATCATGATCTGGCCTTGCCTTTAATTGGCCAGAAACTAAGGCAGGAATAAGACTATAGTCTCCACCCAATGTCAGAAGTTTGGCTCCTGTTTGGTGAATTCTAAAACTTTGTTCTTTAAGAATTGATAGGGTTTTCTGAGGTTCAATAGGAAAAATATTGAGTTCGCCAACATCAATAGTATTATTAGCAGGAGCAATATTTGGTCTGTGGGTTAGCACAGGTAATGAGGCATACCTTAATTGCCGAGCAGCATATCTGGCGCCTGGCTCTCCTTCCGAAAAATGATCACAGAAGAGTCCTGCAACCGCTATTTTTCCTTCTGAAAGATCTTCAATATCACCAATAGGGGCGCCAAAAAAAGAGGGCACTGACAGCATTGAAACCGGCAAATCTACAGAACTCATAAGGACATTTCCTCAAACAGCCGTTCACCCAGTACTGCTAGAAGCGCCTGCGCAGTGGCATATTGCGAATGACCTCGAGCATCAAGTAAAGGGGCCACATTGGTTACACCAATACCTAATAACTGTGATGCTACATTAGCTTTAGAAAGAATATCTGTAAGTTGCAATGGCGTTAAGCCACCTACATTAAGCCCTGGCGTCCCGGCTGCATAGCCAGTATCCAAAACTCCAGCATCTATGACACATAAGATGTGTTTGTTTTGGAGGCCAAATTGTTGGATTGCATTAACAGCAACCTCTACACCTTGCTCATGAATAATTTCAGCAGCAATGACATTGCCCTGAATGTCTTCTATTCCTTTCCAGTTTTCATACGGCTGAATGCCATTAGCACCGATAACAAGCAGCGGATAATTTTCAGGGTTAGTCCTAACCGTCATAAGTGATGACAGCGTTTTAGAGGCCAAACCATTGACTCTTGGTATATCCAATCGGTTTGATATAACGAGCAGCCCAAATTCACTAGTGGAGCTTTGCAGTCCAGCAATCAATCCCTCTAGAATTCGTCCGTCCCCTCCCAAAAGAACTGGCAATCCACCCTGCTCATGCACCCCCGCAGTGACCTGTTCAACTTGTTTTAAAGTGTCTATTGTGACTTCAGTACAGTCGGCAAGGTCGCCTAAATCAATGCCAATAACTTCACTTCTAAAGCGGGTAGCCTTTCCTGAATCAAGTGAGACAACTGTTTTGGATGGCGAGTTAAAATAACAAGCCAAAGCGCCCATTGTTGCGCGTCGCAGAGCCTTAGGTCCATTTGAACAGCCACTTCGTCGAGGTAAAGTGGAATCAGCAGGTACACCAAAAACAACAATACTTCCTTGAGAAACTTCTTCTATATTGGTTTCAGAGAATCCAGCATATGTGGTGCTAGCGGTTGTAGATTCACTCATAAGCTTAGTCATTAAATTTCAACCCAATAGTGAATAGCTGGAAAAAATATTCTTGATAACCTTTGGGTAATCATAATTGATCCTTATTTTTTTGATTTCTATTAAAAATAGAAATAATAACTAAAGCGCTGATAGACACAAAAATTAAGCAAGTTGATATTGCAGCAATTGTTGGATCAAGCTGATCACGCAATGAGTTAAACATGCGGCGGGTAATCGTAGCGTTGTCCCCACCCGAGACCAGCATCGAAATTACAACCTCGTCCAACGAGGTGATGAAGGCCAAAAAGGCCCCTGTCTGAATCGAAAATTTGACTTGCGGTACAGTGATTGTCCACAAGGCGTATGCTCTGGAAGCACCTAGACTGCGTGCAGCCAGTTCCTGATCGAAATCATAGTTCTGTAAACCCGACATCACGGTCACAATCACAAAAGGCAACGCCAGCGCCGTATGGGCGATCACAATTCCGGTAAGCGTATAATTGAGTCCCAGCTTGGCATAAAGGCTAAATACACCTACAGCAATCAGGATCACCGGTACAACAATGGGCATAATTACAAAGATCTGTGCAATATTACGGATCCGTGGGGCAGAACAATGTAGGCCATAAGCACAAAGTGAGCCTAAAGGTGTCGCAATCGCCGTGGTCATCACTGCCGCAATGAGTGACGTCTTGGTGGCGCTCATCCATTCTGGAGATGTGAAATAGGCTGCATACCAGCGAAACGAGAATGACGTTGGCGGGAACTCCAAAAATGAGGCCCCCGAAAACGACATTGGGATCACAATAAGTGTGGGTAGAATCAGAAAGAAAAGCACCGCGATGCCAACCACTGTTAGCCACAGCCCGTCTATTTTTCGTTGTCCAACTTGTTCCATTTCTAGTTCCTCAGCGCATGAATAGTTTGTCGAGGCCAAAGACACGGTTCATCAGCCAGATCATCACCAGTGCCAACAGCAGTAGGACAACGCCCAAAGCTGATGCTGCACCCCAATTGGAATAAATTGTTATGGTACTTTCTATGCGCTGCGCCAACATTTGTACCCGGCCACCGCCCAGCAAAGCGGGTGTAACGAAAAACCCAAGTGACAAGATGAAGACCAGCACGATGCCTGCGAAAAGGCCCGGTAGGGACATCGGAAAAAATACCCTCCAGAATGCCCCACGTGGGCTGGAGCCAAGCCCCACAGCAGCCCTAACTAAATCAGTGTCAATATTGCGCATGGTGGCATAGAGAGGCAAAATCAGAAACGGCAGCATAATATGTACCATGCCAATGATTGATCCCGTAAGGTTGTGCGCGAGTTGTAGCGGCTCCTCAATTATACCAAGCGACATGAGCGACGAATTAATGATGCCATTACGCTGCAACAGCACTAGCCAGGCGTAGGTGCGCACCAGAACCGACGTCCAAAACGGAACCAACACGAAAATCATCAAAATGGCAGCCGTTCTGTCTTTCACCTTGGTCAACAAGTAACACAGCGGATAACCAAGAAGAATACAAATGATCGTCACAGCAATGCTGATCTGAAAGGTGACAACAAAGGTTCGACGATACAAAGCACTTTCAAAAATACGCGCATAATTTTCTGTGCTCAACTCGCCCGCTGCATTATAAAATGAGAGCGAAGACAGCCAGAAAATCGGCAGAAATACGACAATTAAAATAGCAAGAACTGCAGGCATCGAAAGCCCCAAAAACGTCAAGCGTTCGCGGCGGTCCTCAGCTTTGAGTGTGCTAGCGTTGTGAAATATTTTAGCTCCCGCATTGGCTTCAGAGATGCTCATGACACCTGTTCCGGTACGATGATCGTATCTTCTGGGTGCAGGGCCAGACCAATTTGCTCTCCCTTGGAAGGGAGCCCAGTCTGGCCAGCACGGTTAGCAGGTACGCGCACATTAATCATGCCCACGCTCTTGTGTTCAACGATAACCAGCACGCTGTCACCTTGATAAATGATGTCATTGACCCGGCCAGAAAAGTCATTAGCATTTTCAGGCACAGGGCCAGACATGACTTCCAGCAATTCAGGCCGGATCACTAAGCGATGCCCTCCACTACCCGGGGCAATGGCTAAATCAGATTTCAGCACGCGCCCACCAAGTTGCGCCGTATCGTTGGCTACTGTCACCGGCAAGGAAATTGATTCCCCAATAAAGTCCGCCACAAAAAAACTATGAGGCTGACGATATAGTCGCTCAGGGGTATCGATCTGTTCGATGCGCCCATGATTGACTACCGCAATCCGGTCTGACATCGTCAGGGCTTCGCGCTGATCATGGGTCACATAAACAACGGTTGCATCTAATTTTTGATGAAGCGCCTTTAATTCAATCTGCATATGTTCGCGCAACTTTTTGTCAAGTGCAGATAAGGGTTCGTCCATGAGGATAATCCGCGGCTCGAACACCATCGCCCGGGCAAGGGCCACACGCTGCCTTTGGCCACCAGAGAGTTGGGTAATGCGCCGATCCCCATAACCACCAAGCTCTACTGTATCCAGCACACGTTCGACGCGCGTTTTTTGATCACTTTTGGAAACCCCACGAATTTTCAATGGATAGGCTACGTTTTCCGCCACCGTCATGAATGGAAACAGCGCATAGCTTTGAAACACCATACCAAGGCCACGCTTGTGCGGCGGTGTCGCAATCATTTCTTGATCACCAAACCGGATCGACCCACCGTCAGGGCGCACAAAACCAGCGAGCGCCATCAGAAGTGTCGTCTTGCCTGAGCCCGATGGCCCAAGCAGGGTCAAGAACTCGCCAGCAGCAATATTTAGCGACACATCATCCAGCGCTTTGATTGGTCCATAGGCCTTGCAAAGGCTGGATATTTCGATGGGAAGAGATTGGGCGGTAGACGACATATGGGCTCCTAAACCTGACAAAAAAATTGGCGCAGTACAAATTGCACTACGCCAAAATAGATTACTACTATAGCTGGATTACTGCTGGATCAGGGTATCAAACTCTTCCGTTAGCTCACCCAACTGACCGATGTAAAAATTCGGATCGACCAGAAGTTGCTTGTCGTAGTTATTGGGGTGGGTGTTGACTAACAAAGCCTGCTCGCCCGAGATAATACCGGTATCAAACGCACCCGTATTTACAGGGCCTAGTGGCATCGTTACCGCCAGCCGCGCCTGCGCTTCAGCACTTAGCAATTCATTGATTAGACGCATAGCATTCTCAACATTTGGAGCACCTTTAGGCACTAACAAGCAATCAACGTCCATGGTACCGCCATCAAATGCATAAGCGACATCAATGCCGGATTTGATTACACTCTCCACGCGGTTATGGCCCATATGGATCACGTCCACCTCACCATCACGCAACAGTTGTGCTGATTGTGAACCGCCACGATACCAAACGGTAACTTCAGGTGCGATCTCTCCCAACTTAGCCCAGGCGCGTGCCATGCCCTCGTCGGTAGCCAAAGTATCATAAACTTTTGCCATCGGCACACCATCAGCCATCAGTGCTGCCTCAAGGTTGTAGTTCACCTTGCCATGCATACCGCGCTTGCCGGGGAATTTTTCTAGGTCCCAGAACTCTGCCCAATTAGACGGACCATTGTCGCCAAAGGCATCCTGTCTCTTATACACATCTGACGCTGC
>OLHR01000594.1_pt1 | contig 10120 bp, 8 predicted proteins | sample 1609291 | NCBI WGS metagenome assembly OLHR01 (sample SAMN05416707, study PRJEB24817) | seawater metagenome | isolation source: Sea water | place: Canada:Atlantic | collected 2013-07 | reverse complement strand
AAAAAAGATAGAATTATTGCGTATTTACTTATGTAAGTATCGTAATAATCTGATAATTAATCGATTGTTTTCTTAACTTTTTATTAACAGACTTATAAACTATAAAAAAATTAAAAAATTAAATCGTTTAATTGTTGTTGTAAGGGGGAAATATGATCAAAATACGTGTTTTGATACTTTTTTTGTAGTGGCTTAGAATGTGGCAAGTCTTGTTTAAATGGGTCTACTTGCTTTCCATTTTTCCAAAAACGATAGCATACGTGAGGACCGCCAGTATTTCCTGTCATTCCAACCCATCCAATTACATCTCCTTGTGCAACATGTTTCCCCGCTTTTACATTTCGTTTTTTCATATGAAGGTATTGTGTGTCGTAAGTGCTATTATGTCTAATTTTCACATAATTGCCATTTCCGCCACTTCTTTCAGATTTTGATACAACGCCATCTGCTGTTGCTAATATAGGGGTTCCAATAGGTGCAGCAAAATCAGTTCCTTTGTGAGGACGCACTCTATTACCATAATATTTTATTCTTCTTTTTAAATTATAACGTGAAGAGATTCTGCTAAATTTTACAGGAGCCTTTAAAAACGCACGTCTTAAATTATTTGCTTTATCGTCATAATAATCGGTAATACCCATAATTGAATCTCCAATAAAACTAAATGCATAAATAGGTTTTCCTCGGTGCTCAAACATCACTGCTTTTATTTCACCTAAACCAGCAGGAATAGAATCGTTAATGTATTTTTCGGTATACACTACTTTAAAACGATCCCCAGCTTGCAATCTAAAAAAGTCAATAGTCCAAGCGTATATATTCGCTAATTGATCTGTCATATTTGGACTTAAATGCTGTTCTTCCATGGTTTGTGATAAGGAACTTGTTATCACTCCTTTGGCATATTTTTCAACATAAGTAACTGGCTTTTTATCATTAAAGGTAGTAATGCAATCTCTTAAATCAATAACAGCATAATCAACCGTATTCTTTTCGTAAATAAAAACTTGAGTTTTACCAATACTATCTTTGGAATTAAGAAGGACATAAGGGTTTCCAACTTTTACTCTTCTTACATCAAAACTATCTTTGATTTTTAAAACCACTTCATATATTTCTCCTTGAGGCACATGATTTGCATCTAAAATTGCTCCAAAAGTATCACCAGAGCGTATGGTATCTCTTAGAACAGTATACTCATTAAGATCATAGCCATATTCAAAATTTGCCTTTACAATCTCAATAGCTGGAATTATTTTGTCATCTTTTGTTTTTTGATTACAGGAAAAACAAAAAATAATAGCGGGGATAATTAGCAGTAATTTTTTCAATGTTGGTATTCTTTTATAATTTTAAACGTTGGTTCCCCAATCTTTTAATTCTTGTTCTGACCATAGAGTTGGAAAAAATATCCTTCTTTGGTATTTTGGATGCATGTATTTTTTCCAATCACTTCCTCCAGTAGCCTCGATTTTTTCACCCTTAGCATTTCCTCCAGAAATATAATGATTTGCAGCTTTATAATGTGCCATAACCCAAGTAATATTTACAGTGTAATCGTAATGACGCATTGCTTTTATTAACGTTTCATCTTCTTGAAGTTCAATGGGGAGTTCTTTAAATTTAGCATATAAATTTATGGTATTATATTCTTGTGTAAAAGCAATAAATTCATTTTTATATTTTCCTTCAAAAGCTTCTAATAAATACGATTTTTTACCTGTTTTAAAATCTTTACCAGCTGCTTGCCAATACAAATGATCTAAAGCGTGCTCATAAGGGGTATTTCTATCTATAGTCTCTCTAAAACGGGCGTCGATGAGATTAATTAAATCTGTGGAAGCAAATTCAATTTTTCGATATTGGGCACTTTGAAAACCACTTGCAGGAGTCAACGTGTTTCTGAATTTTAAATATTGATCTACTTCCATCCCGTCTTGCATGATGACAAATGAAGAAGTTAACATATCAAAATAACGACTGATACGCATGAGTCTTGAAGTGAAAAAAGTTGCTGTTAATTCTTTATGATGTGCTACTTGCTCAATTTCCCAAAGTATCATTTTAAACAATAATTCGTTTACTTGATGGTACATAATAAATACCATCTCATCTGGTAATGTAGTCCGTTTTGTTTGCAAATTTAATAATGCGTCTGTTTGTATGTAATCCCAATAGGTCATTGGTTCACTATACAAAAACCCTTCTAGATGAATGTCTAAATCTTGACCTATGTCATTAAATTTATTTTCTAACTGATTTATAAGTTGTTCTCTTTTTGATTGGTTTGCCATAATTAATCGACTACTATTTTAAATGAATTCTTTAATTTTTTAAACTCTACAAGAGTTGCTTTTAAGGATCCAACTGCTAGATCTGCTTTTATTAATAAGGGGATTTTATTATCATCATCACTTATCCATATAGTAAGGCTTTCTTTTTCTTTAAAAACTCTACCGGATTTCACATAAGGCCTAAAAACTATACAAGAGACAGCTCCAAATTTGGTGTCTAAAATTTCTCTTCCTAAAAATTTAAGTTTGAATTTATAATTTTCCCTATCAAAAAACATGTCCAACTCTATTTCATTGTTTACATTTATATCTTTTGCGTTTAGATTGTTTCTTAAATAATAGAAAGAGGAAACCATATCCTGAGCTTCTCTTGGAAAGGAAACTATTTTTTCTGTATCATTTTTAAAATCGATAATGGTAGCATTTTGACTGCTATGATCAAAATCTATTCGAATATCTTTGGTATACCCTCCTTCATCAATTTTTCTAATAAAGCGTTGTGGCAGATCTTTTTCTTTGTTAATATAAGACTCATAGTGATCTTCTACATTAAAAAACCAACTAGCAATTCCTGTGGTCTTCCCATAACCTATCACATGAAAAACTTCTTTAGCATCTATAAGCTCACTCTTTACTTCTAGCGTTGCTATTCCGGCAGTTATCAATCCATAATGAACTCTAAACATAAGAAACTCTCCATCATCATATGCCTGTTTTTGAGAAAAGGAATGGGTACTTATTAATAATAAAATAAGGATACTTAATTTCTTCATCTGTTTATTTAATTATAAGAACTAAAAAATAGGATTTTATTCTGAAATTAAAAACACTATCTAATTGATGATAGCGTTTTTAATTTGTTACACTTTACAGGGTTCCTCTATTTGCTTGTTCTCTCTCGATAGATTGAAATAGTGCTTTAAAATTACCAGCACCAAATCCTTGAGCTCCCATTCTTTGAATGATCTCAAAAAATAAAGTTGGTCTATCTTCTAGTGGTTTCGTGAATATTTGTAATAAATATCCATCTTCATCCGCATCTACTAATATAGAAAGCTTTTGGAGCTCTTTAATATCCTCTTTCATCATATCCATATGCACTCCTAACCTAAGCGGAATCTCATCATAATAAGCTTGTGGTGGTGGTGGTAAAAACTCAATGCCTCTAGCTTTTAACTGAGCTACAGTTTTTACAATATCATCGGTTGTTAAGGCTAAATGTTGTACTCCAGAATCTTCATAAAAATCTAAATATTCTTCAATTTGAGACTTCTTAGCAGCTTTTGCCGGCTCATTAATTGGAAATTTTATTCGTCCATTACCATTACTCATTACCTTACTCATTAAAGCTGAGTATTCTGTATGAATTTGTTTGTCGTCAAAGGACAAAAAATTAACAAATCCCATTACATCTTCATACCATTTAACCCATTGGTTCATTTGTCCCCAACCAACATTTCCTACCATATGGTCGATGTATTTTAAACCTACCGATTCCGGGTTGTAATCTGACTCCCAAGGAACAAAACTTGGTAAAAAAGTACCTTTATAATTTTTACGCTCCACAAACATATGTACCGTTTCACCATAGGTGTAAATACCCGCTCTTACAACTTCCCCAAATTCATCTTTCTCTACAAGGGGTTCCATATAAGATTTAGCACCTCTACTTGTAGTTTCTTCGTAAGCTTTTCTAGCGTCATCTACCCATAAGGCTATTACTTTAACACCATCCCCATGTTTTACTATGTGGTCGTTAATTGGAGATTTACTATGAAGAGGTGTTGTTAATATTAAAACGATTTTGTCTTGCTTTAAAGCATAACTCACACTATCTCTTGAACCTGTTTCAAGTCCTTTATATGCATAGGATTGAAATCCAAACGCTGTTTTATAAAAATGTGCAGATTGTTTAGCATTACCTACATAAAACTCAACATAATCTGTTCCTAATAATGGCAAGAAATCTTGCGCTCCTTCAAATATTTTTTCTAAACCGTAATCAACCGATTTAACTTCTTTATTACTCATAAATATTGTTTTTTTCTTGTAGTTATCTTACTTAATCCAAGATTTATAATAATCGTCTACTTCTAATTTTAATGCATCTTCAGTAATCATAACAGGGTTAAAAGGGTCAATCATGACCGCTAATTCTTCTGTTTCTTTTTTACCTACACTTCTTTCATATGCTCCTGGATGTGGTCCATGAGGAATTCCGCCTGGATGCAAGGTTATTTGTCCCTTTTCTATATCATTTCTACTCATAAAATCACCATCTACATAATACAATAACTCCTCTGAATCTATATTAGAATGATGATAAGGAGAAGGAATTGCCTCAGGATGGTAATCGTACATTCTTGGCACAAAACTACAGACTACAAATCCTGCTGCCTCCCATGTTTGATGTATTGGAGGTGGCATATGAATTCGCCCAGTTATGGGTTCAAAATCATGAATTGAAAAAGCATAAGGGTAATGAAATCCATCCCAACCTACTACATCAAAAGGATGGTTTGAATGGGTGTATTCCCAAATTACACCTTGTTTTTTTGATATAATTTTAAACTCCCCTTGTTCATCATTGGTTTTTAAATTTTTTGGCAATCTAAAATCACGCTCACAAAATGGAGCCCCTTCTAATAATTGACCAAAATTATTTCGATACCGTTTTGGTGTTACAATTGGACTAAAAGACTCTATGTATAACAGTCTATTGTCTTCTGTATCAAAATTAAACTGATACGTTGTTCCTCTAGGAATGATTAAATAATCTCCATATTTAAAATCTATATTCCCATACATCGTTTTTAAAGTTCCAGAACCTACATGAATGAAAATCATTTCATCAGCATCAGAATTCCTATAAAAATAATCTTTAGAAAACTCTTTAGGTGCCGCTAAACCTATATGCAAGTCATTATTAACAAATAATGTTTTTCTACTTGCTAAATAATCTTTTTCTGGTTTTAAAGAAAATCCTTTAAAACTTAGCGCTTTCATATTTTTATCTATGGCTATTTTTGGAGAGACATCTGCTCCTCTTTTTATCTCAGATACTACTGTAGGTGGATGCAAATGATAAATTAAAGAAGACATCCCTGCAAATCCTGCAGTTCCAAAAAGCTCTTCTTGGTATAAAGATCCGTCCGGTTTTTTGAAAGTAGTATGTCTTTTATGTGGTATTTTTCCGAGTGTATGATAACGTGGCATAATTTTTTATTAAATGATTTAAATAATTAATTGAAAATTATAGGTTGCCTACTCTGGGTTTCTCTTATTTAGAAACTTGATATCGAGAAGTGTGTATTTCCAAAAAATGGTAGTCATGTTACAAATATCGTAAAAATATAATTGTAATTTGATTAAGAAAATATTAAAAATAGCATTGTGAATATTTAGCAATTAAAAGCGATAACCTATACTCACATACCAAGCACTTTCTTCTCTTTCTGGAGAATAAGAATATTTTGCTTCAATAGGTCCTAAAAAAGTATCCCAACCTAAGCCAGCCGCATAACCTGAGTAATCTATTCCATCTATCCATTGCTTCGTGTCGAATAAATCATCTCCAACGTTTGCAATATTTGCTGCAACATTAATATGTGCTTTTTTATAGATGTTATAATCTAAGGTAATTGTTGCTTTTAAGTACGTATTTCCTCTTAAACTTAAATCTTTATAACCATATAAAGAAACTAAGTTACTGCTCTCTTTATAACCATAACCTCCAACAAAAAAATCAAACGATTTTGTTTCATCACCTCCTATTTTAACTCCTACTGCAGCTTCTAATAAAGCAGAGAAATTTTTAAATATAGTTTGCACATATCCTATTTGTGTTTTTACCATTGAAAATTCATTAAAATTTTTATTCGAACCATTTGCATAAAAATAAAAATTATAATCACCTCTTAAATAAAACCCTTTTGTTGGAAAAAATTGATGATCAAATGAATCAAAAGTCACATAACCAAACAAACCTAAGTAGTTCGTATTATCAAATACCGTTCTAGGCTCATTGTTTTCATCAATTCCAATCGTTTTAGATACATATTCTTTCCATTTTTGCTCCACACCAACTCCTAATAAATAAGTTCTATTAAAGAAGGTTTGCAAAAATAGTTGATTGGTTAATTCTCCATATTCAAAATTTAAACTATTAATTCCATTATCATTAGGAATAGCTCCATTCAAGGTGACAAAATCAATAGATACATTTTCACTAAAGTCATTGTAATTTGAATTAAAACCAATACTCCAATAATATCCTTTGTCAATAAAATAATTGAAATTATACCTTAAATTATCTCCCACAATAAAATCAAAAGACGTGATATCATTATTTGTAAAAAGCCTTTTGCGAGTAATATTTACAAGAACTGCTGTTTTATATAAATCATCATAATGCAAAGACAATCTAAGTAAGGCTTTATTTTCACTTTCATTCACATCAAATTTAACAATTAGCCCCCCTTTTTCATCTTTAAAAAAACGATAATTAATTTTTTGAAAATTTTCGGTTGCAGATAAATTATTAACTCCTTCACTAAGTTTTTTGTAGGTAGTTTTTGAAGGCATTCTCAATTTTAATTTACCTAAAATATAGGACCTTGTATATTGTTTGTTTCCTTGAATTTCGACTCCTGTGATAAACAAAGAATCATTAGGATGAAAAACAACTTCTTTCTTTGGAGTTTTTTTTTGTTGAGCTGCTAATGCTATTAATTCATTTTTAAATAGCAATGCTTCCTTTGATCCTGATTCAATTATCTCATATTTTTCATCAAACGAAACCACCGTATAATCATTGATATTTGGATGGATATAAATATCTGTTTTATTGCGTTTTTCTTTCATCACCTCAATTGACTCATAATTGCCTATTTGCCCTAAAATTTCAATAGCAGTTTTTAAATTTTCTCTTGTTTTTAAAGTGTCTTGAACATCAATACCAATAATAACGTCTGCTCCCATAGCCCGAACTCTATCTATTGGGTAATTATTTGTAATTCCACCATCTACATATAGGGAGTCACCTAATTTAACTGGATTAAATAATGTTGGTAATGCACTACTAGCAGATACTGCTCTAGGTAAGTGGCCTTTATTTAATAAGGTCTCCTTACCAGATTCAATATTCGTAGCAATACAAAAAAATGGAATTGGAAGTTCGTTAAAATCTGTTATTTCATTAACATGGGAAGTAAGTTTTGAAAACAAATTATACATGTTTTGACCTTTTGAAATTGAGGAAGGCAATGAAATCTTAAAATTATTAAAAGGCAAGGTCAATGCATATCGTTCAGATTCGTATTTTTCAAAAAAAGTTTTTGCACTTCTTGGTAGATCATCTTGAATTAATTCTGAAAAGTTTACATCCTTAAATATGGAATCTATTTGAACTGGTGAATATCCCGAAGCATACAAACCTCCAATAATTGCTCCAGTACTTGTTCCTCCAATATAATCAATACGAACACCTGATTCTTCTATAACTTTTAAAGCTCCAATATGTGCCATTCCTTTAGCGCCACCGCCACTTAATACCAAGCCTACTTTTAGATCATTTTTTTGTTGATTTTCTTGTGAGAAAACAAGTCCAGAAATAAATAAGATTGCTATTAATAATACTATTTTCATTTTCGTTTTATGGTCTAATTACATGAGTAAAGATAAGCCCTTATTTGTTGTTGTTTTTGATTTTTTATTTGAAATATTCTTTGATTTTTTTTGATTTACTTGGCCCTACCACCTCAGATAATTCTTCAAAAGTAGCTGATTGAATACGTTGTAAACTTTTAAACTTTTTCAATAATCCAATTACTGTTTTTTCACCAATACCATCAATAGCGTCCAGCGTTGTATTTAACGCTTCTTTACTTCTTTTATTTCTATGAAATGTAATCCCGAATCGATGAGCTTCATTTCTTAATTGTTGTATTATTTTTAGAGTTTCTGTTTTTTTATCTAAGTATAACGGAATGGGATCATCTGGGTAAAATAATTCTTCCAATCGCTTTGCAATACCTATAATTGCAATTTTTCCTCTTAAATCAAGTTTATCTAAACTTTTTAATGAAGATGACAATTGACCCTTCCCTCCATCTATGATGATTAACTGTGGCAATGGTTGCTTTTCATCTAATAATCTTTTATACCTGCGGTAAACCACTTCTTCCATGGACGCAAAATCATCTGGACCTACCACTGTTTTTATAGTATATTTTCGATAGTCCTTTTTACTTGGTTTTCCGTTTTTAAAAACCACACAAGCTGCCACAGGATTGGTCCCTTGTATATTACTATTATCAAAACATTCGATGTGTCTAGGTTCTTCAGATAGCCGTAAATCCTTTTTCATTTGCACCATGATTCTATTTTCATGACGATTTGGGTCTGTTATTCTTACTTGTTTAAAACGTTCCATTCTATAATACTTAGCATTTCGAATAGATAAATCTAGAATGTGTTTTTTATCACCTAATTTTGGGATGTATATTTTAATGTCCTCTCCAGCATTTATTTTAAATGGTACATAAATTTCTTTACAATGAGATTGAAAACGATTTCTTAACTCTATAACTGCTAATTGTAAAATCTCTATATCTGTTTCCGCTAATTTTTTCTTTATTTCTAAAGTATGGGAACGAATTATGGAACCATAAGAAATTTGAAGATAATTTACATACCCATATGCTTCATCTGTAATAATAGAAAACACATCAACATTATTAATTTTTGAATTTACAATGGTTGATTTGGATTGATAATTCATTAATACCTCCATTTTTTCTTTTACTTTTTGAGCTTCTTCAAAATTCAAGTTTTCAGAAAAATTATTCATTTGATTTTTAAATGCCGAAAGAGATTCTTTAAAGTTTCCTTTTAGAATATTTCGTATTGCTACTATACTTTCATGATAACTTTCTTCTGTTTGTTTTCCTTCACAGGCACCTAAACAATTGCCTAAATGATATTCTAAACACACTTTATATTTACCTGATTTAATGTTTTTATCAGATAAATCATAATTGCAATTTCGCAATGGATACAAACCATTAATTAAGCCCAACAAGGTATGAACTGTTTTCATACTTGTATAAGGGCCAAAATATTCGGACCCGTCTTTAATCATTTTTCGAGTAGAAAAAACTCTGGGAAATCGTTCCTTTTTAATACAAATCCACGGATAGGTTTTATCATCTTTTAACAAGATATTATATCGTGGCTGGTATTTTTTTATAAGATTATTCTCTAATAATAAAGCATCTGTTTCTGTTTCAACAACGATATGCTTGATAGTAACAATTTTTTTTACTAGTACTCTTGTTTTACCTGAGTCCTGTTGTTTGGTAAAATAAGAAGACACCCTTTTTTTAAGGTTTTTTGCCTTTCCTACATATAATAATTTCTCATCTTTATCATAATACTGATACACGCCCGGCTTATTGGGTAAAGTTGCTGTTTGTAATGCTACCGATGTTATTGTCATAGTTCAAAGATAATTGATGTTTTATTAAATGAGAAATCAAACCTAATAGATAAATAACTAAATTAGCAACAATGAAATATTAATATAATGAACATTGCTATTTTATCTAAAGGGGAAGCTCTTTACTCAACTCAAGTTTTACTAAAAGCAGGCACTGAAAATAAGCATGTCATGGAAGTTTTAGATCCATCTCATTGCTCTTTATCGATCGAAAACGGGAGGTCAATAGTAAAGTTTCATAATGAAATTGTAGACGATTTAGATGCTATTATCCCTAGAATCTGTCTCTTATACACATCTCCGAGCCCACGAGACTAGGCATGATCTC
>OLHR01000587.1_pt1 | contig 10169 bp, 10 predicted proteins | sample 1609291 | NCBI WGS metagenome assembly OLHR01 (sample SAMN05416707, study PRJEB24817) | seawater metagenome | isolation source: Sea water | place: Canada:Atlantic | collected 2013-07 | reverse complement strand
AAACCATATTATATGTTTCATTGTCTATATTAATTTACTTTTCGAAATCAGTTATTTATAATTATTATTAGAGTTTATAAAACTTCGGTATGTTTATGTATAAGCGAATATGAGCTTATTTTATTTCAATTAACCCCTTATATACAAAAGAATAATTCTCTCCGTTTATAACAGGCAGATTAATATCTAATCCGTGCCCCAACAGAACACCTGCATAATATACTTTTGCATTGTGTTTAATAGCGTGTTCTATAATTGGTTTTATGGTGATGTGATTATAATTATTCAATTTTTCAGAACTTGAAACGTCTCTTACTACTACAAAAGAAGTTTCTTTATTTTTTAACACTACAAATTGAGGGTTTTTTTTTAAATCTGAATTGATAGCTAAAAATTCATAACCTTCTTTTTCTAACTCCTCACCTACTAAATTCATTGCTAAATTACGTGATTCTTGTCTTGTAAGTTTTTGATTCATAAGCTTAACTAAATTTTTGTGTTTCTTGGCGCAAATACATATGATTACTATTGCTACTCCTATGTAGTGTAGTAATTATATAATCTGATGAATATTTACTAGCATTTTCATCTTCAATCATAAAAAAAACACTTCTAAATAGAAGTGTTTTTTTTATGATATATTATACTATTAGTTTTCATTATCCTCCAAAATCATCAAATCGAATATTCTCATCTGGCATCCCAAAATCTTCACCCATTTTTTGCACAGCTTGGTTCATTAAAGGTGGACCACAGAAATACAATTCTATGTCTTCTGGATTTTCATGATGATCCAAGTAGTTGTCAATTACACAATTGTGAATAAATCCTACAAAACCGTCTCCTTCGATATCATTAATATCTTTTTTTACCTTCCAGTTATCTATATCTAACGGTTCAGATAATGCTAAGTAAAATTTAAAATTTGGAAAATCTCTTTCTAAAGCTTTAAAATGTTCTATATAAAATAATTCTGCTTTAGAACGTCCTCCGTACCAATACGTAACCTTTCTATTGGTCTTTAATGTTCTGAATAAATGATATAAATGCGATCTCATTGGAGCCATTCCAGCTCCACCACCAACATACAACATCTCTGAATCGGATTCGTTGATAAAAAACTCCCCATAAGGTCCTGAAATAATTACTTTATCCCCTTTTTTCTGATTAAAAATATACGAAGATGCAATACCAGGATTTACATCCATCCATCCGCCTTTGACACGATCAAATGGTGGACTTGCAATACGAACATTTAACATTATTTCTCGTCCTTCAGCAGGGAAAGAAGCCATAGAATAAGCCCTTTCTACAGTCTCCTTGTTTTTCATTACTAAAGGCCATAATTTAAACTTTTCCCATTCAGCTTTAAATTTATCTGGAGTATCATGTTCTTCTGGATGAGCGGTAATGTCCATATCAGAAAACTTCACCTCACAGGCTGGAATTTCAATTTGAATATACCCACCAGCTTTATACCCCATATCTTCAGGGATTTCAACTACAAATTCTTTAATAAAAGAAGCTACGTTATAATTTCTAACTACGGTTGCTTCCCATTTTTTAATCCCAAAAACTTCTTCAGGAATCGTAATATTCATGTTTTGCTTTACTTTTACCTGACAAGCTAAACGAATTCCATCTTTTAATTCTTTTCTTGTAAAATGAGGTGTTTCAGTTGGTAGTGCTTCGCCTCCTCCTTCTATTACGTGACATTCACATTGAATACAAGTTCCTCCACCCCCACATGCAGATGGTAAAAATATTTTTTGATTCCCTAAAGTGGTCAATAAACTATCTCCAGAAGAAACTTCAATTTCTTTTTCTCCATTAATAGTTATTGAAACTGGTCCAGAAGGTGCCAACTTTTCTTTGGTAAACAATAATAATGATACCAATAATAATATCAAAACCAAAAAGGCAACGACTGTTGCTATGACTACCCCTATTGTACTTGCTGCTAAGATCATATTATTTCTACTTTATAGTTGAAACTTCAACAATTTGAGTTGATTCAATTTTTTCTTTCTTAATACCTTCAGCTTTTGAAACAGTAGTTTCAGAAGTTGCTTCTTCATTTTCACCACTCGTTGTCAACATACCCCCAAAACTCATAAATCCTATTGCCATTAATCCAGTTATAATAAATGTGATTCCTAAACCTCTTAATGGGCCAGGAACGTTAGAATATCTAATTTTTTCACGAATAGCTGCAATAGCAAGTATTGCTAGAAACCAGCCAATTCCTGAACTAATTCCATAATTTAATGCCAAACCTAATGTTTCAATTTCGCGAGATTGCATAAATAAAGATCCTCCTAAAATCGCACAGTTTACTGCAATAAGTGGTAAGAATATACCAAGTGAATTGTATAAAGATGGTGAAAATTTCTCTACTACAATTTCAACTAATTGTACCATTGTTGCTATGGTTGCAATAAATAATATAAACGAAAGAAAACTTAAATCGTATTGTGCATACTCAGGTCCTAACCAAACTAGGGCTCCATCTCTTAATATGTACTGATCTAATAACCAGTTTAATGGAACGGTGACAGCTAATACAAAAATTACTGCTGCACCTAAACCCACTGCGGTTTTCACTTTTTTAGAGACAGCAAGGTATGAACACATTCCAAGGAACGTGGCAAATACCATATTGTCAATAAAAATTGATTTAAAAAATAATTCTAATTGTTCCATTCTTTTTAATATTCTAAATTCAATATTTAATTCCTATCGAAAAATAATCTATTCGTCCTCTATTAAAGACGTATTTCTTGAACGTTGTACCCAAATAATTAAGCCCACAATAATTAAAGCCATTGGCGATAATAACATAAAACCATTATTTTCATAACCAAATGCATATAGACCAGTTAATTCAATTGGATCGCCTAATACTTTATAACCTAGTAAAGTTCCTGAACCTAATAATTCTCTAAAAAATCCTACCAAAATAAGGATTAAACCATAACCTAAAGAGTTTCCAATTCCATCAAGGAACGACCGCCAAGGTCCATTTGCTAATGCAAAAGCTTCAAAACGTCCCATTATAATACAGTTGGTGATAATTAAGCCAACAAATACTGAAAGTGTTTTACTCAATTCATAAGCAAAGGCTTTAAGTACTAAATCTACTATAATAACTAACGTTGCAACTACTATTAATTGGACGATAATTCTAATTTTAGAAGGGATTATATTTCTCATTAAAGAGATCACTACATTACCTACTCCTAAAACAAACATTACAGAAACTGCCATTACAATTGAAGCTTCAAGTTCAGCCGTAATAGCTAATGCGGAACAAATACCCAATACTTGAATCGTAATTGGATTATCATCCGATAAAGGATCCATTATTAATTTCGCGTCTTTTTTTGATAAAAGTCCCATAAATTAATTGTTTTTTAAAGTTTTGAAATAAGGAATGTAAAGCTTCAATTCATCTTTAATCATAGAAGTTACTCCATTACCTGTTATGGTAGATCCAGCAATTGCATCTACTTTATTATCTGTTTTATTATTGTTTCTTGGATCTCCATTTCCCTTTGTAACGACTACTCCAGTAAATTTTCCTGACGAATTATTTAAATGTTCACCTGTAAAGTCATCCATAAAAAAACGCTTATTGATATTAGCTCCTAAACCAGGAGTTTCTCCTTTATGATCAAAGAACACACCTTTAATTACCATATCTTTATCTACGGCTACATAACCCCATATTGCATCCCATAAACCTTTCCCTAAAATAGGTATTACATAGTAAGTTCCAGATTTAGATTCACTTATAAACAAAGGTAACTTTCTAGCATAAGAAGGATCTTTGGCTAAAGCTTTTTGTTTTTTTACATCAATTAAATAGGCCTCATTATCTTCCGTTACATCAGTTCCTTGAATGACAAGTTGTTCCGTAATATTTGTTGAAAATAATTCAGCAACTTTGCTTTTTGAAACAAATGTTACACTTGATTCGTCATTTTCGTTGATTCCCAACGCGTATAAAATATTTTGTTGTTTCTCAATACGCTTATTTTCATCAATATCACCTTTTAAACCTTGAGAAGCAAAAGCTAATATTGATCCAACAACCACTACCATTATGATAGCAAAGATGATGGTGTAACTATTTTTATCAGTATTAATAGCCATAATTAATTAGTTTTAACTTTTAAACGATTCATCCTTCTTTTTACATTTCCTTGAACAACATAATGATCAATGGTTGGTGCAAATACATTCATAAGTAATATTGCCAAGAATACACCTTCTGGATATGCTGGATTAAATACTCTAATCATAATAGAAATAAGCCCTATTAAAAATCCATAAATCCATTTTCCTTTATTCGTTTGAGAAGCTGTTACAGGATCTGTAGCCATATATACAGCACCAAATAAAATACTACCAATGATTAAGTGTTGCCAAAATGGTATATTCATTAATCCATAAAATTTATTTGAATCTCCTATCCAACCTGCATCAACTACCCCGTTAAAAATTAAGCCCATCGTTAATGCTCCAATTAATGTTGAAATAATAATTCTCCAACTTCCTACTTTAGTAAAAATTAAAAATAAAGCACCTATGATGATTAAAAATTTGGAAGTTTCACCTACTGATCCTGGAATTAGTCCCCAAAACATGTCCCAATAATCATAAGCAATAGAATTGTTTTGCGCATATGCTCCTAAAATCGTCTCTCCTGAAATAGCATCAAGACCCTCACCAGCTGCAATCATTTGATCTCTTTCTACAGCTCCATGAACCCATACTTTATCACCTGACATCCAAGTAGGATAAGAAAAGAATAAGAAAGCTCTAATAGTTAATGCTGGGTTTAAGATGTTCATACCCGTACCTCCAAATATTTCCTTACCGATAACTACTCCGAAAATAATTGCTACTGCCAACATCCACAAAGGAATATCAATAGGTACAATTAAAGGAACAAGCATGCCTGTAACTAAATATCCCTCTTCAACTTCGTGACCTTTTATAACAGCAAATAAAAATTCTACCGTTAATCCAACTCCATAAGAAACAATTACTAATGGAAGTACTTGCCACATCCCTACTATTAAATTATCCCAGGTCCAAAATGTGACAGCAAAAAAACCACTTGTAGCTTCAATTTCACCTAATGCTAAATAATGTTGATAACCAGCATTAAACATTCCGTAAACCAAACAAGGTAACAATGCTATAATTACCGTATTCATAGTACGTTTTAAATCATCCGCAGCTTTTATGTGAGTCCCATTATGAGTGGTCTCATTTGGTAAGTATAAAAAAGTATGTAATGCGTTAAACGCAGGAGCCATCTTCGTCCCTTTAAACTTTTCTTTTAAACTATGTAAATTACTTTTTAAACCCATTATCCTATCTCTTTATACATTAAGTCTAAACCTTTTCTTATTATTTCTTGATGTGGTTGCTTAGAAACACATACAAATTCTGTTAATGCAAAATCTTCAGGAGCGACTTCGTACATTCCCAAAGCTTCCATTTCATCTAAATCCTCATATTTACAAGCTTTCAATATTTGCATAGGATAAATATCTAGAGGAAATACTTCTTCATAGGAACCCGTTATAACAAATGCACGGTACTCTCCATTGGTGTTAGTATTTAGGCTGTATTCCTTATTGGGTTGTAACCAAGAGAAAGTCAAAGCCCTTGAAGTAGATATTTTATCAAAGACCGGTTTATTCCAACCAAAAAATTCATAATCATCTCCTTCTGGTATTACAGTAACGGTATCAGAATAATACCCTAAATGACCTTTTAGAGCGATTTTTTCACCGGACAAAACATTACCATTAATAACTCTTACATTCTCTTCATTTAATCCTGAATCATATATAAAAGTAGAAACCTCAGCTCCAATTTTAGCGGTATAGTATTTAGGATTTTTTAATGACGAACCAGATAACGCAATAACACGTTTAGCATTAAATTTACCCGTTAAAAATAACGCTCCAATAATGACTAAATCTTGTGGAGTTATGGTCCAAACAACTTCACCTTTATTAACAGGATCCACCTTATTAATTAGTGTTCCAACATTTCCTGCAGGATGAACTCCAGATATTTTATATACTGTAATATCATTTAATCCCTCAAAAATGCTTTTTGAATTTTTACCAACACTAACATTAACCTTACCATCGGTTAATTTGCTAAAAGCAGTTACTGCAGCTTGTAATTCCTTTTCTTTACCCAACAGGGTAAAATCATAATCAGCTGATAATGGTGCAGTTGTTAATGCTGAAATAAAAATAGCTTTTGGCTTTACATCTGGATTAGCGATTACATCGTAAGGTCTTTGTTTTATAAAAGCCCAACAACCCGTTGCTAATAAATGATTTTTAATTTCATCTGAATTCATGGAGCTTACATTTACAACACCATTATCTCTATAAGTGTCGTGTTGATCTGCTTCAATGATTAACTCTGTAATTACACGTTTCGCTCCTCTTTCTATTGCTACGAGTGTGCCACTAACTGGAGAAACAAACTTTATTGCTTCATTAGTTTTAGAGTAAAATATAACATCTCCGGCTTGTACCTTGGCTCCTTCTTTTACATTCAATTTTGGTATAATAAGATGAAACTCTGAAGGTCTAATAACGTAAGTTCTAGATCGAGGTGCATTTGAAAGAGTTTTGCTTGCCTCACCTTTTAAGCGGATGTTAAGACCTTTTTTAATCTTAATGTCTTTAGACATAGAATACTTGTTTAAATTCTATTTAAAAATCCCTTTTTTGGGTATGCAAATTTAGAAAAAATATGTTGCTACACACACTATTTATTGCAATTTTCTTATTAAAATAAAAAGCATGTAAAAACCGCTTATTTTAGGTGTAATAATTGCTTATATTTAACATTTTAAACCCATCAAAAATGTTAAAAAACGTTATCACTATACTTTTAATTACTTGTTTTTCAAACTCTTTAATAGCTCAATATGCCGAACACATAGAACCTGATTTTATTAAAACCATACAGTTTGCAGGTGACACCAAACAAAGTCAGCTACCAATTATAAGCTTAAGCGAAGCACTTTTCCTTTCATTCGATGATTTAAATGGAAATGAAGCAGACTATTATTATCAAATAACGCATCACGATTTTGATTGGGCATTAAGTGATTTAACAAAAGGTGAGTACATGAGCGGGTTTGATGATGTTCGAATTTATAATTACGAAAACTCATTCAATACATTTCAAAGTTATTCGCATTACACTTTAAAAATACCTAATAGAGATACTAGAAAACTCAAAAAAAGTGGAAATTATATGATTTCAATTTTTGATGATAATGGAGAAATTGTTTTTTCTAGAAGGTTTATGATAGTTGAAAATATAGTTTCGGTACCTACTTATATCAAAAGAGCAAGAGATTTAAAAAGTATTGAAACTAAACAAGTAGTTCAATTTACTATTGATTCTCCAAATTTACTAATAACCAATCCAGACGAAACAATTAAAACTTTAATATTACAAAACAGCAACCTAAACAATTCAATCACTAATTTAAAGCCTCAATATACTATTGGCTCACAACTAATTTATAGGTACGACAAGGAGGCTTCTTTTTATGGAGGAAATGAGTTTTTATACTTTGACAATAAAGATATTAGAGCAGGCACCTCTACCATAAGACGTATTGACTTAACTGATATTTACAATCACTTTTTATACACAAATGGAGCTAGATTTAACAGACCATATACCTATAACCCAGATATTAATGGTAATTATCAAATAAGAGTATTAAATGCAAATACCAACATGGCAATTGAAGCAGATTATGCTCGTGTACATTTTGCATTACAATATTTTGAGGATATAGCAAATAAAGAAATTCATGTATATGGTAATTTCAATAATTGGACTATAGATGAATCAACCTATATGGAATACGACAGCTTTTCAGACACCTATATAAACAGTCAATTATTTAAACAAGGGTTTTATAATTATAAGTTCGTATTAGTAAACAGAGACGGAACAATTGACGAAGGAGCTATATCAGGGAATTTTTGGCAAACTGAAAATGAATATACTGTTTTAGTCTACTTTAGAGATTTAGGAGCTCGTTATGATCGAATTATTGGTATGGGTAAAGCAAACTCCATCACTATAAATAATCAATAAATTAAAAAATAGCAGGAGTATCGTAACTTAGATTTTTTGTTTTGTACTCCTTTAGTTTTTTACTATAATAACTACATTCCTCAATTGGATTTACATAAACATGTAAACTCATTGCTCTTTTATTCTTCGAATTATGCAAACTATGCAAACCAATATCATCATTAATGAAATAAGTCCCTTTTTCTACCATCAATTCACTCACTGTTAAAACCGGAATTTCAACTTCATTATTTTTATATTGATTTTCAATAATGGAGCCTTCAATTAAAAAAACCCAACAATCTTGATCGTTATGACAATGTATTGGAGTTTCTTGTCCAGCTTGCCAACACAATAAGAGAAGTTCGTAATCTTCGGTTCTTGCAATACAATTTCTGGTATAATGATTTTCATCCCAAGTACCAATCTTTTCAAATTCGCTAACAGGTATCGCTAAATTATTTATTAGATTTTCAATTTCTTCTTTTTTAGAGCTTGATATTTCTTTAACTAATTCTGAAATTGTATTTATTGACATATGATTAATTTGAACTGTTGAATTATAAATTATTAGACTAATCAACATTTTGGATTAATATAATGTTTACAAACCATTATCTTTGCACACTTCTTAATTAATTTATTAAAAAAAAACCTGTGAAAAGAGAGCTAGAATTATTTCAAAAATTAGCAACACAATTACTGCATAAAGAAATAGAGGAACCGGTAATCAAGCCCTTACAAGCAAATTCATTATGGGATAAAATAAATATTTCATTAGAAGAAGAAGCTATTTCGGAAGAGGAATTCGAAAAAGTATTAAGTAAAATTATATTCAATACTCCTAGAACAGCCACTAATAAATTTTTTAATCAACTTTTTGGAGGAAGAAACCCGAAAGCTACACTTGGAGATCTATTAGCTGTTATCTTAAATAATAGCATGTATACCTATAAGGTAGCGGGACCACAAGTAGGTATTGAAATTGAAATCATCAATCGTGTTTGTGACATTATAAAATACCCAAAACAAAGTGGAGGAACGATTACTTCTGGAGGTTCCGTTAGCAACATGATTGCAATGCTTATGGCTAGAGATAAAATTAATCCAGAGGTAAGGTATCAAAGTTATCAAGAACCAATATTCGCTTATACTTCTGAAGCATGTCATTATTCAATTAAAAAAAATGCTGCTATTATTGGAATCGGAACGGAGCAAGTAAGGAAAATAAAAACAAATGAAAAGGGTGAAATTATTCCTGAAGAATTAGAAAAAGCCATTCAAGAAGACATCAAAAACAACAGAAAACCATTTTTTATAAATGCAACCGCAGGTACTACTGTATATGGAGCTTTTGATCCAATTGAAAAAATTGCCTCCATTGCTAAAAAGTATAATATTTGGTTACATGTCGATGGTGCTTATTGTGGTAGTGTAATTTTTAGTAAAAAATACAAGCATTTAGTAAATGGTTTAGAACTTGCAGATTCATTTGTTTTTAATGCTCACAAAATGATAGGTACCCCTTTAACTTGTTCTATTTTGGTGACTAACGATAAAAAATATTTATACGATTCACTTTCCGTAGAAGCTGATTATCTATATCAAACCGATGGCGATGATTTTAATCTAGGAAAAACATCATTGCAATGTGGAAGAAGAAATAATGCTTTAAAATTTTGGACACTTTGGAAATCTATTGGAACTAAAGGTTTAGAAACTATTGTTGACAACCAATTTATGCTAGCTGATGTTGCTATAAATTACGTGAAAGATCATTCAGATTATACCTTTTATAGTTACGATGATTCAATTTCCGTATGCTTTAATTATAAAAACATCCCTGCAGATAAACTGTGTACCTTATTATATGAATATGCGGAATTGGTAATTGGTTTTGGGATAATAAAAGAGATTACATTCGTTCGATTAGTCACGATTAACCCATCCAATACTAAAAATGATATTTTAGACTTATTTAAAACTATTGAAGACTTTGTAAAGAATAATAAAAATTTATTTTA
>OLHR01000586.1_pt1 | contig 10176 bp, 9 predicted proteins | sample 1609291 | NCBI WGS metagenome assembly OLHR01 (sample SAMN05416707, study PRJEB24817) | seawater metagenome | isolation source: Sea water | place: Canada:Atlantic | collected 2013-07 | reverse complement strand
AAATTAAAGCGTCTATGGTTACTTTATCTAAAAATGTAAATATTTTAATATATTTTTCAGCATCTTCATCGCTGGTATTTATCCAATATTGATAAAATTTATAGGGTGAAGTACGTTTGGCATCTAGCCAAATATTTCCGCCCTCACTTTTTCCAAATTTACTGCCATCACTTTTAGTAATTAATGGGCAGGTTAATGCATACCCTTTACCTCCTCCAATACGACGAACTAACTCTGTACCGGTTGTAATATTACCCCATTGATCACTTCCTCCCATTTCTAAAGTACAATCATAAGTTCTATATAAATGAAGAAAATCATACCCTTGTACCATTTGATAGGTGAATTCAGTAAATGACATTCCTTCGCCATCACTGGTTAATCGGCTTTTAACTGAATCTTTCGCCATCATATAATTTACCGTAATGTGTTTTCCAACATCACGAATAAAATCTAGAAAACTAAAATCCTTCATCCAGTCATAGTTGTTCACCATCACTGCTTCATTTTCTGCACCTGAAGTAAAATCTAAAAATTGAGCCAATTGTTTGCGCACACACTCTTGGTTGTAACGCAGTGTTATTTCATCTAATAAATTACGCTCGTTAGATTTTCCTGATGGATCTCCAATCATTCCAGTTGCCCCTCCTACTAAGGCGATAGGTTTATGTCCACTACGTTGATAGAACGCCAATAACATAATAGGTACTAAATTACCAATATGAAGCGAATCTGCAGTTGGATCAAACCCTATATAAGCTGCACGCATTTTTTCCATAAGGTGCGTATTGGTATCTGGCATCACATCATGAATCATTCCTCTCCACTGTAACTCTTCAACAAAATTTTTCAATTCCATTATTTTTAAATTTTAACAAAGATATATTTCTATAATTTAAGATAAAACATTAAATCAAAAAACCTTAAATTGCTCTTATGATATTAGTAACAGGCGGAACTGGATTGGTAGGAGCGCATTTATTAGTTGCACTTGTTAATAATGGTGAAAAAGTAAGAGCAATACATAGAGCTTCTAGCGATTTAGAAGCTGTAAAAAATGTGTTTTCTTATGATACCAACAAAGTGGCAACTTTATTTAATAAAATAGAGTGGATGGTAGCAGACATTACCGACATCACTACCTTAGAAGCAGCTTTTAAAGATATTGAATACGTATATCATTGTGCTGCTTATATAAGTTTTAACCCAAGGCATTATCCAGTACTTAAAAAAGTAAATATTGAAGGAACCGCCAATGTGGTAAACTTTTGTTTAACGGAAGGGGTAAAAAAACTTTGTTATATCAGCTCCATTGCTACATTGGGTAAAACAACTGATGGATCTTTATCTACTGAAGAAACAGAATTCAACCCTGAAGAAGATAACAGTGTCTATGCTATTACCAAACATGAAGCCGAAATGCAAGTATGGCGTGGAACTCAAGAGGGATTGGATGCGATAATTGTACACCCAGGAGTAATTATAGGAGAGGGTGTTTGGAGCTCAGCAAGTGGAGGTATTTTTCGAACCATTTCAAAAGGATTACATTATTATACACCAGGTGGAGTCTCCATTGTAGATGTAAAAGATGTCGTTAAAGCAATGATTAGCTTAACTACTAGTACTATTAAAAACGAAGCTTATATTTTAGTCGCTAAGAATATCTATTATAAAGAGTTGCTTACTAAAATATCTGTTAGCTTAAATAAAAAACCTCCCAATAAAACAATTGCTAAATGGATGATGATCAGTGTTGTCAACTTAGATTGGTTGTTATATAAAGTATTTAGAATTAAAAGAAAATTACTAAAAGCTACCGTAAGAAGTTTATATAAAACTTCATTTTACGATGCTTCAAAAATTAAAGAAGTATTGGGTTTTAAATTTACACCTTCAGATAAAATGATAGAACGGGTCGCAAGAAATTACAGAAAAGATTTTAAATTTTAATCACGCTTAGGTGATTAATTAATGTTCTGTTTATCCGCTATTAATTTTTGAGCCCTTATTTCAATATTTTTAATCGAGTCTAGCTTAAAAACAATTTTATAAATACTGTCTTTTTCTTTTTTTAGTAAAACGAGTACATTCTGTACTTGAGTTAGTAAATTTCCATAAGTTCTTAAATCTGAACTGTAATAGGTATTACTAACCACAAATTGTAAACTATCTATGTTGTACTTATTATAAATAATAGAATCTAGCTGCAGGTTTCTTTTTATTATTAATTTATTGTTGACATTTCTAGAAGCATTACTTATATAAACATCGGTTAAAATATCCACCATTATATCTTGTGAGATTAAATCAGTTGGTATTTCTGGTTTTTTAACATCTTGACAGGAAGTATAACTTACGATCAGTAATAAAACCAAAATTGACTTTAGTTTCCCAACTGTTTTTAAATTATGAAAAATAGTTATGTTCCTAAGAATCTTCATTAGGATCTATTAAATGTTAAACGTTGTGGAACACTTTTGTTTGGAAATTTTAAATTATGATAGGTTAAAATTCCATTTACAAAGGTATGTGAAACTCTCGATTTAAAAGTCGTCCCTTCAAAAGGAGACCATCCACATTTGTATAAGATATTTTCTTTATTTACCGTCCAAGGACTAATTAAATCTACTAAAACCAGATCGGCTTTATATCCTTCTCGGATAAATCCTCTGTCTTTTATCTGAAATAATATTGCAGGATTATGACACGCTTTCTCCACAATTTTCTCTAATGAAATCTTCCCTTTATGATGCATTTCTAATAATGCAACCAAGGCATGTTGCACCAATGGTCCGCCAGAAGGTGCTTTGTTATAACTATTGTTTTTTTCTTCTAAGGTATGTGGAGCATGATCGGTAGCAATCACATCCAATCGATCATCTAATAATGCTTTCCATAAGCCATCGTTATCTTTTTGACTTTTTATCGCAGGATTCCATTTAATTTTGTTTCCTTTTGTTTTGTAATCTTCCTCTGTAAACCAAAGATGATGCACACAAACTTCTGCTGTAATCTTCTTTTCGGCAAGTGGTTTTTTATTAGAAAATAAATGAGTTTCTTTTTCCGTAGAAAGATGAAAAACATGTAGTCTTGCTCCTGTTTTTTTAGCAAGTTCAATTGCTTTTGAAGAAGATAAATAACAAGCTTCTGTACTTCTAATTTTTGGATGCATTTCTATTGGAATGTCATCCCCAAATTCTTTTAAATACTTTTCTAGATTGTTTTTAATGGTTTTTTCATCTTCACAATGTACAGAAATCAACAAATTGGTTTTGCTAAATATTTCTTCTAAAACCTTAGGGTTATCAACCAACATATTTCCTGTAGACGATCCTAAAAACAATTTTAAACCCGCTACTTTATGCTCATCTACCTTAAGTATTTCTTCTAAATTATCATTAGTACCTCCAAACATAAAACTATAATTAGCCCAAGAGGTTTTTTTGGCAATCGAAAATTTTTCTTCTAATTTTTCAATCGTTGTAGCTTGAGGAACGGTATTGGGCATTTCGATAAAGGAGGTAATTCCACCAGCAACTGCCGCTTTTGATTCAGTTGCAATGGTTGCTTTATGCGTTAGTCCTGGTTCTCTAAAATGAACTTGATCATCGATCAATCCGGGTATCAAATACTTACCATTAGCCTCAATTATTTGAGTACCTCCAGTTTTAGCACTAATGCTACCACCAATTTCAACAATTAGATCATTTTCAATAAAAACATCACCTTTTACAATGATGCCTTCATTAACAATCTGTGCGTTTTTTATTAAAACTTTATTCATTAAATCTCATATTTTGTAAACATACTTTTAAATTTCATAGAAATAACCCCAAATATTGCTTCTGAAATAATTCCACCGCTCATTTTTGATACTCCCGCTGTTCTATCTGTAAATATCACAGGAACTTCTATAATATTAAATTTATGCAAATCTGCTTTAAATTTCATTTCGATTTGAAAAGCATAACCAATAAATTTTATTTTATCCAGATTTATTTTTTCTAAAACCGCTCGTTTATAACAAACAAATCCAGCAGTAGTATCTGTAATATTCATTCCTGTAACACATCGTACATATTTAGAAGCAACCCAAGACAGTAATACTCTACTCATAGGCCAATTTACTACGTTTACACCTGTTTTATATCGGGAACCTACAGAAACATCAGCTCCTTCTAGTTCACAGGCATCATAAAGCTTTAATAAATCGTTTGGGTTGTGTGAAAAATCGGCATCCATTTCAAATACAAATTCGTAATTTCTTTGTAATGCCCATTTAAAACCGTGGATATATGCTGTTCCTAACCCTAACTTTCCTTTTCTTTTCTCTAAAAAAAGATGATTTGAAAATTCATTTTTTAATAACTGAACAGCTTCTGAAGTACCATCTGGAGAATTGTCATCTACTACTAAAATGTCAAACTTTTTTGGCAAAGAAAATACAGTACGAATAATTCGTTCAATATTTTCAATTTCGTTGAAGGTTGGAATAACCACCAATGCATTAGGCATATTATTAATTTTTAACAAATGTACCTTTTTTAGGTTAAATAAATGTGAATGAAAATATAAATGAGTCTATTTTTAAGCTTTAAAATATACTACCTTTATCGTTATTAAAAATAAATTTGCGATACACTAACAGAATCATAGAATCCTTGGATTGGGTAACCTTAATTATAGTTGGTTGTATCATAGTTATAGCAATTTTAAAAGTTATTTATCCCAAACGTTTCGAGGATTTTATAAGATTACCTGTTTCCAATAATTACTTTTTAGCAAAGGGTAAATCTGAAGAATTAAGACACCCTTTTAGTATTTTACTTTTTCTGATTCAATTAATATCCATCTCGTTATTTGCCTATTTGTTTTTTTTAGAAAAAGGCAAAGCCACTGTGCTTTTGTTTTTTCAAATTCTATCTGCAGTATTTATTTTTATAATCGTAAAAATTAGTATTGAAAAAATAATTGGAACTATTTTCTCTATTGAAAATGTTATTGATCAGTATATTTATGAAAAACTAACCTATCGTAATTTCATATCATTACTATTAGTTATTGCCAATCTCATTTTTTATTTTTCAGTTAAACCAGATTTAAATACCTTACTAATATTTACAGGTATACTATTTCTTGCAAATATCCTTATTTTATTTTATAGTTATAAAAATTACAGAAGTCTAATATTTAGTAATTTCTTCTATTTTTTATTGTATCTTTGCGCTCTCGAAATTTCGCCCTATCTTATACTCTATAAAGCATTTATATAGCTAGGTTAACTAATAAAAATAGTCGTATTATGAAAGTGAAAACTATTCTGGTTTCGCAACCTGAACCGAAAGTAGAAAATTCTCCTTATTTCGATTTGATTGACAGCCAAAAGGTTAAGATTGACTTTAGAAGCTTTATCCATGTGGAAGGAGTATCTAGTAAAGATGTCCGAGCTCAAAAAGTAGATCTTTCTAAATTTACTGCAATTATTTTAACCAGTAGAAATGCTGTTGATCATTATTTTAGAATCGCAGAAGAATTACGCTTTAAGGTACCTGATTCTATGAAGTATTTTTGTCTAAGTGACGCAGTTGCTTATTACTTGCAAAAATATGTTATTTATAGAAAACGTAAAATTTACGTTGGTAAAAGAACTTTTTCTGAATTGACACCTATTATTAAAAAATACAAAACAGAATCTTTTTTATTACCATCATCAGATAAGTTAAAAGCCGATGTTCCTTTAATGATGAATGATTTAGGAGTGTCTTGGAAAGAAGCTACTTTTTACAATACTGTTGTGAGTGATCTTTCTGATTTAAGAGATGTTTACTATGACATATTAGTGTTTTTTAGTCCAAGTGGCATTAAATCATTATTTGAAAATTTTCCAAATTTCGAACAAAACGATACTCGAATTGCTGTTTTCGGAAACACTACCGTTAAAGCTGCAACAGAAAAAGGCTTACGCGTAGACATACAAGCGCCAACTCCTGAGACTCCATCAATGACCATGGCTTTAGAAAAGTATATTAAGGCCGCAAACAAAAAATAAATTAATTCAAGGTATAAAAAAAAGACGCTACAAAAAATATAGCGCCTTTTTTAGTATCTAGTATACTACTACCCTAATAATGGAGCACCAGCCAGAATTTCTTCATTAGCATAAGATTCAAACTTCTTAAAATTATTTTTAAAAGATGCTGCTAATTTATGAGCTGTTTCATAATAGCCTTTGTCATTATTCCAAGTAGATCTTGGACTCAACACTTGACTAGGTACATTTGGGCATGTTCTTGGTTGTTGCAAACCAAATACAGAATGAATGTGATAATTATCTACATTTCCAGCTTCTAATGAGCCATCGATAGCGGCCGTAATCATCGCGCGCGTGTATTTCAGTTTCATTCTAGTTCCTACTCCGTAAGGACCTCCTGTCCAACCAGTATTTACAAGCCAAACAGACACTCCAGCCTCTTTCATTTTCTTACTTAACATTTCTGCATATTTAGCAGGGTGCAAAGGCATAAATGGCGCGCCAAAGCAAGCAGAAAAACTTGGTAATGGTTCGTTAATTCCAGCTTCTGTACCAGCAACTTTAGCTGTATAACCACTAATAAAATGATACGCAGCTTGACCTGGGGTCAATTTAGAAATTGGAGGCAAAACTCCAAAAGCATCTGCGGTTAAAAAGAATATATTTTTCGGATTTTTTCCTATAGAAGGGACCTGAATATTTTCAATATGTTCAATTGGATAACTTACACGCGTGTTTTGCGTGATAGATACATCTTCAAAATCTACGATTCCAGCATCATCCATCACCACATTTTCGAGAATAGCACCAGGCTTAATAGCCTTATAAATATCGGGTTCATTTTCTTTTGAAAGGTTAATAACCTTGGCATAACATCCACCTTCGAAATTAAAAACTGTGTTTTCTGCAGTCCAACCGTGCTCGTCATCACCAATTAACTTTCTATCTGGATCTGCCGAAAGTGTGGTTTTCCCTGTTCCAGACAATCCAAAGAATATAGCTGTTTCACCATCCTTACCAACATTTGCAGAACAGTGCATTGGCATCGTATTCTTATCAACTGGAAGGATAAAATTAAGTGCAGAGAAAATTCCTTTTTTAATCTCACCTGTATACCCAGTACCACCTATCAAGGCTATTTTTTTTGTGAAGTTTAAAATCGCGAAGTTATGTTGACGTGTACCATCTATTGCTGGATCTGCCATGAATCCAGGAGCATTAACGACAAGCCATTCCTGTTCAAAGTTTTCCAATTCTTCATTTGTTGGACGCAGGAACATATTATAAGAAAACATATTTGACCATGAATATTCGTTAATTACTCGAATATTGAGTTTATAGTCAGCATCAGCACATGCGAAACAATCCCTAACGTAAATTTCTTTATTGGAAAGATAGTCGACAACTCTATTGTATAAATTGTCAAACTTTTCAGATGAAAATGGAATATTAATATCTCCCCACCAAATTTTGTCTTTTGTTATTTCGTCTTTTACGATAAATCGATCCATTGGCGATCTACCCGTAAACTCTCCAGTGTTTACAGCAAGAGCACCACTATTGGCTAATTTTCCCTGTCCTTTTAATATCGTATCGTTCTGTAATTGTGTTGCGGTAAGCTGATAGTTAACATTTGCATTATAAATTCCGTAACTCTCTAACGAAATTATTTTTGTAGTTTGGTTTTTATTTACCATCACAGTTTTTAAATATTGTAGAACACAAAATTAAGAATTCTATTAAAAACAGGCGTTTTAAATTGAATATTTTGTGGTTATTTATTCACAATTACTCCATAAGCCAAGCGCAACCAACCAATTATTAATAAAAAACCGCCAATTGGAGTAATAAAAGCAATGGTTTTTGCATCAAAAGGCAAAAATTCGTTTAATGTTAGTAAATAAATAGAACCTGAGAAAAATAGGATTCCAATTATAAAAAAACGAAACACCCATTTTTGGGTTTTTGGTAAAATACTAGTTGATACACCTAGTATTAGCATTACTATTACATGATACATTTGATATCGAACTCCAGTTTCAAAAGAAACTAAGGATTTTTCAGTAATCAATTCTTTTAAAGCGTGAGCACCAAAGGCTCCAATCATAATTGTAAGCGCTCCTAAAATAGCAGCTGTAACCACAATATTTTTATTTATTTTCATCTTGAGAAAGGTTATTATTTAGTAATTTAGTACTGTTTAAAAACTATCTTCAAATCTACGAAAACCCAACGAATGAGAAATATATTAATTATAGGAGCAGGACGATCAGCAACGTGTTTAATACGTTATTTATTAGCTAAATCTAGCTCGGAAAAACTATTTATAACTATTGGAGATATTTCATTAGACGCTGCCCAGAAATTCACTAAAAACCATGCTAATGCAAAAGGAACTTTGCTAGATGTATTCAACAAAGAAGAACGAGAAGAAGCGGTAAAAAATTGTGATATAGTCATATCTATGTTGCCAGCACGTTTCCATATCGAAGTTGCAAAAGACTGTATAACGTTCGGTAAAAACCTTGTAACTGCTTCTTATATTAGTGACGAAATGCAGAACTTAGATGAAGAAGCTAAGGCTAAAGGCCTGGTATTTATGAACGAAATTGGTGTTGACCCTGGTATCGATCATATGAGCGCTATGAAGGTTATTGATGGTATTAGAGACAAGGGTGGGAAGCTACTATTATTCGAATCATTTACAGGTGGATTAGTAGCGCCTGAAAGTGATGACAACTTATGGAATTATAAATTTACTTGGAATCCAAGAAATGTAGTTTTAGCAGGTCAAGGAGGTGCCGCAGAATTCTTACAAGAAGGACAGTACAAATACATCCCTTATAATAGACTTTTTAGACGTACCGAACTTATTAAAATTGACGGTCAAGGAAAATTTGAAGTTTATGCCAATCGAAACTCTTTAAAATATCATGATGTTTATGGTTTTAAAGACATATTAACTTTGTATAGAGGTACTATTAGACGAGTTGGGTTTAGTCGGGCATGGAATATTTTTGTGCAATTAGGAATGACTGAAGACGGTTATACCATACCAAACTCCGAAAACTTAACATATCGTAACTATGTAAATTTATTCTTACCTTATTCTCCAACAGATTCAGTTGAACTAAAATTTCGACACAGTTTAAAAATAGACCAAGATGATCTTATTTGGGAAAAATTAGAAGAATTAGATATTTTTAATGGTGAAAAAAAATTAGGAATTAAAAATGCTACACCGGCTCAAGCACTTCAGAAAATATTAATGGATAAATGGACTTTAGCTGAAGATGATAAAGATATGATTGTAATGTATCATAAATTTGGCTATGAATTAGATGGAGAAACCTATCAAATTGACAGCAGTATGGTTACTATGGGTGAAGACCAAACCTATACAGCTATGGCAAAAACTGTAGGCTTACCTGTTGCCATTGCGGCATTAAAAATCTTAAACAAAGAGATTAGCACTCCCGGTGTATTAAGGCCTATTGCTAAAGAAGTATATGAACCAATTTTAGAAGAATTAGAAAATTATGATATCAACTTTAAAGAAGAAAATAAAGAATATTTAGGATATAACCCTGATAATTTAGATTAGCTAATTCATGCGAAATCAAGAACCTTTTGAATAGTAGTTTTTGTGAATTTTATACTATTTACGTTATAGATGAAAAGGGTTTGTATACCAATTTATTGACCTAGCTTAAGACCTCTTCTAATAAGCTACCTGCCTTACTTTGACAAGCTCAGCACGAGTCGAAGGTATTTATCTTCTACCCATAAACATACTGATAAAATAAAGTAGTGTTGCCAAAGATCCTAATGCAGCAACTAAATAGGTTCTTGCAGCCCATTTTAATGCATCTTTAGCTCCCGCATGTTCTTCTTGTGTTAACATGTGCTTATTTTCCAACCAAGCCAATGCACGGTTACTGGCGTCATATTCTACCGGTAACGTGATAAAAGTAAAAAGTGTAGTAACTCCAAAAAGTACAATTCCAACCAAAAATAACATGGATCCTAAAGCACTTCCAGAGTACATTAAAATTAAACCTGCCATGATCACAAAATTTGATATCTTGCTAGATACACCAACAGCAGGAACAATTTGCGAACGCAATCTTAACCAACTATATGCT
>OLHR01000582.1_pt1 | contig 10264 bp, 14 predicted proteins | sample 1609291 | NCBI WGS metagenome assembly OLHR01 (sample SAMN05416707, study PRJEB24817) | seawater metagenome | isolation source: Sea water | place: Canada:Atlantic | collected 2013-07 | reverse complement strand
GCCTAGTCTCGTGGGCTCGGAGATGTGTATAAGAGACAGTATATAAGGAGTCCCGTACACACCAATCTGTAAAAAATCATCTAGTAAACTTATGTACACCATCATGTAGGGTTGACCACTAGCCCCCCTTGTGGTTTACTAAGGGCTAACCCACTCAAAGGAAAGCTCATGTTGTACAGAAAACCGTTACCCACCCTAGAAGTCCTCCACGCTATGTTCGATTACGAGCCGGACACAGGCCACCTAATCCGAAAAACCTCACGCTCTCAAGCTCGCGCAGGAGACATAGCGGGTTGTCTGGACAAACAAAGCGGGTATATCACAGTCAGTGTCAAAAACTGTAACTACAGGACGCACCGCATAATATGGAAAATGGTGCATGGCGTAGAGCCGGGGCAGACACTTGACCACATTAACCGTGACAGGACTGACAACCGTATAGCCAACCTGCGACAAGTAACTCAGAAGGAAAACGTGGAGAACTCTCCGCGTCACTACGAACGTAAGTTGCTATCGACCAACACTTCTGGCTACAGAGGGCTATCACACAAAGTAGATTACTACCGAAAAGATGGCACGCCAAAAATGATATGGGAGGCTAATGTTGAGATAGACGGTAAGGTAAAACGCATAGGTAGCTCAGTAGACAAGGACAAAGCCATAGAAAAATTGAAAAAATACTGGCTGGATACCCACGACTACATAGTTCCCGACCCAGAATAAGTGTGCTAAAGTCGCCCTATGAAAGCAATGAACTGGACTAATTTAATGCAGTGGATCAAAACGTGGATTTTCAAGCTGCTTTGCCTGATGAGTCAGATAATAAACGCACTGATTTTAAACGGCGAACCAGACCAGACGATATCCTCAAGAGCGTACGCTTTGAGCAACGTCAAAAAGTGGGCATGGGTAGAGGGGTTCATTAACTTTATTTTTTTCTGGGAAGAAAATCACTGCTATAAAAGTTGGCGTTTGGATGTTGAATTTTCAAAGCGAGTCATCGAAAGGTCGACTTCAACGCGATGAGTGATGATCTAACATTGGATGAGCAGGATCATGCCGCTGTGCAGCAGCAGGTAATTCCGGGTGTTACGCCGGGGAACTTGCTAGACGCGATGGATGACCCAGAGGCGTTTGGTGCGATAGCTCGCGCAGATTTATATATTAACATGGCGCGTATGCGTCAGCGGTCGGCGCACCCAGAGTTCTCGGCAACTCACTTACTAGAATATTCCAAGTTCCTTGCTAAGATGGGGAAAGTAGACGCGCCTGACAAATCTCAGTCTGTGTTGGACAACATGCCACGCATCGAGATAATCCTACCAAATTCAGGTGCCTCTGTTAGTATTGGCGGTTACAACCCCAGTGAGCGGGAGGTGTCGGCTAGTTTACTGGATGATTTTGATGACGACGATGTGGGGGCGGACTTTGATGATATGCCACTCGCAGACGATGATTTGGAAGACGACAACGGGTTTGGCTCAGGGAAACCCTCTCAAGCGGTTTTACCTTAAAGGATACTAGTGATGGCTAAGACGATAGCGGAAGCGAAAAAGCAGGGCAAAGACACCTTTACTGGCAAAGATGGTAAAGAGAAAGCGGCGGTAACGCGGGAAGAATTGTCCGCGTGGGAGAAAAAATCTGGTAAGACAGGTTTGCGTGCGTTTTTGAATACACGGAACGCTGCACGTAAAGCGAAGTCGAGTTTTGGCCCAGCAGGTGGTATACCAAGCGCGAAAGCTGAGATGGCTAGCGGTGGTGGTAAGCGAGCTGCGGCGAAAGCCCCGTCTGCGACCAAGAAAGTATCTAACAGTGCCGAGGACTTTAACAACAAGCTCCAAGGCAACGATAAGCTGAGAAAAATCAAAGCGCAGGGTCAAAGGAAACTGACTCCTGCTGTAGCTAGCGGGACTAGGAAACTGACCCCGGCCAAAGTCACAGCCAAGAAAAAATTAACCCCTGTTAAGGCAGGCGGGACTAGGAAACTTACGCCCGTCAAGGCAGGTGGGACTAGGAAACTTACGCCCGTGAAGGCGGGTGGGACTAAGAAACTGACTCCGGCCAAAGTCACTGCTAAGCGTAAAACAAACGGGACAAAAAGCAGGAACGCTCCCGGCGTAAAATCGGCAGTAGGTCAGGCCCGTGAAGTTGCGGCAGCCGCGAAACCAAAAGTGAAAGCTGCGTCTAGTAAGATCGCTAAAGCGTCAGAAAAAGCCAGAAAAGATGCTACGAGCATGGCGCGTTCAACAGTGGAGGGCGTTAAGAAGCGTGTTAAAACCGCAGCTAAAAAATACGGTTACATGTAATGGCTTGTACAGGCTGCGCAGGCCGCAGAGATTGGATAAAAGCGCGTGCTGAGAAAGCGCGTGCCGCGCTGCGTGACAAGTTGCCAGCGAAACGAAACAAAAAGCCGAAGCCGCCGATGGTTGCATGACTCAGTTCATAGCCAGCAACACGATGGAGGACTTCATGCTCTCGCCCAAGTATGTGCGAGTCATTGGCGGCCCCATCGGAAGCGGCAAATCGGTGGCCTGCACGCATGAGTTGATGCGATGGGCGACTGAGCAGGCACCCAATGCGGAAGGTATACGCAAAACACGGTTCCTCATTGTTCGGAACACGGCGGATCAGCTAAAATCTACCACCCTCAAGACCATCATCGACTGGTTTCCTCCAGAGGTGTACGGGCAGTACAAAGCCACAGAGAAAACCCTCTTCTACACACTACGTTTGCCAGACAATACAGTGGTGAAAACAGAGTGGATGCTCATCGCGTTGGATACGCCAGACGATGTGCGGAAAGCCCTGTCACTAGAAGCGACTGGTTTGTGGGGGAATGAGTCTCGTGAGCTGCATCCAGAGGTAGTAGACGGTCTGTTGATGCGGGTCAATCGCTACCCCAGCATGAAAGACGGCGGCGTAACCCGTCCGGGGGCCATTTTTGACACCAACATGCCCAACGAGGACACATGGTGGGAGAATAAAATGGAGGAGCCGCCTAAAAACTGGTCAATTCATGTGCAGCCCCCTGCGATTCTGCCTGTGGAGAACTGGATTGAGAAATATAGGGTCGATCCGCTGGAAAAGGAGGTTTTTGAGTCGGCAGAGGAGATTACCTACGCCATAGACCCCACGCATGACAATTACGACAATTTAGCCAAGGATTACTACCCGAACACAGGCGAAGGTAAGACAGAAGACTTTATTCGTGTGTATTTACGCTGCCAGTACGGCAGGGCACTGGGTGGCAAACCTGTATTTGAGAAGACGTTTAACCCAGAGCGCCACATAGCCGAGGGTCTCTCACCCGTAGCGAGTTTGAACTACCCATTAGTTGTTGGTTTAGATTTTGGTCGGCAGCCGAGCGCCATTATTGGTCAATTAACGCCCATCGGGCAGGTTTTGATTCTTGGTGAAGTGCTGGGCGAGAACATGGGCATGGAAAAATTTATAAAAACGAAATTCGACCCCTATATGTTCGAGGTTTTTCCCGGCCACAGTTTTTACATTGCGCCTGACCCCGCAGGTTTTCAGCAGACACAGCTTGGTGAATTGTCACCCGCGCAGTGGTTGATACGGCAGGGATTTAAGTTGGTCAAACCGCTGACGAATGACCCAGAGATTCGCATACAAGCGGTAGAGAAAATACTGCTGGAAGGCATAGATACCATGCCCCGCTTTTTAGTAGACCCTGACATGGCACCTACGATAACGAAATGCCTGAAAGGCAAGTATCGGTGGAAGACTGACAAACATGGGAATATGACAGCGGCTAAGTCTCCTATTAAAAACGAGTGGTCACACCCCGCTGACGCACTCCAGTACCTCTGCTTAGTTGTAGATGGTGGTCATTTAGGCCGAGCTACTCAGACTTCAGCGCGACCCATAGTTAAGTCCGCAGCAGGTGGTTGGACGTAAAATGGGTGACGATAACATTGCTATCAGTGACTCATCGGCGATAACCATCCCCCTGAGGAATCTTATAGCCCTTGGAATAGGTTTAACGCTGTTTATGGCCCAGTTTTTCCTCATTACTAACAGACTGGACACGCTAGAGGAGGATAACAGGCGGCACACAGAGGGCCGAAAGGTCTTGTCTGAAGAAATAGAGGCAGCCAAGACCTTTCGCTATCAATGGGCTAGAGGTGAGCTGGGCCTAATAGGGATAGATATTGAGCAGAATATACGGTTAGATCATGTAGAGAACGCCCTCATTAGTCTGCGAGCAGCGATTGAGAAGCACGCGGAGCAAGACGACGAGCATAATTAGGGGTTTACAGAGCAAGCCTACCCGTATTAAGATGCTATAGCAGCCTCTCCCCAGACTGTGATAAGACTCTCCCCAAGAGTGTTAGCGGCTCCGTAATACGAGCCGCTTTTTTCTCGGCATTATTGAGATTCCGACTTATGACCCACCCGAAATTTATACTTATTTGTATTGGCATATTTTTCTTTTACTACTACATGGGTCAGCACCATGCTTGGCTAGATTGGGCTGACTCTCTTTAGATTGCCACCACTCCAAGAGCTGTGTATCGTATAGCATTCCTTTGGAGATAAAGACATGGCTTTTTTCACGGACGCTGTATTTGATTCGGGTCTTTTGTATGTAGTTGCCAGCGTAGACCAAATAAACATTTGTAGTCAGCAGCCTACAACATACACAGAAGCTACAAGCACCTACTCTTTAGGTTCCGCAGCAACAACACTAACGCCACCACAAGATGGTTCGCCTTCTGGTCGAGCAGTCATAGTGCCCACTATTACTTCCGCAGAAATAACTGCCAGTGGCACGGTTGCGTTTTGGGTTATAGTGGACACGGCGACATCTACGTTAGTTGCTTCAGGGCCACTGGAAATACCTCAGCCTGTTCTCGCAGGAAACGCATTCGCTACAGACGCAATAACAATAACTATTGTTGATCCTATTGCCATTTAAAGGACAATCTTATGCCTAGCACATACACACCAAACCTTAATCTTGAGCTTATACAAACTGGCGAGCAAGCGTTAACTTGGGGTGAGACAACCAACGAAAACTTAGAGCTTATAGATGCCGCAGTAGCCGCAAAACAAGAACAAGGCGACAAAGGCGATCAGGGCGATCAGGGCGAGCAAGGAATCCAAGGCGAAACTGGAACCGCTGGAACTAACGGCGCAAAGGGCGATGACGGCGATCAGGGACTCCAAGGCGATCAGGGACTCCAAGGCGAAACCGGAGCTGCTGGAACCAACGGCGACAAAGGCGATACTGGCGATCAGGGACTCCAAGGCGACCAAGGCTTAGCAGGGCTAAATGGCTCACGCTGGTTCTCAGGCAACGGCGCACCTATAGTAGATGGCGCTACAGGTGACTACTACCTCGATGGCACCTCAGGTAACATCTGGGTGTACGCTGGGGGTCAGTGGCTACCTAGTGGTGAGAACATCATGGGGCCAGCAGGAGCTGATGGATCAGACCTACTCCCCCTATCCAACACATGGACAGCAATCAACACGTTCACTGGTGGCCTACGAAGCGAAGGCGCAGGCGTTAACAGCTTCCGAGCTGGCAGCTTAGCAGGCGAAACCAACCAAGGTGATAACGGCATCATCATCAACTCCTCTGGAGTTGTACTAGATGACACCACTGCTGGTCACATCCATATTGCAAGTAGCCTAGCATCATTAGACTATGACACTGTTGGCGGAAAGTGGACAGCTACCGATAGCGTAGGCACGTTCGACCTCCGAGGCCCGCCCAGCTCCGCCAGCGTAGAGCTACAGTGGCTCTACGATACCAACATGGTGGGTGCAGGTATTGGCCCCAACTACTGGCGTATGGACACAGTAGTACCCTCAGCGATCACAGAGCTGTATCTATCTACGACATCATACCCCAACCGAGAGATTGCCAACATCCTTGGCGTGCTTTCTATGGGCGATAGAGTCTACATCCAGCAGACTAGCAATGACAACTCCTTTATGAACCTTGACATCATAGGCGAGCCTGTTAACAACGGGTCGTACTACACCATACCAGTCTCGGCGTATGATAGCGGTGACGCTTTTGTTGCTGGTCAGTTCTCTGAAGTGCTGATCTACCGAACAACTGGCAGCGGCGGTGGCGGCGGTGGTTCAGACGAGACCGCGCTGGCCTATGCTAAGGGCGCGGGTCTTGCTGTAGAGCAGGGACTGTTGGCGGCAGCGGGTCAGCCTGCTTTAACAGTGCTAGCTGTAGCCGCAACCACTGACGGCAAGGTACAGGGCGTGTCTTTGGGTGCTGGTAACGTAATTGAAGTCTTTGCCACAGGCGCAGACTACAATGCCAACAATGTTCTCTACCGAGAGTTCATGGGCTTAGGAGAGCCGATATGTTTTACGGGCCTAGCGCCGGGAGCCATCATCACATCAAGTGGTGGCTTCTACGGCTGTGGCAATCAGCGGAACGGCAGCTTTGGAAGCCCGATGCCTCTTATGAGCCTCGGCCTAGCTTGGACTAGCACCTTTGTCTACTGCTTCCGTCAGTCAGGGGTGGGTGTCGGAGGGGAGATCATCATTATCTGCGGCGCTCTACCATCATCGGTTAGCCTCAAGAGGAAACAGAACGGTGTTGTATCTGCCGTCGAAGGTCAGGAGAACATCCCGCTAGAGCCATTCGAGCTGTTGTACCTGACGACAAACGGCAACGCCGAGTTCATCCTTGAAGCCACTAACCCAGTGATGGGTGCTGTGCAGGCTGATATGGGAGCCGATCCGCTTGGCACTGGTGCAAACCCAGATACACCTGACCCCACCGAACGCTTCTATGACGCTCGCCTTATCATGCCACTCACTAATGACGGCATCACTTGGCCGCGCTCCGGTTACGTCTCTGCTCCCTACGCCAACACAGTCACCAATTACTTCATTCGAGATGACCTCAAAAGAGGCAGCTTTACAACAAGTCCCGGAATCCCCACCGACTTCGATGGAGAAACTGGCGCTAACGATAGCGACTACGAGCCTAATGGGGCAACACGGGTTAAAGCCGTGGGCCTTATCAGCGCTTACTCCGGAGCTGACTCCGCAGGTTTCGAAGCAACTCCACTGATGCCCACTGCGGCAATGTCCCAAGTAGTGGCCGTGGCATTCCACGTTACGCAGAACGGAGACGGCGGCAACTCCGGCGTAGCCATCTCATCACCGTATCAAGGAACGGCAAAGGTCATGCAGTGGAACCCTCTAACCGCGAAAGCAGAGCTTGCTTACACAGTCCCTCTTAACCGTGGAGTTAACGGTCAGGGCATCGCAATCAACACCCCAGAAGATCAGAATGTTCCCAGCGCTGGGATGGTCGCCCAAGAGCCTACCCTCGCCGCTGACCCTTCCGTAATCCAGATCGTTGGCACCCTGAACCCCGGTTATGTCATTGCAGACGTTCCGATCACAGTGGTCATACAGAACGGTGACGCGGCCTTCACAACGGACATTCGCTCCCAGAACGGAACCACATCTCCAATCATCACAGTCGATGACGATGAGGCGCTTATGCTAGGACACACACCGCCCCAGCAAAAGGCAGAGATCGTAGTAGGCACTGACGACTTTCTGTACAAGCGAGTAGTAGCAGGCCCCGGCCCATCAGGATGGGAACTTGCCTGAGCCAGTGGTAGAATCAACGGAAACTTAATAACGCTGAGAGTACAGGAGTATCTATGGCTGGATTAGTAAATTTTGACGTAGGCAGTTTAGCTGACAGTGTAATGGGCGGTTTAGATGGCTTGTTTACTTCAGATGAAGAACGAGAAGCGGCAGCGTTAAAAATACAGGCGCTTATGATGCAGCCGCACATGATGCAAGCGCAAGCTAACATCGAAGCTGCTAAGAACACTAATTGGTTCGTAGCAGGAGGCAGACCTAGCCTTCTTTGGATTTGTGCTATAGCGTTATTTTACAACTGGATCATCAAAGACTTTATTGTAATAGGCATTGTGACTTTTTCTAATAACGCAGCGGAGATTGTGCCGCTACTTCCCAGTATAGACGGAGCAGAAGTAACTGGTCTTGTTACGGCTTTGCTTGGCCTTGGCGCGTTACGCACTTGGGAAAAAACCAAAGGTGTTAGTAGGTAATGGACGATTACAAAGGGCAGGAGCGCAGGACTAGTGACGACCTAGCAAAATCGCATAGGCGTGTCACCGAGCGCCACACCAGCGAAATAGCCGCGACCCAAGCACAAATATCCGGCCTAGCGGTCGGCATGAAAAATGTCGATAAAAACATCAATGCGTTAATCGCAAAAGTGGATCAGTCAGCACGCCCAAAAGACAAAAACTGGGCGGCAATAGGCAGCCTCATCGTCACCATTATTATTGTTTTTGGGGGCATATACGGATTCTTGTTTAAAACTCAAGCCAAAAGCACCGACGACGCGCTCATGGGTGTCCAACGAGAAAGCGATATGCGCCACATCGTTATCGAAGATCATGCGGCGGCTTTGGCTATCACAGTCGCAAGACTGCAAGACGTACTCTTTGAGAAGCTCACCAGACAAGAAGACCTCAATATGCAATTTATCAGAGCCGCCGAAATGGTTCAGCTCCAAGAGCGTGTCATCAAAAAGCTAGAGAGGCAAGACGACATAAACCTCGAAATGATTAAAGGCATAACAAAAACCGGAGATAAATGATGGGTGATATAAGTAAACACTTTAATAGGCAAGAGTTTAGCTGTAAATGCGGATGCGGTTTTGACACCATAGACGCTAAAACACTAGAGGCTTTAGAGGCGGTTAGAGAACATTTTAACGCCCCTGTGGTAATTAACTCCGCAAACAGATGCCCTTCGCACAACGCTTCTGTTGGAGGCGCAACACGCAGCCAACATCTTTATTCCAGAGCGTGCGATATTGTAGTTAAAGGTGTAGAGGTTCCGGTAGTAGCGGCCTACATTGAAACTCTTGGCCTGTCAGTCGGTATCTACGAGACATTTACACACATGGATACTCGCTCTGGTAGCAAATGGTTAGGTGGCCCAGCTAGATGATACCTAGAGGCAGTTGGGGCTTTGGTGTTTGGGGACGCTCAGCTTGGGGCGGAGACAGTACGGCTGTAATAACCCCTAGAAGCCTACGCGCCGCCACCCTAGTAACTACGCCCGATATACAACGCACATATCGTTTAGTTGGCGCTAACCTACAAACTACCCCTACCGTCACAAAACCCGCTCTTACATTTGAGCGAGTTACAATATTTGACTGCGTAGGCTATACCGTAACGGGGTCTATAAGTTATGCTCTTGTAAACCAGCCACAGCCTGTAGTAGTGGGTTATACTATAGCCGAAACTATAAGCTACTCGCTAACGGGATCGACTGGGTATTCGGTAATCTCAGGGTCGTCTAATGCGTTTATAGAGACTCAGAAAGGGTATGATGTTGTCTCTTGCACCCACAGCTCGTAAGAGGGCTAATAATAGTGTTAGACTTGAGAAAATTTAAGGTGGTTATATGACTCTTTGTAGCGGCTTTTCCGTCAACGAGACAGTTTATTTATTGCGAGACAATCCTGTAAGCATCATACCTTACTCAGATTATAGTAAGCGCATCGTTTGGGACATGTCAGGGACAACTGACGTTCTTGTGACAGTAGACAACGTAGACTCAACTACCCCCGGCGATGCCATAGAAGTCAGTTCTTCAAGTAGCCCATCACTTATACAGATTATTGACGATGGCGAAGGCGGCTGGCAGATTAATATGCTAATCGGCATGTTTCCCGCTCTTACAGTCGGAGAAAAGCGTGTTGGCGTTGTAATATACGATACGCTTAATACTAACGGTATTGTAGTAGTCGATGACCTCCTCGCTACCGTGGTCGGTCTTCAATAGTGACTACACCTGCCGACAAACAGCTACTAAAGATGGATGGATGGCCCGGAGGGGTCAACAACCGCCTACGAGAAACAGAATCAGGTGTTATGCGAGAAGGGGAGTCCATACCCTCAAGCGCTTTTTTAAGGAAAGCACTGAATGTAGACCTGACTTCAGAAGGCCACCCTTTGCGCCGCAGAGGCCAGCAGCCTACAGCATACACAGGCTTTTGCCACAGCGCATGGGCTACTGACAGACTAAACGTCATGTTTCTAGTGGCAGACGGCCTACTAGTGGCAGGAGCAGAAATTGGTGAAGTAGACGACTTTGTTACAGCCAATAAGTATCAAAATATGTCATATTGCGCGGGTTCTAGCAGTGTATATATGTCCCTGTCTCTTATACACATCTGACGCTGCCGACGAATAGAGAG
>OLHR01000578.1_pt1 | contig 10329 bp, 12 predicted proteins | sample 1609291 | NCBI WGS metagenome assembly OLHR01 (sample SAMN05416707, study PRJEB24817) | seawater metagenome | isolation source: Sea water | place: Canada:Atlantic | collected 2013-07 | reverse complement strand
TATTTGGACGGCTTGGTCAGGAAGCCATTAAGGTTCTCTGGGCTCCAAGTCTGGGCGACAGCAACCAAGTTGCCAGAGTAGCTAAAGCCATCAGCCGAACCAACAACGCGGTTCACAACACCATACAAATGTGGGCCAACCCCATTCGCACCCTCTTCCAACTTGTGGCAAGCGGCGCATTTCTTAAAAGTCTTTGCGCCTTTTTCCAAATCAGCCGAGGCCAAAAGTTCCGCCAATGCTGGACCCTCTTCCACAACGGCATCTTCAGAAGGTCCGGTATCCGTTTCGATCCAGGCAACACCATGGTCTTCACCGTGGTGGGCAGGGCTGTAGATCTTGTCGGCAATCCAGCTTCCAAGAACCAGTACAAGCAGAGCCGAACAAAAGGCGGCTGCAATTTTGGTTAAGGTCATCGTGTTAAACATGTCGCGATCCGTCATTTCAATTAGGTTGTCCCCCTCTAGTCCCTTCCCCCCCTGCCGCGCAAGGTGTAGACGGCGCGACTAAACGACCTTTTTTGTGGAAAATGCTCAGGAGACGTCAAATGGCCAAAAAAATTGCCTTCCAAGGTGAATTGGGCGCCTACTCACACGAGGCCTGCATCGCTGCACGGCCCGAGCATGTCCCCCTGCCATGCCCAACATTTGAAGATGTGATCACCGCTGTACGCTCCGGTGCAGCCGAATTCGCGATGCTGCCAGTGGAAAACACTACCTATGGCCGCGTGGCAGATATGCATCGATTGCTGCCAGAAAGCGGGCTGTTCATCAATGATGAGGTCTTCGTTCGGGTGCGCATCAATCTTCTGGCGCTGCCCGGTGTGGCTTTGAAAGACATTAAAGTCGCGCGTGGTCATTTGGTGATCTTACCACAATGCCGCAAATTTTTAGACGCCCATGGCATCCGTGGCGAAACTGCCGCCGACAATGCGGGCGCTGCGGCAGATATTGCAGCGGCCAACGAACGGGATGCCGCCGCCTTGGCCTCCGAGTTGGCAGGACAAATTCATGGCCTCGATGTGTTGCAAAAAAATATTGAAGATCAATCTCATAACACCACTCGTTTCTTGGTTATGTCGGCCACAGAAACCCATGAGCGGCGCAGCGAAAAAATGCTGACCAGCTTTGTGTTTCAGGTGCGCAATATTCCAGCCGCACTCTATAAAGCCATGGGCGGTTTCGCCACCAATGGGGTCAATATGATCAAATTGGAGAGCTACATGGTCGGCGGCGCCTTCCGGGCCACACAGTTTTATGCAGATATTGAAGGTCACCCAGAAGATCCTGAAGTGAAACGTGCCTTCGATGAATTGTCATTCTTCACCGACATGATTCGCGTTTTAGGAACGTATCCCGCCGACAGCGGCAGACCACTATAACGAGAACGGCTCACATCGATGCGTGGTGAACCGTTTCTATGTTAGTGGCCAAATCACGGATACGCGCCTCAAACTTGCGATCGAGTGAATTTTTGGCAAACCGCATGGATTGGAGCAGCAGCCGGGCTGATAGATTTTTGGGCTTAAGTTTGACAGACAGCATCAATCAGGCCCGTTTAGGCGCCAGCGCCACCACGTTCACGACCACATCTCCCGAAAGCCCATATGATTCGTTCGAAATGAGCATTGATTTCTCCGGTTTGAGCTCCTGGACCTGTAAAAAAATTTGTGCTCACGGCCCCTGAATTTGAAGTCAATCTCCCATGACATGCCCAGGCCAATTTCGGAAAATTCGTCCATCCGCACGACCGAGACACCGCTACGTCGCATTTGTTGTTGAAACTCCGCGTGATCACACAGGGCGGCAAATACGGCTTCAGCCGAGGCCTCAATATCTTCACGACTTGAAAACTTCATGTTTAGTTCCAAGAACAACATGTTGTGAACATGTCATTTTAAAATAAATCATCCAAAATATAGACTCACTCTAAGCGATCTGCCAGCCAGTTTTCCAGCAGAAAATGTGCAATTGCGCCCTTTCTTGCCGGTTTTATTTTGGGGTGAACCCCTTCAAAAATATCAAGCATCTCCTCTCGGCTGACCCAAAGCGCATCTTCAATCTCTTTTGGGTCAATCGTGATATCCGTATTCACCGCAACACCCGCGCAGCCAAACATCAAAGATGCCGGGAAGGGCCAGGGTTGGCTGGCCAGATAGCGCACGGCCCCCACGCGAATGCCCGATTCCTCGAAGACTTCGCGCCGAACGGCCGCCTCTAGCGTTTCTCCTGGCTCCACGAATCCCGCCAAGAGCGAATACATTCCTTCGGGCCAAGCATGTGAACGGCCCACCAACACGTTGTTACCATGAGTGATCAACATGATCACGACAGGGTCGGTTCGAGGGAAATGCGAGCGGTTGCACGCCGGACAATTGCGCTGCCAGCCTGACATGGCCATATCTGCGGGCCCGCCGCAGGTTGCACAGAAGCCATGGGTGCGGTGCCATTCCAAGACTCCCCGCGCCATTGCGGCCAGCTCTGCGTCGCGGGCTGACAGTCGAAACATTACGCTGCGCAGCTCCGCAAAATACTCGCCATCCACCAAAGCTGGGTGGAATTGCTCCGACGGATCCAAAAATGCATTTAGTGTTTCGGGCAGTTCTTCGGGCTCCCAAATTGAGATGTCAGCCAAAAACAACGGATCGTCTGCATCATCCATCCCCAAGAAGATCAGCGATTCGCGAGCGCGCCCCAATGCGGGGTGATCAAGGTCGACCCAAGCGAGGCCAATTTCGTCCCCGGGTTGAGCATAAAGCATCGGCTTGCCACGCCAAAACAATGTGGTTTTAGCAGTTTTTTGCGCCTGCAAGCGCGCTTGCGCCTCCGGGCCGCGCAATTCGGTAGCGCGATTTAACGCTGAACCTCCAAATGTAACTGTTTCCGCCTGTCGCATGTGGGGGATCCTACCTTTTTATTCTCTTTCCATTGAATTCGCCCCAGCGATGAATTGCAATGTGATTTTCAAAGGCCTATACGACGAGTGAGAGGTTGGGGCGGGCAAGTGCCTCGCCAACCTGGTCAGATCCGGAAGGAAGCAGCCACAACGAGCCCCACTTGGGTCGATGTCCAACCTCTCACCCTACCCTTTCGCTCCATCGAATACCGTGCATCCTGGCACGTGTTTGCTGGACCAATGCGCAGGCAGCCTATAGCATAAGCTCATGATTCGAGGGACCTTCATGACAGACGCACCAGCATATCAAGTTTTGGCACGGAAATATCGCCCAGAGACCTTTGCGGATCTCGTTGGCCAAGACACTATGGTGCAAACCTTGCGCAATGCTTTTGAGGCGGAACGTATCGCTCAGGCCTTTGTGATGACAGGAATCAGAGGCACCGGCAAAACCACTACGGCCCGCATCATTGCCAAGGGGATGAATTGTATTGGCCTCGATGGCACCAGTGGCCCGACCATTGATCCCTGTGGACAATGTGAACATTGCACGTCGATCAAGGAAGGCCGTCATGTTGATGTGATGGAGATGGATGCCGCCAGCCGCACCGGCGTGGCCGATATTCGCGAAATAATCGATTCGGTGGCCTATCGTGCCGCCTCGGCGCGCTACAAGATCTACATCATCGATGAGGTGCACATGCTGTCAACCAATGCCTTCAACGCATTGCTCAAAACGCTGGAAGAGCCACCCGCCCATGTGAAATTCATTTTCGCAACCACCGAGATTCGCAAGGTCCCAGTCACGGTGCTTTCACGCTGCCAACGATTTGACCTGCGCCGCATTGAGCCAGAAGTCATGATTGCATTGCTGCAAAAAATTGCGAAAGCTGAGGGCGCGGACATTACCGATGAGGCTTTGGGCCTGATCACCCGCGCAGCAGAAGGTTCGGCCCGCGACGCGCAATCCCTTCTCGATCAAGCCATTTCCCATGGCGCTGGTGAGACCACCGCCGAACAAGTGCGTGCCATGTTGGGTCTGGCCGATCGAGGTCGGGTTTTGGATCTGTTTGACCTGATCCTGCGCGGCGATGCCACGGGCGCTTTGGGTGAGTTTTCAGCGCAATATGCGGCGGGCGCCGATCCTGTGGCTGTGCTTCGTGATTTGGCAGAGGTAAGCCATTGGGTGAGCGTGATTAAAATCACCCCCGATGCCGCCGATGATCCGACCGTCTCCCCCGATGAGCGCAGCCGAGGCTTGATGATGGCTGAGGCTTTGCCGATGCGGGTGCTCAGTCGGATGTGGCAAATGCTGCTGACCGCCCTCGAGGAGGTAGGCCGCGCGCCCAATGCGATGATGGCCGCCGAAATGGCGGTGATCCGCCTTACCCATGTAGCAGATTTACCCACGCCGGACGAGCTGATCCGCAAGTTGCAAAACACGCCCATGCCTACCTCCCCAGCTGCCCCACCACAGGGATCAGGCGCTGGTGCGCAAGCTCTTGCGCCGCATGCAACGAGCGCGCAACAGATCATTCATTCTAGGCCCCGCGCAACGCAGATGACCCATAGTTCAGGTGCCACCACTGCCTTAGCCGCAGAGCCTTCCGCAGATGCCCTTGCGCGGTTTGCACGATTTGAAGATGTGTTGGACCTCATCCGGCATCAGCGCGACGTCAAACTTTTGGTCGATGTGGAAACCACGTTGCAATTGATCAGCTACTCCCCGGGCCGTATTGAATTTGAACCCACAGAGAACGCCCCCAGAGATTTGGCGCAACGTCTTGGCAGTCGCCTGCAAACTTGGACGGCCAATCGTTGGGCCGTCTCAATCGGCAGCAACGGCGCCAAAACCATAGTCGAACTGCGCGACGCCGCCGCAACGGCCCTCAAAGGCGAAGCGCAGGCCCATCCTTTGGTGCAGGCCGTACTTCTGGCCTTTCCCAAGGCTAAAATCACAGATATTCGCACCACCAAAGATATTGCCGCAGAGGCCAAAATTGAGGCCTTGCCGGAGGTCGAAGATGAATGGGATCCGTTTGACGACGACTAACTTAAAATTCATCGCTCCGGCGCAGGCCCAGACATAGATCAAACCACAAATGAGGTAACAAAATGCTAAACGGTCTTGGTGGCCTCGGTGATATGGCCAAAATGATGAAGACGGCTCAAGAAATGCAGAGCAAAATGGCTCAGATGCAAGAAGATTTGGCCAATATCAGCATTACAGGCGAAAGCGGTGCCGGCTTGGTGAAGGCCACTGCGAATGCTAAGGGCGTTTTGACCGGTTTGAACATTGATGCTAGTATTTTTGACCCCAATGAGAAAGAAGTGGTTGAGGATCTGATCCTCGCGGCCATCAAAGACGTACAGGCCAAAGCTGCTGACAGGTCCACCTCGGAAATGCAGCGGTTGCAGCAAAGCCTTGGCCTTCCAGCAGATATGAAACTTCCATTCTAGAAGCACCCCCCAATCGGGGCTTGCAGGGGCCGGCATTTGCCCCCACGGTGATGCGATGAACAACACCTCTCAAGATTTAGATCATTTGATCGAGCTGATGGCTAAACTGCCCGGTTTGGGGCCACGTTCGGCCCGCCGCGCCGTATTGCATATGATCAAAAAACGCGCCCTGCTGATGACGCCTTTGGCGGATGTTCTGGCAGAGGTCGCCACGACCGTGCGCGAGTGTTTGACCTGCGGAAATATCGGCACCTCAGACACCTGCGACATCTGCACAAGCCCGAAACGGAGCACTGGCGAAATTTGTGTGGTCGAGGATGTTTCAGATCTTTGGGCGATGGAGCGTTCTGGCGTTTTCAAAGGCCGTTACCATGTCTTGGGTGGCACCCTCTCGGCCCTAGATGCCATTGGTCCTGATGAACTGCGTATCCCAAGACTGATACAACGGGTCCGCGACGAGAAAATAACCGAAGTGATATTGGCGCTGAACGCCACAATCGACGGCCAAACGACGGCACATTATATTGCGGATCAATTGGGAGATGTAATTGTCTCGACTTTGGCGCAGGGTGTGCCCATCGGCGGTGAGTTGGATTACCTTGACGACGGCACAATCACCGCGGCGTTGCGGGCACGTAAAACGCTTTGAGCTGGTCGCGAAAAAGCAGTGAGGCGACCGAAGCCGCCTCAAAATCTCTATTTTATCTAGCTTGCTCTTCGCCATCGCCACTCGGCAGATTGAAAAAGCTATCTGCGTCCAACAGATCACCATGTTGCTGTTCTTCTTCCTCTTCCGGCCCATCGGCCAAGGTGAACGTTTCCAAGCCAGAAATTGCAGCAGGAATGCGCGGCGAATCGGACATGCCCAAGCTTTGCTCAGTGCTCACCAAACGGCGGCGTTCGTCATCTGACATCGCCTCACCCTCACGCAATTTTTTCGCATTGGCTTTTTGCACCAATGCATCAAGTTCCGTTTGCTTGCAAAGACCAAGCGCCACGGGATCAATTGGATTGATATTTGTGATGTTCCAATGGGTCCGCTCGCGAATGGCTTGGATTGTAGGCTTGGTTGTTCCCACAAGCTTAGAAATCTGACCATCGGACAGTTCGGGGTGAAATTTCACCAACCACAGAATTGACGCCGGACGGTCTTGGCGCTTCGACAGAGGTGTATAACGCGGGCCACGACGTTTTTCTTCACCAACAGCGGCGGCATAAAACTTCAATGACAATTTGTAGAGCGGATCGGCCTGAGCTTTATCAATCTCTTCTTGAGTCAGCTGATTGTTGCCAATCGGATCAAAGCCCTTGACGCCGGCTGCCACATCGCCATCGGCAATGCCTTGCACTTCCAGCTCATGCATCTCAACAAAATCAGCAATTTGCTTAAAACTCATCGTTGTATTGTCCACCAGCCACACTGCAGTGGCTTTTGCCATAATTGGTTTTGCCATTTCGGCCTCCATCCTAAACTTTGATCCCACACACAGCTTCCTCGACGCCTTGCGGCGGTCCCGGGTCTTGGCGGGACGAGTTACCATTTTTGGAGAACTTGGGGGGTGGTATAATATGCCCAGGCCAAAAGGGAAAGCCCCATGATGCGTCTGTTGTGAAAGACCAAAACATGGATGGAGCGGGAGTCATTCGCGTCAAGAATATTTGGGTTTCGATTTATTTGCTGTAACAAGGGGCAAGGCCGCTGGTGGGACATCGCCATGACATCAAACACAGGAAAACAGATATGATCAAACGCATTGGAACAACCGCCCGCGCCAGCAAAGTTGTGAAATACAATGGTGTGGCCTATCTCTCAGGACAGGTGGCCGAGGGCGCTACAATTCAAGACCAGACCCGCGACTGTCTGGCAAAGGTTGACACGCTGCTGGCCGAAGCTGGCAGCAGCCGCGCCCAGATGCTGCGCGCTACAATTTGGCTGTCAGATATGAGCTATTTTAGCGGATTAAATGAAATTTGGAACGCTTGGGTGCCGGAAGGCCACGCTCCGACGCGCGCCTGCGGGGAGGCCAAATTGGCCCGAGCCGAGTTGATGGTGGAAATCATAGTTGATGCGGCTTGCGACTAAGGCCCCTAAAATTAGGGAATAAGCTTGGCTTGACCAAAAAGGGTCAAGCCAAGCCTTCAGTGAGCGCATTTTACGCCAGAAGAAGCTAGATTTTTAGGACGATTTTGCCAATATGCTGGCTGGATTCCATCCGCTCATGGGCACGAGCGGCTTCAGCCAAGGGGAACTCGCCGTCCATCACAGGCATTATGCGCCCCGATGCCAGATGTGGCCAGACATGTTTAAGCAGTGCCGCCGCGATCTTAGCTTTGGCCAGATCACTTTGCGGACGCAAAGTGGAGCCGGTGAGGGTCAGGCGTCGTGTCATCATCTGCACCAGGTTTAGTGTCGCTTTGGGCCCTTGGAGAAAGGCGATTTGGACCAAACGGCCATCATCGGCCAGGGATTTCAAATTGCGCTGGATATAGTCGCCGCCAACCATGTCGAGAATCACATCGACACCACCACAGGGTTTGAGCACGTCTTCAAACACCTCATTACGGTAATTGATGACCCGCTCTGCACCAAGATCTTTGCAAGCTTGGCATTTCTTCTCAGATCCGGCGGTTGCAAACACGCGGGCCCCAAACAGATGCGCCAATTGGATTGCAGTTGTGCCAATCCCTGACGAACCGCCATGCACCAAAAACGTTTCGCCCGCTTGTAAACCGCCACGTTGGAATACATTCGAATAGACTGTGAAATAGGTTTCGGGCAGGCAGGCCGCTTGATTTAGCGTCAGCCCCTGCGGGATCGGCAGGCAATGAGCCGCGCAGGTTGCCACGTATTGCGCATAGCCGCCGCCGGGCAGCAAGGCACAGACCTCATCGCCCACAGTCCATTCAGTCACGCCGGCTCCCACCTCAGAGATGACACCCGCCCCTTCCAGACCGGGCAAATCGCTGGTGCCGATAGGGGGATTATAAAGCCCAGCGCGTTGCAAAGCATCCGGACGATTGACGCCCGCATAGGCCAGTTTAATCACCACCTCGCCGGAGGCTGCGGTTGGGATTGGCCGCTGGGTTACTTGCAAGACATCCGGCGCACCCGGGGCGGTAATTTCGACTGCAGTCATATTGGGCATCAGAACATTCCTTAAAATTTTATTATTAGGCTTCCGGACTACGACCCGGCATGTCGTGACGTGGCTTGGGAGTTTTGATTTTGCCCAACAACCACAGCGGCCCCACCAAGGCTGCGCTCAGCGGTTTATTGGCCCGAATGCGCCCTTTGAAGATTTCCACCTGCATTACATTTTCAATGCGACGGTCCAAAAACGCCCAGGTATTTTCATGCGATGGGCAATCGTCACCGAGCCAAAACAGCACAGTTGCTCCGTAAACAGCGCTCAGTGTTACGCGTTTGCTGTACCAATTTACGTCCTGCGAACTGTCGCCCAACATGGTCCAAATATGGTCGGCCGTGCCCCAGATCAGTTTAGCCCCCTCTGCTGCATTTCGGGGCAAAGCAAAGAACGACGACGCCCGGCGCACGGCCTCCTTATCGCCGATAGCCTCGAGCCGTAGGCGCACCGCAAGCGTAATTTTCTCGCGAATCTTTAGGCTGTCCGTTGGTGTGGTCCGGTAGCCCTCAAGCATGAGAGCATCACCCTGACGATGATAGGCCACAGCCAAGTCAATAGCTCCACGCGGCGCCAAAATCGCGGCCAAACCTGGATCCATATTCACATCCGCCACAGCATATTCAAAACTGGCTTGCGACCACCCATCAAAAACCACATGCGGCAGCATCGCTGCCAAAAGTTCAGAGATTCGCGTTTGTACCATCATAGGACCCCTAATATCAGCGCAGCTAGACAAAACAAAAGGCCTGCGCTAAAGAGCGACCTCCTGCAATTTTGCAATTTAAACTAGAAAGGTGGTGAAAACCACATGCAGGTTAGTGTTCGCGACAATAACGTCGATCAGGCCCTTCGGGTCTTGAAGAAAAAGCTACAACGCGAGGGTGTGTTTCGTGAAATGAAGCTCAAGCAACATTTCGAGAAACCATCTGAGAAAAATGCGCGCGAGAAGGCCGAGTCCATCCGTCGCACCCGTAAGCTGGCGCGTAAGAAAGAAGAACGTGAGGGGTAAATGATGTAAATCATACCCCCGGGCAACGCGCCCCGATACACAAGGAAAGCCCCTACGTTCGCGTGGGGGCTTTTTGTGCCTAGGTCAGAGCGGCAGCGCGGTGGTTTTGAACACTGTGCGCAAAGCAAAGCTTGATTGCATCAGCGTCACGCCTGGCAGTTTGGCGAGAAATTTTCGATGGATTTTAGCGAAGTCTTCCGTGTCTTTGGCCACGACTTTCAACAAAAAATCAGCACTGCCCGCCATGAGATGACATTCGAGCACATCTGGTATCAGCGCCACAGCTTTTTCGAAGGCCGCCAAAACCTCTTCAGTTTGCCCACTCAGGGTTATTTCGACAAATACAGTTGTGCGGCGATCCACCTTGCGCGGATCCACCAACGCCACATAATCTCGGATATAGCCCTCTGTCTCCAAGCGGCCAACCCGTCGATGACATGCTGAAGCCGACATATTCACCTGATCTGCCAAATCAGAATTCGAAATACGGCCTTTGACCTGTAATACGGATAATAACCGACGATCTGTAGCGTCCAACTTCATATCTTCGCCATTTCTTACAATTCTCAGGAAATATTTGAATATTATGTCAACACTAATCCGCTTTGGAATAGAAAACAACAGTTTTGACATTCAACATGGCGGCCGGCTTGCGTTACTTTTTCTGCAATACCGCAAGGATATCAGCGAGCAACTCTTTTTCCGAAGGGCCGGGATCAACTGCGTGCGTTTTTTCCTGAGGTTTTTGCGTCGCCTGTTTGATCCGATTTACCTGCCGCACCAGCATGAACCACACCTGTCTCTTATACACATCTCCGAGCC
>OLHR01000577.1_pt1 | contig 10339 bp, 9 predicted proteins | sample 1609291 | NCBI WGS metagenome assembly OLHR01 (sample SAMN05416707, study PRJEB24817) | seawater metagenome | isolation source: Sea water | place: Canada:Atlantic | collected 2013-07 | reverse complement strand
TCTACACCTCTCTATTCGTCGGCAGCGTCAGATGTGTATAAGAGACAGCATCACTACCGTGGATGGCAACACTTGGAGAGGTGGCAGTATCAAAAACATAATTCATAACTTAAAACTCCTAATTTTATTTTTATCTATTACCGCGGTCTTCACGCCATAAGCCAAGAACTTTTTGCACCGGACGGTCTGAATAGCTAAATAACACACATTCACTATTAGCTATATGATGATGATAATGCCAGCTTGGCACTACAAAGGTATCTTTTGGTCCCCATTCGAAGGTCTTGTTACCAATTTTTGTTTGACCAGTTCCCTCTACCACCGAATATACGGTGGCATCAGTTGAACGATAAGATGCGGTCTCAAAACCACTTGGAAGTAACTGCATAAATGCGCCAAGTGTCGGCATCGCTGATTTTCCATCAGACGGGTTTACATACATAAGTTTTAGTCCGTGACATGGATCCCATTCATTTGTTTCTTTCATTTTAAATAGTATTTTACGGGTGCGTGAATACGGATATTTCATTACCGGCGAGGTTGGTACTTCAGCTTCATAATCAATCGGCAGCATTCCGCTACCATATCTCGCCATTGAATCGCCATCGCCTTTTGTATGCGGGTGCTCATCTTCTGAGTGATGCTCCATGAACGAAGCATCAAAAAACTGTACTATAGGAATATCCAGACCGTCGAGCCACAATACTGGTTCATCACCTTCATTACCATGATCATGCCAAGTTCCACTTGGTGTAAGGATTAAATCCCCAACTTCCATATATGATTTTTCACCATTTACAGCTGTATAAGCACCTTTTTTACCTTCAAGTACAAATCTAAATGCGGACTGAGAGTGCTTATGCGCAGGAGCTATTTCTCCTGGCAACACAAGTTGAATGCCAGCATAAAGGGAAGTAGTAATTTTACTTTCTCCTGGAATACCAGGGTTTTCAAGAATAAGGACACGGCGCTCTGCCTCCTTAGCAGTCAAAAGGTTCCCAGCTTCAATCAACAACGGACGGACAGTATCATAGCGCCATAGCGTTGCTTCGCAGCAACTTTTTGGTTCTGGCGTAACTAATGTAGAAAGTACGTCCCACAAAGGACGTATGTTATCTTTGATAACTCTATCGGAATAGCTTGATAGATTTTTTGATTTTAGATCGTCCATTATATTTATATCCTTGAAATTAATCAGGCTAGATTAAATACATTTATTGAATTTTTTGAATAAATTGCTTGCCGGTCGGCGTCTGCAAGCCAATCAAAACCATCAATATAAGGTTTTATATCATCAAATGGACGGCCCGTGTCAGGATTGTGGGTGGAGCCAACGCCTGGACATTCAGCACCAAAAAGTAAGCGGTCTGCACCAATTTCTTTAATCAGTAATTCAAGCGCCGCCTCTGAATAAAGCACTGTATCAAAATACATTTTTCTTACTTTTTCTCGAAAGCGAAGCCCTTTACCGCGCATTGATGCACTATCAAAACGGCCCATTTGATAAGGTATAGCCCCACCTCCATGAGAACAGATAATTTTGAGATTAGGAAAATCGTCAAACACATTTGATTTTAGGAGATGATTAACAGAGATAGTTTCTTCATTGATGAAATGAAGCGAATAGGGCGTGCGCTCTGATCTCGAGCCAGCACTGTGGATGTGAGCTGGAACATCAAGCTCACAAAGCCTTTCATAAAGTGGGTACCAATACTCATCACCAAGTCCTGGGGCTTCTTCCTTACCATTTTCATAAGGATCTGGGTTTAAAAGGCACCCCTTAAAACCCAACTCGGTTACGCATCGGTTGAGCTCTGGCAAAACATCTTTGATGGGGCGACCCGCCACTTGCGGAAGTCCCGCAACACCTATAAAAGTATCAGGAAAAAGTTGTGTTTGACGGTAAATGACATTATTCACTTCTTCATGTAACCAGTCTATGATTTTTGCTGGACTTTCAGAATGCATCATTTGAAAAGGTCTTGGTGAAATACATTGTTTATCGATGCTATTTTTTTTCAAGTAAGGAAGATGTCCAAACTTACCCATATGCGGTGTGTTGAGTGCATCGACTATTTCATCGTCCGAAATCACGACCTTTCCTCGTCCATGCGAACCCCTATGGGCAAGCAAAGTTGCTTTGTATGCCCATAGTTTTGCCGGCGCGCTTACGTGGGCATGACAATCAATTAACATTTCCTAATCCTTTACATTTTATAAGTGTTATTATAATAATACTTGACTAAAAAAAGAGTCAAGCGATATCATGAATTATACAAAGGGTGATTTAGGGGATTAATAATGGATCGAAGAAAATTTCTAGCTTCAGTTGGCGGTGCATCAGCTTTAGCAGCAATGTCAACTTCAGAAAAGGCGGACGCCCTAGAACAAGCGATGGGCGAAGAACTAGATAGCATTGTCGTAAAACCTGGATTGTGTACAACATACGGTATTGAACAAAAACCGATCGTTCGCGGAGGTAAGCGCGATAAATACTTCATGATGGGTCATGATCCACGCCTACCAAGAATGTCTGACAAACCAACGTTAATTGAATTTTTCAAAAAGCGCTTTGTGTCCGTGCAACATATGTGTCAAAGCGCACGCTTGGCGAAACTTAATGGTCTCCCAGAAAAAATTGTTCTCGCCTGCCTGCTACATGATATTTCAGTTGGCGGACTAATCCGTATGGATCATGGATATTGGGGGTCACAACTTTTAGCCCCCTATGTTGATGAAGAAGTGACATGGGCCATTAAATATCATCAAGCCCTTCGGTTTTATGCTGACGAAGAAGTTGGTTATTCCTACCCTAAAGCCTATATCCGTTATTTTGGCCCTGACTTTACTCCAGAACCATATGTGGCAAAAGATGCTGAATATGCAAAAAATCACAAATGGTATATGTCTGCAAGACAAATTACAATGAACGATGCCTATTCATTTGATCCCAATATTGTTGCTAAAATTGAAGATTTTGAAGATATTATTGGTCGCCACTTCAAACAACCCGAGGAAGGCCTAGGCTACGATAATAGCCCGTCCGCCCACATGTGGCGAACAATGATATTCCCAAATAATTTCCTTTAAGGTTTATTTAATGAACTTCATAGATATTTATTTTACTGGGAAGACTAGACCGGCACTGTTTTACTATGGTTGGATGGTTGTTTTTGCATCTTTCATCTGCCATATGTTCATTTTTGGTGTCCCTACAGTAATGTTACCCCTGCTATACGGCCCTATGAGCGAAGAGTTTGGATGGTCAAGGAGCGACGTAACAATTCTTGCCAGTACTAAATTTATTTCAGGAGCCATAGCAGCTTTTTTCGCCGGGCAGTTTATTCAACGTTTTGGAGCCAGAGTGACGACCCTGATTACAAGCCTAGTCGTTGGGCTGACAATGATTTGTTTTATCTTTATAACGGAGCTATGGCATCTTGCCGTAATTGGCATGTTTCTTGGCATAGGCTCCATAAGTTTAGTTATAACTGTAAAAGTAATCGTCTCACGTTGGTTTCATGGCCGAATTGGCCTTGCGCTGGGACTAGCCCTTCTTGGAACTTCCGCGGCAGGATCAATACTCACCTTTGTCCTAGAGCCCCTAATGATTGAATATGGTTGGCGCACTGCAGTAGCCCTTTTAAGCACAGGTATTTGGTTTTTTGCCTTACCTTTCTTTTTATTTATAGCACGCGAACGACCAGAAGATATTAACCTTACGACGGAAGGTATAGAACCAAACAGCAAAACTCGTGAGGATAATCTGCCCCCACAATTTCTTAATTTTTCCCAAACTGTAAAAGGGAAAACTTTTATTGCGATGGGAGTTGGAGTTTTTCTTATTGGTTTTGTTGATCAGGGCATGCTTCAGCATACAGTAGAATTTATTGATAAAGACGCAGGTCTTGGACGTGAGCTTGCCAGATGGGCATTCAGTACCATAATGCTAATAAGCATTTTAGGAAAAATATGTTTTGGATGGATATTTGATAAAATAGCTATCAAGGGAGTGATGTTTTGTTATCTTACGATTGGGCTTGGCGTAGTTCTAGCATTTCCAGTCGGCGGTATGGAAACACTAATTATTTTTTGTATTGCACGAGGTATATCCCATGGGGGAACAATTGTTGATGTTCCTTATATGTGTCGCCAAGCCTTTGGGCCAGCTATACTGCCTCGTACAGTTGGTACTATGACCATGATCCTGTCAGCTGGTTTTGCTGCAGGACCTTATATAATCGGGACATTATACGAAAATTCAGGTAGTTACGATAGTGCCTTTTATTTGTGCATAGTACTTTCACTTATTGCTGCCGGATCACTATTTTTTGTAAGAACCTCCTATCGGAACTGGCTTAAGACGCAGGACTAAACCAGAACCACATTCATAGGATCATATGAGTAAAGCCATTCATTTCTTTCCTTGGCTATATTTCTTCGCTCAAAGCCGTCCTCAAATTCTGCTTTAGTGGTTAAATGGTAAAGATCACCAAGTTCAGTACTTCCATTCACAATCCTTGCTGTTCGTTTGAGGCGGTTTCTCTGAAACATATCAAGAGCTTCAGAGATGTTTTCATTCCCCTTTATGCATCGCATAAGTATTGCACCATCTTCGATAGCCATTGCTGCACCAGACGCCATATAAGGCAGCGTTGGATGAGCAGCATCTCCGATTATTACAGCACGGTCTGTACGCCAATTATTTATTGGCTTCCTATTATTCAAAGCCCAACGATAGCATTGATCTTTATCAACACTATTAATGATTGTTTGAATCTCATCATTCCAGCCATCAAAATAGGCTTTTAACTCATCCCAAGGTGCTTTTACTGTCCAGCTTTCTTCTATCCAATTATCATATTCACCGCAGCCTACGAAATTAAGAAGTTCCCCAGAACGTAAATAATAAACTACTGCATGTTTTTTGGGTCCACACCAGATAGCAACAATTTTATCCATAAAATTCTTGGGAAGGTTCTTAACCGGCACAGTAGCCCGCCAGGCGATTTGACCTGTAAAATCTGGCTCTGCTACACCAACAATCTGATCACGGATTACCGATTTAATACCATCAGCACCGATGAGAATGTCGCCATCAATCCTTCTTCCGTCCGACAATTTAAGCGTAACGGTGTTGGCATCTTCATCAAAGCCAACCGCTTTAGAATTTAAAACTATCGCATTTGGATCAAGTTCAAGAACCTTATCGGCTAGAATACGATGTATATCGCTTCGATGAATATGATAATATGGGGCTCCATGCTGAGTTTCGTGCTTATCTGCAAGTGGCACCTTATGCATCACTTCACCTGTGTCAAACAAACGAAATTCAAATGCTTTAGGCTTCACCGAAACCTCAGCAAGTTGTTCTGCAAGACCTATATGATGCAATACTTTAACCGCATTAGCACTGGTTTGAATGCCGGCACCAATTTCACCAAGTTCTGATGCTTTCTCATAGACACGAACCTGATAACCTTCTTGAATTAAGCAGGCGGCTGCCGTCAATCCGCCAATACCAGCACCGCTTATAATAATTTTTTTTGATTTATTCATATTTACTTACCTAGATCATCAAGCATATTTTCGTAATTTGAGCCCATAACAGCCCCAACAGGTGAACCAGAACGAACAGCTTCGGTCATTAATTTTTCTTTAGCAATAATGCGTTCGCCAATTTTTATTACCTCTTCTGCTCGCGCCAAAGGTATAAAAACAATTGCACTTCCATCAGCAATTACATAATCTCCCTCATTGACCTTCACATTACCAACGGTTATTTCTTTGTTGAAGCATTGTTCATAAATTCGACCGCGTGCAGTGCGAGCGGTGTGGCCTCGAGCATAAACACTAAACCCAAGCTCTGCTGCTTCATCAATATCGCGAGCTGGACCTTCTACAATTACCCCATCTATACCATTATGTTGTGCGGCATTGGAAAGTACACCACCCCACCCTGCGGCATCAATACCCGTACTTTGTTGTATAACAATCACATTTCCAACATTCCCACATTCGATTGCACCTGAACATAAATGTTTTGTGCTGCCCCCAGCTGGTTTTTCATTGCCAAGCTCAACTGTAAGAGTTCGACCAACAATTTTATCTTTAGTAGTTTGATTATTTATCCCTGTCACCTCACCGAATAACCCAAGACTATCCATTGCATCAGAAACTGCACAACTGTCCATATTTTTAAGACGAACTAAAAGATCATTACTCATATTTCATTATCCATAATTATAATTTTAGGAAAGCATTTTCTTGTTTTTAATGTTATTATAATAATACTTACTGAATATCGACTGTCAAGTGCGGGAAAAAACTAATGATATTTGACTATAACCCTATTCCAAGCAGATCTGTGTTTGGTAAAAACTCAGCTCTTAAACTGAAAGAAGAGATAATTTCTCTCGGTGGAAAAAGGGTTATGATTGCCTGCTCAAAAGGTATGACCAAGCGTATTACTGCTATTATACAAAGTCTTGATGACTTGCTTGTGACAATATATGATGGAGCAAAACCACATTGTCCTGAAGAAGTTGCAATGGCCGCCCTCGATTTATATAAAAAGAAAAAAGCCGACTGTATTGTTGCAATCGGTGGCGGCTCAACTATTGGAATCGGAAAAGCTATTGCCTTGCGCACTAATGCAAAATTTATTGTAATTGTTACTAGCCCATGCGGCTCAGAAAGTACGCCAATACATGGTATGCTAATTGGCAAAGAAAAAAAAACAGGTAGAGATAAAAGAGTTATTGCAAAAACCAGTATTTACGATCCAATTCTTACTACAAGTATGAGTGCGCATCACACAGCAACTATAGGTATGAATAGCCTCGCTCACTGTATAGAAGCACTTTATGCAAAGGTAAAAAATCCTATTTCCGATCAGTTTGCTATCTCCGGCATAAAAGCACTAATAACTGGCATCCCAGAAAGTATTAAAAACCCGAATAATCTAAATGCCCGTAGCAATGTACTTTATGGAGGTATGTTAAGTGGTTACTGTGTAACACTTTCTGGTATAGCCATCCATCACAAACTTTGCCATGTGCTCGGAGGTCATCATGGAATTGAACATGGTTCCTCCAATAGTGTCATACTTCCTTATGCCGTCGCTTACAACGAGAGGGCAGCACCTGAAGCAATGGAAATAATAAAAAAGACGATGGGCACGACCAGCGCGTCGGGTGGCATTTATGATTTCGCCCGCAAAATTGGAGTGCCAAAAAGCCTTATGGAACTTGGAATGTGTGAAGGAGACCTCGATCGTGCAGCACAAGAAATATTAAAAAAACCCTTTAATAATCCAAAAAAATTAGTTGAAAAATCTGTCCGAGAACTTCTTCAGCAGGCGTTTGAAGGGAAAAGACCAGTACCATTTTAAACACATAAATGAGATTATTGATAATAAATTTATTATTGCAAATGTAAGTTTCAACGCTTAGGCTTAATTTTAGATGTCTAAGGTAATTAGGTAGGTAAATCATAAAATGGCATATAAACTTATTGGAAAAAATTTTACGCCGCCAGATGTTCGGGCCAAAATTACAGGTAAAGCAAAATACGCTGAAGACTTTAAAGCAGATGGTATGGTTTATATTAAAATGCTGTTAAGCCCGATGCCGAACGCCAATGTTATCAGTATGGATGCATCTGAAGCTTTAGATATGGATGGTGTAATTGATATCCTAACTGCCGATGATGTGCCGGCTCCACCTCCACCAGCTGATCCTATGCTGACAAATAATCCTAAATATGCTGGACAGCCTATTTTAGCAATTGCAGCTGTAGACGAAGCAACAGCAGCTGAGGCTCTAGAAAAAATAAAAATTACATACGAGGCCCTCCCCTTTACAATTGATCCCCTCGATAGTCTTTATCCTGGGGGTCCTGACGTATATGATCATATAAATTCAGCTACTCGAGGATTTAAAACAAAAAAAATAAAATGGACAGCTCGCGATTTTGCCGTTGCAGGTGAAGATAAACTGCCTATGGGTGAGGCATCAAAAGAATGGGAATACGGTGATATTGAAGCTGGAATTAAAAATGCTGCATACATCATTGATGAAAGCTTTGTAACTGCTAGTAACTCTCATCACAGTATGGAACCAAGAAGCGCATTTGCGTATTGGGAAAACGGAAAATGTCACCTCCACGGGTCCTCACAAAGTCAAAGTTTTATGATGCCAGGTCTTTCGCAAATGCTAGGTATTCCAGCTAGCGATATTATTTATGTTGCAGAATTTTGTGGTGGTGGTTTTGGCTCAAAGGGAAGCCCGTACCCAACAATGCTTCTACCAGCCCACATGTCGAGAAAGATTGGTAGGCCATGTATGCTTAGAATAACGCGAGCTGAAGAATATTATCTCGGTTCTGCACGCTCAGGTTTTCAGGGAAATGTTAAACTTGGGTTTAATAAAAAAGGGCGTATTCTTGCCGCTGATCTTTATATTATTCAGCAAAATGGTCCTAATTCTGGTTTTCCTGACCTTGCTAGTGCCGGTGGTGCGCTTTCACTTGTTTACACACCTCAATCCATGCGTTGGCGCGGTATTCCAATCATGACAAATAGACCTCCTTGCGGCGCTCAACGCGGGCCTGGGCAAAACCAGATAGCCGTAATAATTGAGCCACTCCTCGATAAAGCAGCGAAGGAACTAGGTATTGACCGGCTTGCTATTCGCCAAATCAACGCTCCGTCACATGATGCACTTTATGATGGGGATCAACACGGTATTACTAGCTCGTATATGCCAGAAGCCTTAAAAATGGGTGCTGAACGTTTTAATTATGCTGAAAAAATTAAACTGAGTGGTAAAAAAAATGGATCAAAAGTTATAGGGATTGGAATTGGTCAGGCTTATCATTCTGCTGGCGCTAGTGGTTTTGATGGACTAATACAGATAACTGCCGATGGAAAATTACATCTGCACAGCGGTGTCGGTAACCTCGGCACCTATTCTTATGCAACGACGCCCCGTGTTGCGGCTGAAGTTCTCGGAATGAGTTGGGAAAACTGTGTGGTAATATCTGGTGATAGTAGTAAACATCTTCCTTGGGTACTTGGTCAATTTGGCAGTAACACGTCTTTTACAACCACTCGAAGTAACTATGCGGCAGCAATAGACGCAAAACAAAAAATTCAAGAAATTGCTGCCTTAGACCTTGGAGGCGAACCACAAGATTATGACCTAAAAGATGAAACAGTATTTTTGATATCAAATCCAAAAATACTCATGACATTTTCTCAAATTGGTAAACGCGCTATTAATCTTGGTGGTAAATATGATGGTCATGAGGTGCCCGATGATATTTTTCCAATTACCAAAGATGCAGCAGCAGGGATAGCCGGCGGTGGTTTAGTTGGTGTTGCAAAAGACAAAATACATCACGGAACTGTACCTGCCCTAGCCACTGGCTTTATAATGATTGAGCTCGATCTAGAAACCGGTCGACATGAAATACTTGACTATGTTGGCACTGCTGACTGCGGAACTGTGCTTCATCCTCAAGGCCTTGATCAACAAATTCGTGGTGGAGCTATCATGGGAATAGGGATGGCAACATCTGAAAAGACAGTTTATGATCCACAAAATGGCCTTCCGGCCAACGTAGGTTTATACCAAGCAAAACCACCATCAATTCTTGATGTACCAAGCGAGATGATTACACAGGCTGTTGATCAGCCAGATCCACAAAACCCTGTCGGTGCTAAAGGTATCGGCGAACCTTTAATGGGATGTGCCGCATCCGCACTTGTTTGCGCTATTTCTGATGCCATGGGTGGTCACTATTTTCACCGAAACCCAATTATGCCTGATATGGTTATTAATGCTGCAGCTGGCCAGCCCCAGTCTTATAAAAGGTTACAAGTAAATACACAGTGATCATACATCTTGGCGATTTATGATTTTTTTCAACATTGATTTAAGCATGTTAACGTCTTCATTACTATAACCATCAAGTACTTCTTTTTCCAATCTCTGTGCCCGGAGTTGGACATCTTTTAAGTGTTCATTACCTGCGGGTGAAAGAGTGAGTTGATCATTATTAAGCGTGTTTAGATAACCATTATCACATAACCAAGCTACTGATGTCGTCACAGCTGTCATATCAACGCGAATTGCCTTACTCAATTCAGCTTTAGTCAGGTTAGGCGAATGACTAAGGTGCACAATAATACGTGCATGGGAAATGGGCATTCCCTCATCTTGAAGTTCACGGTAAAATGGATCGGAAATTTCCCAGTAGCTGCGTAATAAAAGTGGCACAATAAAATCCTGTCTCTTATACACATCTGACGCTGCCGACGAATAGAGAGGTGTAG
>OLHR01000571.1_pt1 | contig 10395 bp, 9 predicted proteins | sample 1609291 | NCBI WGS metagenome assembly OLHR01 (sample SAMN05416707, study PRJEB24817) | seawater metagenome | isolation source: Sea water | place: Canada:Atlantic | collected 2013-07 | reverse complement strand
TAGCCCTTTTGTCAGACGACCAAATCATAGGGTCCCGATATGTTTGAACAATGTCGGCATAACAAGTTAGGACAAATGTCCCATCAGTGTTTTTGTGGACAGGCGATTGTGCACGGAGTTCCGCAAGGACACGATAAGGATCCACAAGATAGTCCTCAGACACATTTTGTAAATCAAACGTAGTGCTCATCATGTTCAAATACCCGACTAAAACATTGAATTTGGTAGAAAGAGTACAATTGAAGGAATAAATACTAACAGTGCAAGACGAATAATATCAACAATCCAAAAAGGAGTGACCCCTTTGAAAATCGTCGCCGTTGAGACATCCCCAATCACACCTTTAAGTACAAAAACATTCAAGCCAACAGGTGGAGTGATGAGGCTTATTTCTGTCACAACAACAACTATTATGCCAAACCAAATTGGATCAAAACCCAAACTTGTAACCAAAGGAAAGAAGATTGGTACTGTTAATAAAAGCATGGACAAGCTTTCAAATACGCACCCTAAAACAAGGTAAATACCTAAAATCATTAACATAACAAGCATAGGAGAAAGTTCAGCTGAAGATACTAAAAACCGCAAAGCTTCAGGTAGACCAGCCATATTAACAAAATTAGAAAATATCCACGCACCTATTAGCACCGCAAATAGTGCAGCAGTTGTCTGAACTGTTTCTATCAAAACCTGCAGCGTTTTTGAAAAATTGAGCTTGCCGCGTGACACTGCAATTAGAAATGCCCCCGCAGCGCCCATGCCTGCCGCTTCGGTTGGAGAAAAAGTAAGGTTGAGTGGCCAGATGTTAAGGACCCCATACAGCCCCCCAATAACAATAAAAAATAATAATAAAACGGCCCATACGCCACGCAATGCATGAAGGCGGTCCATTGGGCTGCTGCGTTCTCCAGCCGGCCCAGCTTTGGGATTTCGGATGATCGTGTAGCGTACGGCAACTAGATACAAAATAACGCCAAGCAATCCTGGTATTATCCCAGCGATAAACAATTTACCAATGCTTGTCTCAGTTAAAAGCCCATAAATAACTAGGATAACTGAGGGAGGGATCAGGATTCCTAAAGTTCCACCAGCAGCAATGGATGCAGTCGATAGACTGTCATCATAATTGTATTTGCGCATTTGAGGCATGGCAACTTTTGACATTGTTGCTGCTGTCGCTAATGACGATCCGCAAATTGCAGAAAACCCAGCGCATGCCACAATAGTCGCCATTGCTAGCCCACCCCGTAGATGCCCCAAAAATACGTAGGATACCTGATACAGCTCTTTTGATAGGCCACCTTTGTTCACAAAAAGTCCCATTAGTATGAAGAGCGGCACAACGGAAAGCCCATAATCTTGAGATGTGTCAATGATTATTCTACCAACCATAGAGATTGACGCCCTAACTCCACGAATATCAGCGTAACCGGCAAAGCCGACCAGCCCCATCGCAAGGGCAATCGGCATACGCAGGAAAACTAAAAAAAGAACCACACCTAGCCCAATGATAGAGAGGAGCATCAGACAGGACCTTTTATAGAAGATAAAATTAACAAAATGGCGCGAGCTAAGAACGTGAGGGCAGTTGCAAAAGTAAATACGGCAATAAACCAGCCTATATAATGTTGTGGGAGATTGAGATACTCTGTGACGTCGCCGAAACCTTTGGCGCGTTCAGCCAATTCCCAAACACGTTTTGCAGGCCATATCAGGATAACCCCACAGGTAAGATCAATTATGATGTCACGAATTATGGCAAGCCTGCGAGAAAACAATGGGTCCAATAGGTCGACCACAATATTGTTCCCTTTCCAGCTTATAATAGGCAGCGACGAGAAAACAATAATTGCCATAAACAACCGTGTAAGTTCGGTGGCTGATTCAATAGGATTACCAAATACGCTGCGTAGTATGACGTCAGCAAAAGTCATAGTCATTAGTATGAAAAGGGCACTTGCGGCAAACCATGTCGGCAGAACGGCCACGTAGCGCCAAAACCCAGTCTGCCTAAATGACATGTCCCAGGCGGCCTCTGACGATGATTTTCTAACGTCGGGCTCATTCATTTTAGTTTATCCAATTTGTGTGATAAGGCCCAATAGTAGGCCTTATCAGGTAAGCCTTTATTAAATTGAAGGTGCCGCCATATTATTCAGCTGCCATTTGCTCTTTGATGAATGCGTGAACTTCAGTTGCATCAACACCTTTTGCACTTACTTCTGCAATGACTTTTGTAATTAAAGGGCCAGTCATTGCTTGCCATTTAGTTGCATCCCCAGCCGAAGCGTCGGTCAAGTTATTGTCAGAATTTGCGTTTAGAGCCACTAGGCCCGCTGTGTCGATCTTATCCCAAGCTTTACCGGCCGCGCGCGACAAGTTTTCCCCAAACACTTTGCCAAGTGCCGTACGGTCCACATCAGACAAATTGTCGAAGGTGTCTTGGTTCATAATAACGGCGAAAGATCCACGATAAAAACCACCAGGTACTTGATACGTATTCTTAGCTACTTCAAATAGTTTAAAGCTTTTCTTAGCCTCCATGGGCATCATAACCCCATCAGCTGAATTAGAGGCTAATGTCTCATAAACTTTTGGAGCAGGAACGCGGATACCTGTTGCGCCAAGTGCGGCACCAACATCGCCGGATACCCCCCCCCCAAGCCGCAGTTTCATGCCAGCTATGTCTTCTAAAGAGGATATCTGCGTATTGGAATGTAAAACCCCTGGGCCGTGGGTCATCATCGCCAATACTTTGACGCCCTCATGTTCGCCTAACCCTGCAAAGAATTTGTCGTAGGCGCGCCAACTTGCAACTGAAGCAGCTTCTGCATTGCCTTGGTAACCTGGCAGTTCGATCATTTTTGTTGATATAAAACGTCCCGGAGAGTAACCGTGGAAAATCCATGTAATATCTGCTGCACCGTCAAGAATTAGGTCAAATTGTGCAGGCGGAGAACCCAACCCATACTTAATTTTGGCACTTACGCGGCCATTTGTTGCATCCTCCATTGCCTTGGTCAATTCTGGAAACATTATCGCGTTCATGCCATGTGTGGGTGGTGCCCAAGATGAAATCGTAAGAGTAGTGTCAGCGGCATTCGCGGCAAGAGATGCTACAGAAAATGCGGCGGCGGCAATGCCCGTTTTAAATAAATGGCTCATTGTGTATCTTCTCCCTTTTGTTTTAAGTTTGTGGCAAAAGTCTAGCTATTTGCTTTGGCCATGGTATTGCCATTTGTGATATTGTCCGTCTGGCGGACAAATTACAGCAGTATTTTAGTTACTTTGGTCAGATAGCAGTCTCTTTTTTAAAGTACTCAGCAGAAATTTCAGTAGCAGTTTGTTGCAAAGCGGCAGCATACCTTTCGACGGCTCGCTCCATTTCCATTGCTTTAGTGACCCAAATAATTGACAGACACCCAATAGCACGTTCATCAGAAATGATTGGTACTGAAAGGCTAGAAGTTTTAGGCCTAAACGATCGCGGGCCACGTGTAGCAAAGCCTTGTTTGAAATAAGTAGTAAGGTTTTTGTCGAGCCACTTCTTCTGTAAAAATGGCAAATCTTCCACAACATTTTCTGCTCGGAGCAAATCAATTATTATTTCACGCTCCCGTCCCGCACAGACTGAAAGATACGCTCGTCCAGATGAAGAGCGTAGCATAGGTAAGGAATAGCCAACCATGCCTGGGTCAACCGACAGGGGACTACGGCTATGAGTGGATTCTTGAATTATCATATGCGCGTCTGCATAAGTGGAAAGATCAACCGGCCATGCGTGCGCATCAGTAAATTTAGCCAAACTTGGGACGGCCACTTGGCAAAGCCGCGAACGTGTCGATGAGCTGTCACCTAAGGTGGCTGCCAGAGGCGACAAACGCATACGAGAATCGTTTCCAGAATAAAGAACGTAACCCTCTTCTTCCAGTGTATTAAGTAGGCGATACACTGTGGGACGAGGCAGCCCCAATTCAAGGGCTATCTCAGCAACACGGGCTGCGCCTACCCTGTTTAAGAACCGCAGAATATTTAGCCCACGTGAAAGAGCCCGCACATTATCAGGACTTGACGACATTTAACCTGCCTAATCTCAGGCAAACAAAATGTTCGCCCAGGCTTGTAGTTTCATCCCGCAACTACGGTTTGGTCAATAGCACCAAAAATACTTTTTCCTTCACTGTTGAGCATTTCAAACCTAATAGTGTCCCCTGGCTTCATGAATCGAGTGGTAGCCTCGCCACCCCGTATGGTCTCAATCATTCGCTTTTCCGCCAAGCAGTTGGAACCCACTTCATCGTGATTTTCATTACTGACAGTCCCTGAACCAATTATAGTGCCAGCTGCCAGATCTCTGGTACGTGCTGCATGTGCTATTAAATCTGTGAATTCAAAGCTAAGGTCTTTGCCGGCATCTACTCTCCCAAATTCATTGCCATTATAAGTCGTTATTAATGGGAGATTAATGCGGCCGCCGGTCCATGCTACACCCAGCTCGTCAGGGGTAACGCAAACTGGTGAAAAGGCGCTGGCAGGTTTTGATTGAAAAAAGCCAAAACCTTTTACTAATTCTGGGCGCATGACATGGCGAAGGCTAATATCATTACATAACATAATTAATTTTATATGCGACTTGGCTTGCTCGGGGGAGCAACCCATGGGTACATCATCCGTAATAACAGATATTTCACCCTCAAAATCGAGGCCCCAGTCCTTATCAACATATGGGATTGGGTCAACTGGCCCAAGAAATCCGTCGCTGCCTCCTTGGTAAAGCATTGGCTCTGTCTCAGAGTTTACAGGCATCTCAGCACCGCGGGCTTTGCGTACCAGCCGCATATGGCTTAAATATGCACTGCCGTCAGCCCATTGAAATGCGCGCGGTAAGGGAGAAGCCAAAGCTTTGGGGTCATATGGGATAGTTTCGACCTCAGAAGCCTCCATTTTGTTATTAAGAGCCCGCAGCATAGGCTCAGTGTGTCCCCAATCTTCGATGGCATCACGAACGCTTCTAACAACAGATGTTGCTAGAACCATGCGTGACATATCACGTGATACTATAACTGGCGTGCCATCACGGCCACCAATCTTCAAGGACGCAAGTTTCATAGTGTAGGTTCTCTTTCTTTTATTACCGAGATTGGTGAAGGTAGGCCAGTGACCGCCAAATCTACAATATCATTTTCAAAAATAGCGCTGCCCGCAATATATCTGTCAGGGCGTACTAATACTGCGTTTGTATTGAGGCCATCCAAGGCTGTGGCGAGATCGGGGTGCTCTTCTGCATCCAAAACGCTGACTACTGGAGTAATATTCTCATGCAGTGGATGGCGCAGAATTAAAACAGGACAGTAACCAACTTTATCATCCAATCGCTGCCCGTCCCGAAGTATAGGTTGGCTAAACAAATAACCGCAGTGTGGTCTATTGCTGCTGATCAATTCACCAAGATTACTAGCACCAAGGGGTGGCGTAATTGATGAAATACGTGCAGTTCCTTCTGAGTTGCTTTCGGCCTGCGCTAGAGCAGTCCGACTATCAATTGTATTAATCAGACCACCAAGCCGTATCGCCATTTCAATAAATGTACGAACATGGGGGGAGCGTTCCTGCTGGTAGCTATCTAGAATATCCTCATTTGCTGCCCCCTTGATGCAGAGCGCTAGCTTCCACGCCAGGTTGGCGGCATCACGGATACCTGCACACATACCCTGCCCCATAAAAGGAGGGGTCAGGTGAGCCGCATCACCCGCTATTAGTAAGCGATCCTTACGCCAATTATTTGCAACTACAGATTGGAAGGTATAGACCGCCGTACGCTCCAATTCAGCGTCCTCAGCGGTAACCCAGGGCGCGAGGAACTTCCAAATTGTGTCACTGCGGGTAACCTCCTCATGAGTTTCTTCCTCCAGCATAGTGATTTCCCACCTCCGCCGTTTGGCAGGGTTACGACAGTAAGTCATTGGACGCACAGGATCACAGAATTCAATGGAGTAGTCGCCTAAATCAGGTCGCTCTCTTTTTAATAGCAAGTCCACAACAAGCCACCGCTCATTAAACCCCAAATCATCCACATCAGATCCAATAGTACTTTTCACTAAAGAGTTAGCACCATCACAGCCCACTAAATATTTAGCATTCAGTGAATGCTCATGCCCATCGCTGATATCGCGGCAAAGAAGTCTTACATTTTTAGCATGCTGCTCAATGTTTACAACTTCGGTCCCGTTCAGAACCACTGCATTAGTGTAGCCAGAAAGCTTAGCACGCAATAGTTGTTCCAAATCGGGCTGGTGTAAACGGTAACTGGCGTGCCAACCTTGGGGGCCGATTTCTTGTGGGCGTGGCCACTCTAAGATCACAGATTTTTTGCAATCTACGAAACGCATACCTGGATTTACCCGGATTTTTTCACTAAGTGGATCCGCAACGCCAACAGTTTGAAAAATTCGCATAGTTTCATCATCAAAATGTACCGCCCGTGGCAAGTGATACATCACTTCATTCCGCTCAATGACAACTACACTTAGGTCACACTTTGCAAGCAAATTTGCTAGAGTTGCGCCGGTCGGCCCATAACCAACAATAGCAACATCAAAAAGCTGAGTTCGGGCCTCGTTCATCAACCACGCCCACGTAGTTCATAAAGCCATGGGCAATCCACCATGGGTGGCGAACGCAATCCATCCGCAGCAGCCTTCAACCGCATATCAACAAAAGCCCTTCGCTCTTCTTCTGGCAAATAAAGTCGATCATGACCCCAGAAACTAGGGCCTACTGTGGTCTCATGAGGCTCCCAAGTCACAGGATCTATCAACCGTCCGCCCCAACCATTTTCTACAAAAAAACCTGATGGCGTATTCGCATAAAAACTAGTTATATGGTCATTTGTATGGCGTCCCAGCGTATAGGCGATGCCATCTTTTTGCTGATTTGCCAGGTCATAACCTTGCCCCATGTCATCAAGGTTTTCATACTCCACCATGAAGTGGTGAAACCCGGACTGCCCTGAGCCAACTATAGCAAAACTATGGTGCCGGCCATTGACGTGAAAAAAGTAAAGAGGTATCGGGTCAAGCCCATAATCACTAACGGCAAAACCTAATATATCGCAATAGAAGGGCAAAAGAGCTGTTGCGTCTGGAACATGTAAAACTGCGTGCCCCATCCCTAGCGGGCCTGTTTTGAAGCCGTCAATTGGACGTCCAGGGATGAAGGGTTCCTCTGCTTTTTGAGGGTTCCAAGCCAGTTCAATTCGATTTCCAGCAGGATCGCTGCACACAATTAAGTCTTCTACAAAGCGACGGTCAGCTAGCTCACTACCCCCCTCTGTTACTTTGTGCCCCGCATCATCTAATCTGGTAGCAAAATATTGGAGGTCAGATTTTTGTGATACTTCCCAGCCGATAAAGGCCAACGTTTCACCAGGCTCATCAGATACAACCAAACGTTGTACTAGATCATCCATGCGAAAAGACAGCTGGCGTCCACCATGGTCAGCAAGCTGCATGGCCAGAACTTTACCAGCAAAATACTTCCAATCATCTACTTTGTTAGACCTAACTCCAAGATAGCCTAAAGATTTAATCGGCATTTAGTTTACCTTCTCTGAACTAGGTTCAAACTACTCAGCGAAGAATGTTCTGAGAACCACTTCTCCACTTAACGTCCATCAGGCGGACAACTCTTGCTGTTTGTTGGCGAGGCTGGGTGTAAAGTCCTTGCTCCATGGTATCGTATCATTTGCGCCCAGGCGTCCCATCAAAGTGTTTTTTGAGAGTGGTCCAACAGTCTACATAGTTTTCTTGCAGCGGGGCCTCGCTGACTGCAAAATGTGTAAGATGCTGTGGAAAGCGCGTTTCAAACATAAAGGACATCGTGTTTTTCAGCTTCTCGGCTTTCAGGTCGCGATTAGATGCGCCTTCAAAGGCATCTCGATCTGGCCCGTGCGGCAGCATCATATTATGCAGGCTTATTCCGCCGGGCACAAAACCCTCTGGCTTGGCATCATAAACGCCGTAAATGTTGCCCATAAGCTCTGACATGATGTTTTTGTGATACCATGGTGGGCGGAAGGTATCTTCAGCAACCATCCAACGCTCGCGAAACAGAACAAAATCAATATTAGCAGTTCCCGGGCTGCCTGATGGTGCGGTTAGAACGGTAAAGATTGAGGGATCTGGATGGTCAAACAACACAGCACCCACGGGGCAATAGGTGCGCAGATCATATTTATAAGGAGCGTAGTTGCCGTGCCATGCGACCACATCCAATGGGCTTTGGGCAATCTCCGTCACATGAAATTGCCCGCACCATTTGATCGTTACGGTTGAAGGGACCTCGTGATCTTCAAATGCTGCTATTGGCGCTTTGAAATCCCGTGGATTTGCAAGGCAATTCGCCCCAATAGGGCCGCGGGCGGGCAGCTCGAACTTCTCGCCGTAGTTTTCGCACACAAAACCTCGCGCTGGTCCGTCAATCAATTCAACGCGGTAAACAAGGCCGCGCGGTATGACGGCAATCTCCTTGGGTTCTAGATCAATAATCCCCAGTTCGGTATAAAATCGTATCCGGCCTTGTTGGGGGACCACCAACAGTTCGCTGTCGGCAGAATAAAAATAATCGTCCACCATGCTTTCTGTCACGAGATAGACATGTGTTGCCATGCCTATCTGTGTGTTTACGTCACCTGCCGTTGTCATCGTGCGCATGCCAGTCACCCAGGTCAGCGGCATGTCTGACACCTCGATCGGGCCCCAGCGATATTGGCCCAAACTGATTACATCGTGATTGATGCAGGGCGCAGTTTTCCAATAAGGCATTTCGATCTTCGTATATCGGGTTGAATGTTTAACTGATGGGCGAATGCGGTAACACCATGTGCGTTCTGGCGGATGTTTCGTAAATGCGGTCCCGGACAATTGTTCTGCATAGAGGCCATAATCACATTTTTGTGGGCTGTTGCGACCTTGAGGCAAAGCCCCTTCAAGGGCTTCCGTCTCATGATCGTTGCCAAAACCGGACATATATCCAGGGGCAATACTATTAGTGGTGACTTGTTGCACGATTTTGCGGGTTTCACGGGTCGTCATAATGGGTCTCCAAGGCTAGAAGGGGCCTGTACAGTCTATACACGATAGGCCGGTAGTGGTGTGCGATTTTGTAAAAAAATCATACGGTTTAACATAATATTTATCTTATCTGCTTTAATCTGTGCAGATTTTGGCCTGTTGTAAATGTTTTCTATTTTAAGCGGATCCGCATGCAAGGTCCGAACTCTTGCTTGAGCTCTGTCAGACAAAACTACCTGAGACGGGCAGGGTGATTTTGCAACCCTGCCGAATGACAAAACACCCTGCATCTCACTACTTTAAACCTTGCCCGGGGTCACTGCACATTCTTGTGTAGGCCCGTGGACCGGGAACCAAGAGCCCCGGACATTAGACCACGCACCTAAGACCTGATTATAGTGTTTACTTAGCTCAGTTGGGATTGGATGGTTATTGTTAACGGTGGGACAGAACCAGACTTGCTCAAGAAGTACAGCGTCGCCAGGCTTTTTGATCTGACGCTTGCGGGCCTTTTGTTCGAACCACAAAAGAAAAAATGTCAGGCGACCGCTGCAGGTCGCCTGAACGATTGATTAGTTTGCAGGCATAATCACAGCGTCGATCACATGGATCACACCGTTTGAGGCCATGACATCTGCCGCCACAACATTCGCCTCATTGATTTTCACACCGTTTTGCGCGTCAACCGTAGCTTTACCGCCATTCAGCATCTCAACTGAGGTGACTTTACCGGCAATATCGGCAGCCATGACTTGCCCAGCCAAAACGTGATAGGTCAGAATATCAACCAGCTTGTCTTTATTTTCGGGCATCAATAACATTTCAACCGTGCCTGCGGGCAAAGCGGCGAAAGCGTCATCGGTTGGGGCGAATACGGTAAAGGGTCCGTCTCCTTTCAATGCATCAATCAAACCTGCCGCTTCCAGCGCAGCGGCCAGGGTTGTAAAGCTGCCCGCATTAAGGGCGGTATCAACGATATCTTTGCTATGCCCGCCAGCTAAAGCACTTAAAGCAAGTGATGATACTGCGGCGGCCGCTAAAAAACTTCTACGAAACATTCGAAAACTCCATGATTAAACAGCATTTTCTATGCTGAGAAATTTAGTTAGTTTGCCGGCTTGGCCTTGCAATGGCGATCACGACGAAATCACTAATTAGTGATCTTAAAATAAGTTCCGCTTCTGTAGCCCTTGGTGCAAGCTGATCATCGCTGATGTTTTGATATCGCTGTTTTCTGCATGCCCGCGCGAGGTCTTGTCAGAGTAAACTTACTTGAGACGGGTAGGGCGACTTTGTAACCTCGTCTAATGACAAACCACCCCCC
>OLHR01000567.1_pt1 | contig 10428 bp, 11 predicted proteins | sample 1609291 | NCBI WGS metagenome assembly OLHR01 (sample SAMN05416707, study PRJEB24817) | seawater metagenome | isolation source: Sea water | place: Canada:Atlantic | collected 2013-07 | reverse complement strand
AAACTCTATTAACTATAAAATCCCTTCCGTGAAAACGGAAGGGATTTTTTTTTGAACATTACTACTATAAAAAAAAAGTATTTTGTAAAGCGATAAACCTACCAATGCATCTTATGGTAGCGAAGAAAATTTCTGTATGTATTAAAAGCTTCTATAGCGTACTTCAATAGATACTCAGAACTATTAAGAAAGTTATTGATACTTATAAATAGGGCTTTATGCGGTAGGGATAACTAGATTAGTTGATGATTAAAATAAGTATAAAAAAAATCCTGTTATAATTTATAACAGGATTTTTAATTATTTTAGAATACGTATTCTTTAGCTATTCATAGAAATTAGAAATTCTTCATTGTTTCTAGTGTTTTTAATTCTATCGTTGATAAACTCCATAGCTTCAACAGGATTCATATCAGCAAGGTATTTACGCAATACCCACATACGTTGAATTACATTTTCACCTAACAGTAAATCGTCTCTACGAGTACTTGAAGAAGTAAGATCAATTGCTGGGAAAATTCTACGATTAGATATTTTTCTATCCAATTGTAGTTCCATGTTACCAGTTCCTTTAAATTCTTCGAAAATCACTTCATCCATTTTAGAACCTGTTTCTGTAAGAGCAGTTGCAATAATACTTAATGAACCACCATCTTCAATATTTCGTGCAGCTCCAAAGAAACGTTTTGGTTTATGTAATGCATTAGCATCAACACCACCACTTAATATTTTTCCACTTGCAGGTTGTACGGTATTATAGGCTCTTGCTAAACGGGTAATTGAATCTAATAGAATAACTACATCATGACCACACTCAACCAAGCGTTTTGCTTTTTCTAAAACAAGATTCGCTATTCTAACGTGTTCTGTCGCTTCTTTGTCAAAAGTTGAAGCAACTACCTCGCCACGAACATTACGTTGCATATCGGTAACCTCTTCAGGCCGTTCGTCAATTAAAAGTATAATTTGGTATACCTCAGGATGATTTGCAGCAATTGCATTGGCAACATCCTTTAATAACATTGTTTTTCCTGTTTTTGGCTGAGAAACAATCATACCACGTTGCCCTTTTCCGATAGGAGCAAACATATCAATTATACGAGTAGAAATACTAGATTGTCTATCTGCTAAATTAAATTTTTCTTGTGGGAATAACGGCGTTAAATGCTCAAATGCAACTCGATCACGAACTATATCAGGACTTTGTCCATTAATTTTATTCACTTTAATAAGTGGAAAATATTTTTCACCTTCTTTTGGAGGTCTTACTTGTCCTAAAACAGTATCTCCAGTTTTTAATCCAAATAAACGTATTTGAGATTGTGAAACATAAATATCATCGGGAGATGATAAATAATTATAATCGCTAGAACGTAAGAAACCATAGCCATCTTGCATGATGTCTAAAACACCTTCACTTTCTATAATGCCATCAAATTCAAAGTCGGGTTGGCGATACCTATTTCGGGTGTCTTTATTGCCGTCTTTACCTCGATGTTGATTGGGATTTTTGTTTTCTCTTTTATTATTTTGATTGTTGTGTCTAGGTTTTTGCTCCGTTTTTTGACGCTTATCATCATCAGTAGTTTTATGCTGCTGAGGTTGCTTGGCTTTTTGAACTTGAGTTTTTTGACGCTTATCATCATCAGTAGTTTTATGCTGCTGTGGTTGATTCTGTTTTTGAGTTTGATTTTTTTGATTGCGATTATCGTCCCTAGGAGTGCGAGGTCGAATTACTCTTTTTGGAGCTGTTCTTTGCGTTTGTTCTCTGGTATTTACAGAAGCTTCCTTTTTTTCTGAAGTTTCTTGTTGTGTAACAACAACCTCTGTTTTTACTTCTTTTATAACAGCTTTTACTGCGGAAGGATTTGCGGCTTGGTGGTCCAATATTTTATACACCAAATCTAATTTTTTTAAGCTACGGAATTTTGGTACTCCTGAAGCTTTAGCAATTTCCTGAAGTTCAGGTAATAACTTTGCTTTTAATTCTGAAATTTCAAACATTTAAAAATATATATGATTTATTTGATACTATTGAGTATTACTGAATGTAATTTTTTTTGAAAATTTTATCGAAGACTAAGTAACCTCTGTTGAATTGGTTACATATTGATGTTGCAATTATACAACAATATTTTTTAAATGCATTTAATTTTTATAAAAAGATAGTGTATTTTTGCGACAAGAATTAGAAGAAATAGATGTTACAAAGAATACAAACTGTTTATTTATTAATTTCTGCTTTAATAATAGGAGGGTTGTATTTGTGGTTTCCAATAATTAAATCTGAAAACGGTTTGGCCATTATCAGTAACAACGAACCATTAATTTTAGGCCTTATTTTTGGGTCAATTTTATTGACTTTACTATCTATATTAAACTTTAAAAAACGACAATTACAATTTGTAATTAACCGTTTAAACATCATATTAAATTTTTTATTACTGGGAGTTTTCGTTTACAGATCACTAACGCTATCCGGAGAGACATTAGTTTCAGAGAAGGGTATTGGGGTTTTACTTCCTATCATTTCTATCGTTTTTTTAGTCATGGCCAATAAGGCCATAAAAAAGGATGAAGACCTCGTAAAATCTGTGGATCGGTTGCGCTAAACCGCATATCTTAGTATATTAGTGCAAAACCCTAAAAGAATGCCATCTTTTAGGGTTTTTGTTTTTTACTTGCGTTTTATTTCAATTACTTCTAAGTTTTGTATTTTATCTTTATCAATTTCAAATCGCAACATGGTTCTTACTTTATGAAATCCGTGTGTGCCAATAGCCCCAGGATTCATATGTAATAGCCCAAGCTTTTTATCATTCATTACTTTTAAAATATGGGAATGTCCAGTTATAAATAGTTTTGGAGGATTGGTTTTAATTTCTTCTCTTAAACTGGGATTGTACCTTCCGGGATATCCTCCTATATGTGTAATCCAAACTGCTACTTCTTCACATATAAAACGATTGTGTAATGGAAATTCGCTGCGAGCTTCTGCGTTATCAATGTTTCCGTAAACTGCTTTTAAAGGCTTTAATTTTTTAATAGCATCTGTAACGTTTAAATCTCCAATGTCTCCAGCATGCCATACTTCATCTGCTAGATTTACATACTTTATTATTGTATCGTCTATATAACTATGAGTATCAGAAAGTAATAGGATTTTTTTCATATTTAATTTAAAATAATTTATTAAGAGAACCTAAACTTAAGTTGGAAAGAATTCACTTTGTGTATCTTTGATTTTTCAAAAATACAAGATTCATTGCGATATTTTATAGAACTAGCATATAATGGAACAAACTATCATGGTTGGCAAATTCAGCCTGATGCCATTACCGTACAAGAAGTTTTAGAGAATGCTTTGTCAATACTATTGCGAGAAAAAATTCAAGTAATGGGAGCTGGAAGAACTGATACTGGAGTACATGCAAAACAGTTGTTTGCTCATTTTGATATAGAAGTGATTGAGTCAATATCAGATTTAATATTCAAATTAAATTCTTTTCTACCAAAAGATATTTCTATACAAAATATTTTTCCTGTCAAGGAAGATGCGCATGCTCGTTTTGATGCTTTAGAAAGAGAATATGAGTATGTTATTGCCTTACAAAAAAATCCTTTTTCATACGATTTTACGCATTGTATTTATCATCAACCCAATATTGAATTAATGAATGTGGCTGCTAATTTGCTTCTGATTTATAAGGATTTTCAATGCTTTTCTCGTTCTAATACCGATGTAAAAACGTATAATTGTGATGTGAAAGAAGCGTATTGGAAAGTTGAAAATTCAGAATTGATTTTTACAATTAAAGCAGATCGTTTTTTAAGAAATATGGTGAGGGCAATTGTAGGAACCTTATTAGATATAGGATTTGAAAAAACATCTATGTTACAATTTCATGAAATACTAAAAAGTAAGGATAGGGGTAAAGCAGGTTCTTCTGCACCTGCAAAAGGACTTTATTTAACTAAAATTGTATATCCAGAACAACTAAAAAATTAATTTAAATAAAACTCCTGTCTTAGCAGGGAGCTAGTATGGCAGATTCGGGGAAAGCATTCGATTTAAAACTCTTTAAAAGATTATTGGGGCACACTAATAATTATCGAGGCACATTTATATATGTGGCTTTTGCTGCTGCGGTGATGTCCGTTTTAGGAGTGTTACGTCCATTGATAATGCAAAAGGCCATTGATGAGTCTATTGTTCCTAAGGATATAGAAAACCTTGTTTTCTATATTTCGTTAATGATTGGAGTATTAATGTTAGAGGTCATATTTATGTTGACTTTTATATATTTCACCAATTGGTTAGGGCAAAGTGTTATTAGGGATATACGGGTAAAGCTTTTTAAATTAATGTTAAGTTTTAAGTTAAAATATTACGATACTAGTGCGGTAGGGAGATTGACAACGAGAGCAGTTAATGATATAGAAACCATCTCGAGTATTTTTAGTCAAGGGTTATTTATGATGATAGCTGACTTGCTTAAAATGATTGTAATTTTAGGTGTTATGCTTTATAAAAGTTGGCAATTAACATTAATTGTAATGTCGATATTGCCAATAATATTATATGCAACAAGAGTCTTCCAGAGAGCAATGAAAGTTGCTTTTGAAGAAGTTCGAACTCAGATTTCAAATTTAAATTCTTTTGTTCAAGAACGTATAACAGGTATGAAAATCGTTCAGATTTTTACGCGTGAAAAAACGGAATATAAAGAGTTTAAAGAAATAAATGAAAAGCATAAAAAAGCTTGGATTAAAACCGTGTGGTACAATTCTATATTTTTCCCAATTGCAGAAATGGCATCCTCTGTAGCGATTGGATTAGTTGTTTGGTATGGTGGACTTAATGCTGCTGAAGGTGGCGTTATAACACTTGGTGCTATTGTAGCATTTATCGAGTTATCTCAGATGTTATTTAGGCCATTACGTCTAATAGCAGATAAGTTTAATACCCTTCAAATGGGTATGGTTGCTGCTCGTAGAGTTTTTAATGTTTTGGATACCAAGTCTCATATAGATGATTCGGGAACTCTATTATTAGAAAACACCAAAGGGTCTATTGAATTTAAAAACGTTCGATTTAGCTATATTGAAGAAGAGAAAATAATAAAAGATATTTCATTTAAAGTAGCTCCTGGAGAAACTGTTGCAATAGTTGGAGCAACTGGAGCTGGGAAATCGACTATTATTAATTTATTATCTCGTTTTTATGAAATCAATAGCGGTGTAATATTAGTAGATAATAAATCTATTAACGAGTATACTCTAAAATCATTGAGAAGCCATATCGCAGTGGTATTACAAGATGTTTTCTTATTTTCAGATTCCGTTTTAAATAATATTACTTTAAACGATACAGCTGTTTCAGAAGAAGAAGTGATGAATGCAGCAAAAAAAATTGGGGTTCATAAATTTATTAGTTCCCTACCTAATGGTTATCATTATAATGTTAAAGAAAGAGGCATAATGTTGTCTTCTGGTCAACGTCAGTTATTAGCTTTCTTAAGAGCGTATGTGAGTAATCCAAGTATTTTAATATTAGATGAAGCTACTTCTTCTGTAGATTCTTATTCAGAAGAAATGATACAAATTGCAACAGAGAAAATCACTAAAGGAAGAACCTCAATAATAATTGCCCATCGTTTGGCTACCATTAAAAAAGCAGATAAAATTATTGTAATGGAAGCAGGGAAAATTGTTGAAATTGGCACTCATAAAGAATTGATTAAGAAAAAAAATGGCTATTATAAAAACTTATATGAGGTTCAGTTTTTAAAAAAAGAAGCTAGCTAGAAATATTTTAAAATCGACCTTCGTTAAGTTGATAAATCCTTTTCAAGCAATTCATTTAACTCTTCAATATCATCAAAAAGCACAAAATTACCATCCATAATATAGGATATTTGACCACTTTCTTCAGAAACCGTAATACAAACAGCATCTGTTTTTTCAGTAATACTAACTGCGGCTCTATGTCGCAATCCAAAACGTTCGGGAATCTCATTATCATTGGTAACTGGCAGAACAACTCTTGTAGCAGTAATAACATTGTCTTCGATCAAAGTAGCTCCATCATGCAAAGGACTGTTTTTATAAAAAACACTTTCAATAATGGGTTGATTTATTTCAATAAACATTTTATCACCGGTGCTTTTAACAAAATCCAAACTGTTATTTCGTTTAAAAACAATTAATGCTCCTGTTTTCGATTTACTCATTTTTTTGCAAGCTTGAGTAACGGCATCGATTGTTGAGATTAATTTTGAATCTGAATTGGATCTAAATTGTTTTAAAAGCTTTTTACGAGCACTGAAATTGGTAGATCCTAACATTAATAAAAAACGTCTGATTTCTTGTTGAAAAACAACAACTAAAGCAACCATTCCTACTCCTAAAAATCCTCCAAGGATTTTACTAAGCATTTCCATTTCTAAAAGTTCAGTTACTTTCCAAATAGCATAAATGATTACGATACCAATAAAAATATTGATTGCAACAGTACCTTTTATTAATTTGTAGATATAGTATAATAGAAATGCAACAAGGACTATGTCTATAATATCTATGATTCTTATGTCTAATAATTCCAATGAGATTCAGCTTTTTGTAAATGTAGTTTTTTATTAATGAAACTTCAAATTTTGTAATAGATTAATAGTTTCGAATGCTTCTTTTACATCGTGTACCCGAAGTATGGAAGCACCTTTTTGAATTGCTATGGCGTGTAGTGCAGTAGTTCCATTTAATGAATTGGCTGCTGTTGTTTTAATTTTTTTCTGAATCATTGATTTCCTTGAAATGCCAAGCAACAAAGGAACATTTAAATTCCTAAATAGTTCCAGATCATTGAAAAGTTCATAGTTTTGGTCCAATGTTTTAGAAAACCCAAAACCAGGATCTGCTATTAAATCATTAATTCCAAAAGATCGGGCTTTAGCAATACGTTGAGAAAAATAATAAATAATCTCTTTTGTTAGGTCAGTGTAAACCGAATTTTGCATCATTGTTTCCGGGGTTCCGCGCATATGCATCATCACATAAGGGACTTGATGTTGAGAAATTATTTTAAACATGTGTTCGTCTAATTTCCCTGCAGAAATATCGTTGATTAAAGATGCACCGGCATAAATACTTTCATTTGCAACGTTGCTTCTAAAGGTGTCTATCGATACAAGGGTTTCAGGAAATTCATTTAAAAGAATTTTAATCACGGGTAGTACTCGATTTATTTCCTCTTTTTCTGATACAAATTGGGCTCCAGGTCTAGAGCTGTAAGCTCCTAGATCTAAAAATGTTGCTCCTTCTTGTAGCATTTTCTCAGCTTTAAGAAGAATTTCTTTTTTAGAGGTTAATTTTCCTCCATCATAAAACGAATCTGGTGTTAAATTTATAATGCCCATTACTTTGGGTGTTGATAAATCGATAAGATTTCCTTTACAATTAATTGTTGTCAATTTTTTAAATTGATTTATTTAAGCGAAATTTACGGAAAATATTACAGACCTAATGGCAGATACTTCAAAACAATACGATAAAATTATAGAAACGTGTAGAAACTTGTTTATCAATAAAATGAAAGATTACGGAAGTGCTTGGCGAATACTCCGATTGCCTTCTTTAACCGATCAAATATTTATTAAAACGCAGCGTATACGAGGATTGCAACAAAATGAAGTGCAAAAAGTAGATGAGGATCAAGTAAGTGAATTTATTGGTATTATTAACTATTCCATAATGGCATTAGTGCAATTAGAATTAGGTATTGTTGAACAACCTGATTTAAATATGGAGGACGCTGTTAGTGAATATGATAAACATGTAAAAATCACCAAGCAATTAATGATGGATAAAAACCATGATTATGGAGAGGCTTGGAGAGATATGAGGGTGAGTTCTCTTACCGATTTAATATTACAAAAATTGCTTAGAGTAAAGCAGATAGAAGATAATAAAGGAAAAACATTAGTATCTGAAGGTATTGTTGCCAATTACCAAGACATGATTAATTATGCGATTTTTGCGCTAATACTTTTAGAGGAAGAATAATATTTTTAAAATATAATATAAAACATCAAAGGCTATAAATTTAGTCGCTCAAAAAATTAATAAATGGATGTTTTATATATTCGATTTAATAAAATAATATAGACTTATGAAACAAATTGTAAACCTTTCCAGAATATTAGTTGGTGTTTTATTTATTATTAGCGGATTAATTAAGTTGAACGATCCAGTTGGGTTCTCATTTAAGTTAAAAGATTATTTTGCTCCAGAGGTACTTAATTTGGAACTGTTTATTCCATTTGCTTTATTGATTGCCATTTTTGTTGTGATTTTTGAAGTGATGTTAGGAGCGATGCTTCTTTTGGGATATGGTAAAAGGTTCACGATTTGGAGTTCTTTATTAATGATTATCTTTTTTACATTCCTAACCTTTTATTCGGCCTATTACAATAAAGTTACCGATTGTGGTTGTTTTGGAGATGCTATTAAATTAACACCTTGGGAATCTTTTTCTAAAGATATTGTATTGTTAGTTTTATTGCTAATTATATATTTTGGAAGAAATTTCATTCAACCAATTTTTACTTCAAATCTTCAAAAAATAATAGTTTATCTTACTTTTATTTTATGTATGGTTTTTGGATATTATGTGCTGCAGCATTTGCCGTTAGTAGATTTTAGGCCCTATAAAATTGGAGCTAATATAATGGAAGGTATGTCTTATCCTCCAAATGCTGCTCAGCCAATTTTTGAATACCGATGGACTTTTACTCATAATGGAGCTGAAAAAGTAATTGTTACTAATGGAAATTTTCCAAAAGAAGAAGGGGAGTATACCGTAGAAACCATCATGATTCAGGAAGGTTACGAGCCTCCAATACACGATTTTACCATGGAACGTGATGGAGAGGATTTTACTGCTGACCTTTTAGAAGAAGATAATTTAATTGTTGTTATTTCCTATAGTATTAGTAATTCTGAAGCCGAAGGTTTTGTTAATATTAAAGAAGCAACCGATAAAGCTATAAAAAATGGTTATAAAGTTATTGGACTTTCTGCTTCTAGTCCAGAAGTAACGGAGGCATTAACTAAAAAATACCAATTAAACTTTGATTTCTATTTTTGTGATGAAACTGCTTTAAAAACAATAATTCGTAGTAATCCTTCTTTAATTGAATTGCAAAAAGGAACTATTGTGCAAAAATTGCACTGGAATGATGCTTCAAAATTACAACTATCAAATAATAAATAATGATTGGTTATTTACTACAAAAAATAGGTTATGCATTTCTTACTCTTTTTGGGGTTGTGACGGTTATTTTTTTATTATTTAATATTCTTCCTGGTGATCCAGCTAGAATGATGTTAGGGCAAAATGAAACAGCTGAACAAGTTGCAATTGTAAAAAAGAAATATGGCTTTGATCAACCTCTTAGTAAACAATATGCGTATTACATAAATGACCTTTCACCCATATCCCTTCATAGTACAAACAAAAGGGACTATACCTATTTCTCTGATAAAAAATATACGGGTTTAAAATTATTTAATGTAGGAGAAAGCAATGTTGTTATAAAAACACCTTATTTAAGGGAGTCATTTCAGAAAAATGGAAAGAAAGTAAGTGCTGTAATTGCAGAAACCTTGCCCAATACAATTGTTCTAGCACTATCATCAATTACTATTGCGATGATTTTAGGAGTGTTCTTAGGAATTGTTTCGGCTAAATTTAAAGACAGTTGGATAGATAAATTAATACAGTTGGTAAGCACTTTCGGAATGAGTGTTCCTTCTTTTTTTAGCGCTATTTTATTTGCTTGGTTTTTTGGTTTTTTACTTCATAACTATACAGGATTAAATATGACAGGGAGTTTATATGAAGTAGATGATTTTGGAAATGGAAGGAATATTCAATGGAAGAATTTAATATTACCAGCGGTAGTTTTAGGAATAAGACCATTGGCAGTAGTGAGTCAGTTAATGCGAAATTCATTATTAGAAGTTTTGAGTGCCGATTACATTAGAACGGCAAAAGCGAAAGGATTAAGTGAGTATACAATAATTAGAAAGCATGCTTTGAAAAACGCTATGAATCCTGTTGTAACAGCTATTTCTGGGTGGTTTGCTTCTATGTTAGCAGGAGCAGTTTTTGTAGAGTATATTTTTGGATGGAATGGTTTAGGGAAAGAAATTGTCGATGCATTAAATACCTTAGATTTACCTGTTATCACGGGATCAGTTATTGTTATTGCATCTTTATTTATACTAATTAATATTTTTGTAGATGTTATTTATGGATGGTTGGATCCGAAAATTAGAAATTGAAAAGCTTATGGAAATTAAAAATGAGCTCATACATATCTGTCTCTTATACACATCTCCGAGCCCACGAGACTAGGCATGATCTCG
>OLHR01000565.1_pt1 | contig 10455 bp, 9 predicted proteins | sample 1609291 | NCBI WGS metagenome assembly OLHR01 (sample SAMN05416707, study PRJEB24817) | seawater metagenome | isolation source: Sea water | place: Canada:Atlantic | collected 2013-07 | reverse complement strand
GCCTAGTCTCGTGGGCTCGGAGATGTGTATAAGAGACAGGGCGTGGCTGAGATGGCGGGCTTCCAACTGCCCATCGAATCAGTTCCTCTTCAGGCGCTGGTCAGCGAGCCGATCAAGCCTTGCATGGATGTGGTGGTCATGGCCAATACGGTACACGGCTATATGAGCCAATCTGACAAGGGCGAAATGGTCATCGGCGGCGGTACAGATGCCTATAATGCCTATACCCAACGCGGCTCGTTTCACCATCTTGAGGAAACCGTGCGTGCGCTGATCGAGACCTTCCCGATGGTTTCCCGACTGAAAATGCTGCGCCATTGGGGCGGCATTGTCGATGTGACGGGCGACAGATCTCCCATTCTTAGTAAAACCCCTCTGGGCAACACCTTCATCAACTGCGGCTGGGGCACTGGCGGCTTTAAAGCTATTCCTGGATCTGGCTGGGGCTTTGCGGAATTGATGGCCAAGGGAGAAAGCCCCCTGACTGCCGAATTCGGCCTCGACCGCTTCCGTGCTGGCCGCTTCATCGACGAAAGCGTCGCTGCGGGGGTGGCGCATTGATCAATCTCATGCCGCCCACAACCGGGCCTGCCACTGCCCTATTTCATTTTGAGACCCAACAGGGAGCTTCACAATGCTGATCCTAAACTGCCCCTACTGCGGGCGCGAAAAAGACGAAACTGAACTGGCCGCGGGTGGTGAGGCCCATCTCAAACGCTTCGGTCCCGGCTCCTCCGATCAAGACTTCGAAGGCTACCTTTTTGACCGCGCTAACCCCAAAGGCTTGCACTTTGAGCGCTGGCGCTGTGCGGCTGGCTGCGGAAAATGGTTTCATGCCGCCCGCTGCACCGCCACGCTAGAGGTCTTTGGTACCTATAAGGCCCAAACCCTAGAGCCGCCCAAAAGCATCAGGGACGCCATCACTGCAAAACGGCCCGGTTGGTCTTGGAGGAATTTCTCATGATGCTTCTTGTGGCCCAAAATACTCCCGCCGGAGGCCTGCTGTCTACCCGCCAAAATGGAGCTGTCCAATGAGCACCCGTCTCGCCAGTCACGGCCGGCTAATCAACCGCGCCCATGCGGTCACTTTCACCTTCAACGGCAGGGTCATGAACGGCTTTGAGGGCGACACTCTGGCCGCGTCGCTTTTAGCCAATGACCAAATGCTCATGGGCCGCTCGTTCAAATACCACCGACCGCGTGGTGTTGTGGCCTCGGGAGGCGAAGAGCCTAATGCGCTGATCAACCTCGGCGTTGAGGGGCATTTTGAGCCCAATGCGCGCGCCACGACCACGGAGACCTTCAACGGCCTCACTGCCGCTTCGCAAAACCATTTCCCCACTTTGGAATTTGATGTGGCTGCAATCAATTCCAAAGTCGCACGGTTCTTACCTGCTGGATTTTACTACAAAATGTTCATTCACCCGCGGTCCTTCTGGAAGCATGTCTATGAACCGATCATCCGCAAATCTGCGGGTCTTGGCAAAGCGCCGAAGGCGCGGGATGCAGATAAATACGAACACTTCTACCATTTTTGCGAGGTTATGGTCGTCGGTGGCGGGATTGCCGGTCTGCAAGCGGCCAAAACCGCAGCCGCCACCGGAGTTCGAGTGTTGCTGGTGGAACAAACCGCCCATTGGGGAGGGCGCGCCCCAGTTGATGGGGTGCGTATCGAGGGCATGCCGGCTGAAGAGTGGATCGCTGCAACCTTGGCGGATCTTGCCGTACGTAACAATGTTGTGATCCGCAACCGGACGCAAGGCTCAGGGGTCTATGACCATGGCTATGCGCTGGCCTATGAGCGAATTTCTGACCACACGCCGGGCGACGGTCGACCACGTCACCGGCTTTGGCGGGTTCGCTGCAAGCAAATTGTGACAGCCACAGGCGCGATTGAACGACCCTTGTCCTTTGCGGGCAATGACATTCCTGGGGTTATGTTGGCGGCGGCGGTGCGTGACTATGTGGTGAACTTTGGCGTCTCGCCGGGGGATCGCACGGTTGTGGTCACCAACAATGATGATGCCTACCGCACGGCTCTCACGTTGAAGCAGGCTGGTCTTGAAGTGCCGGTGATCCTTGACGCGCGCGCCGAAGGTGGCGGAATATTGATGGCTGAGGCCTTGGCCGCTGGCATTCGTGTTGAGCTGGGACGTGGCATTGCCCAAGTTCTTGGCGGCAAGCGGGTAACTGCTGTGCAAATCTGTGCGCAGGCTGGAGAGGGCTCTGTCTTGGAAGAGATCGCCTGCGATGTGGTGGCTATGTCTGGTGGCTGGTCGCCTGTTGTTCATCTGTGGTCTCATTGTGGCGGCAAGCTCATATGGGATTTGGATCAAGCCATGTTCCGCCCAGATCCAAACCAGCCACCACTTGGTGCAGATGGCGCAGGCTTTGTGCGGGTCGTAGGGCTGGCCAATGGTCATCTGCGCAGCGCTGCAGCGCTTGCGGATGCCGCCGCTCAAGGCGCTGCTGCGGCCAAAGCGGCCGGCGGCAAAGCCAAGAAAACGGCTGTGGCTAAGGGGGAAGACGCAGAAGAGCTGCCCCTGGCACCGGTCTGGCTGATGCCACAGGGTGCCAGCTATAAATTGCGCTCAAAAGCTTGGTTGGATTTCCAAAATGATGTGAAGGTCAGTGACGTGCAATTGGCCGCACAAGAGGGTTTTGAAAGCGTCGAACATGCCAAGCGTTACACCACCCTTGGCATGGCGACGGATCAGGGAAAATTAAGTAATATTAATGGACTTGCGATTCTTTCTAAAGCGCTTAATGTGGATATTCCTGATGTGGGAACCACCACATTCCGTCCACCCTATACACCAATTTCCATGGCCTCTTTGGCTGGCGAAGCCCGTGGAGAATTATTCCAACCGATCCGCAAAACGCCGATGCATGATTGGCATGACAGCCATGGTGCAGATTGGGAGCCGGTCGCTGGCTGGCGGCGAACCTATGCCTATTTGCAGCCCGGCGAATCCGTGCATCAGGCTGTGCAGCGCGAAGTGATCAACACCCGCGAAAAACTGGGCCTGTTGGATGCCTCAACTCTTGGCAAGATTGTGGTTAAAGGTCCGGACGCGGGCAAGTTCCTCGACATGATGTACACCAATATGATGTCCAATCTAAAACCGGGCCGCTGCCGTTATGGGTTGATGTGTTCGGAGAATGGTTTTTTGTTCGACGATGGGGTGGTCGCTCGCATCGATGAACAGACTTGGCTGTGTCACACCACCTCTGGCGGTGCAGATCGCATTCACGCTCATATGGAAGAATGGTTGCAAACTGAATGGTGGGACTGGAACGTCTGGGTGGTCAATATCACCGAGCAATTGGCACAGGTTGGCGTTGTAGGCCCCAATGCGCGCAAATTGCTTGAAAAGCTGGGTGGCATGGATGTTTCTGCTGAAACCTTACCTTTTATGGCCTGGTCCGATGGGGAGATTGGTGGCTTTGCCTGCCGGGCGTACCGCATTTCTTTCTCAGGTGAGCTGTCGTATGAAATCGCCGTGCCCGCCAACCGAGGTTTGGAGTTTTGGGAGATGCTGATGGAGGCCGGTGCTGAATTTGGTGTCATGCCTTATGGCACGGAATGCCTGCATATTATGCGCGCCGAAAAAGGCTTCATCATGATTGGGGATGAAACCGATGGTACGGTTATTCCGCAAGATTTGGGCTTGAATTGGGCTATTTCGAAGAAAAAAGATGATTTTCTTGGCAAACGGGCGCAGCAGCGTTCCTTTATGGATAATCCAGATCGTTGGCAGCTGGTCGGTTTGGAAACGCTGGATGGATCGGAGCTTGAAGATGGTGCCTATGCCATTGCTGTGGGCACCAACGCCAACGGCCAAACAAACACCGAAGGCCGTGTAACCTCAACCTATCATTCGCCCACAATGGGCCGCGGCATTGCGATGGGATTGGTGCATAATGGACCCGCTCGGATGGGAGAAGTTCTGTCTTTCACCAAAATCGGGGCGGCACCTGTAAAGGCCAAGATTGTCAGCCAGGTATTTTATGACCCAGAAGGGGAGAAGCCAAATGTCTGATCGTGAATTTCAAGGCTATGTGCATGTGCGTCAGGACAGCGGTCAATGCATGTTCACGCTGCGGGCCAATCTGGCGTCGACCAAGATCAAGGCTGCAGTGAAATCTGCAACCGGCGTGGCCTTCCCTAACCGTGGCCTATGTGAGGTGTCTGAGGGTTGCACTCTGGCTTGGATGTCACCGGATGAGCTGTTGATTATGGTGCCGACCGCACAGGCGCAAAAGCTGTTGACTGGGCTTGAGGCGGCTCTTGAGGGGCTGCATGTCCTGCTTGAAGATGTGTCAGATGCACGGGCGAAATTCATCTTGAGCGGGGCGCATGTGCGTGAAGTTCTGGGGAAATTAGCGCCTATGGATTGCCATCCTGCCCAGTTCCCGGTTGGCAGTTTCAACCGGACGCGCTTTGCACAGGTGGCGGGTGCGGTGTTTATGGAGCAAGAAGATTTGATTAGCATAATCTGTTTTAGGTCTGTGCAAGATTATGTCTTCACGCTGTTTTGTGACGCTGTGGCGCCCGGGTCTGAGGTTTTGCTGTAAGGGTAAGGTCTTATTTTTGCCGCAGGATCTATAAACACTATTTTGTTCTCTGCCTTTACCTTCTATAGTACTAGCAACTACAATCAAACAACGTTGAAAGGATCGCTTTTATGGCTTTCACATTACCAGATCTTCCTTACGCGCATGATGCACTGGCGTCCAAAGGCATGTCCGCAGAAACTATGGAATTTCACCACGATCTTCACCACAACGCCTATGTCACCAATGGCAATGCGGCCATTGCGGGCACAGATTGGGACGGAAAATCTCTAGAAGAGATCATCGTAGGCACTTATGACGCTTCGTTAGTTGCTCAAAATGGCATTTTCAACAACATCAGCCAATTGTGGAACCACAACCAGTTTTGGGAAATGATGGGCCCAGGCGAAAGTAAAATGCCTGGCACTTTGGAAGCTGCATTGGTTGAAAACTTCGGCTCCGTTGCAGATTTCAAAACCTCTTTCTCCGCCGCGGGCGCAGGTCAATTTGGGTCTGGCTGGTGCTGGTTGGTGAAAAATGCTGACGGTTCTTTGGCAGTGACCAAAACAGAAAATGGCGTTAACCCGCTGTGCTTTGGTCAAACAGCGCTTTTGGGCTGTGATGTTTGGGAGCATTCCTACTACATCGATTTCCGCAATAAACGTCCGGTCTATTTGTCAAACTTCGTCGACAATCTGGTCAATTGGGAAAATGTCGCAAGCCGCATGTAAGCTAGTTTTACGAGATACATAATTTTAGAAGGCCTGTAGGAGTTTCTCTGTGCAGGCCTTTTTTATGCCCAAGGGTGAGGGCTAAATTTGGGTGGTAGGGCTAGATTATGACACAACCGGTTAAAGGCGCTATTGCGATGCTGCTGGCCTGCCTCACTTGGGGCTTTGCGCCGCTGTATTACTCATTTTTGAGCCATCTTGGGCCTGAAGAGATATTGTCTCACCGCACGTTGTGGTCCGTAGTAACCTTTGTGAGTGTCATCGCTGTGACTGGGCGACGGAGGGAAACTCTTCGGGTGCTAAAACTCCCCAAAACCATGGCTTTGATCCTGTTGGCCGGGGTTATGATCGGGATCAATTGGTATGTGTTTATTTTTTCAGTGGGGGCTGGGCGGGTCACGGAATCTTCGCTGGGTTATTATATATTCCCGCTGGTGATGGTGCTTTTGGGATTGGTGGTGTTTCGTGAAACCCTGTCAAAATTACAATGGATGTCAGTAGCGCTGGCGGTCATTGCTGTGATTGTTCTGACATATGGCTTGGGCAGGGCGCCTTGGCTGGCCATGATCATCTCGTTCACTTTTGGGATTTATGGGCTATTAAAGCGGATCATCAAGGTGGATTCGGTGATCTCTGTCACTCTCGAAGTTGTATTTTTGTTGCCCTTTGCTGTGGCCTATTTGTGCTGGTTTGGGAGCATGCCGGACGCACCCACATTGGCATTGTTGATGTTCTCCGGCTTGATCACAGCGGGGCCTTTGATGTTGATGACTTACGCCACGCAAACCGTGCGCATGGCCTCGGTTGGGCTGGTGCAATATCTCAACCCCGTTTTGCAATTTTTTTGCGCGATTGTGCTGCTGGGTGAGGTGTTGACCAGCTGGCATATGATCGCGATTGGTTTGATTTGGACAGCCTTGGCCTTTTATACGGTCGCGGTGTTCAAAGCTGAACGCAAAGTGGTTTCTATCTCACCAACGGTTTGAGCCACAGAAAACAAATTGGTCATGCTTGGGTCGGCAAATCCTGAGGCGATGATATGATCAATGAGATCAAGCATTGGCTGCCAATATCCAGCGATATTTGCCACGATGATTGGCCGGCTGTGCAGTTTCAGCTGCGCCCATGTGAGCACTTCGAAAAACTCGTCCATAGACCCCGCACCACCGGGCAAAAGCACCACTGCATCGCTGTTGATAAACATTAATTTTTTGCGACTGTGCATGTCATCGGTGATGATAAATTGGTCAAGATCTTGCTTACCACCCTCACGCCGCATCAAATGCTCAGGGATTACTCCGAAGGTGGCAGCTCCGGACGCCTGAGCGCCTTCGGCGACTGCGCCCATCAAGCCAACGTCACCCGCGCCATAGACCAACCGCCATTCATTTTTGGCTAGAATTTGACCAAAATCGATAGCGGCCTGGCCAAAAGCAGGGTCATTTCCCTTGCGGGCGCCACAAAATACACAAATTGATTTGGTCATATCAATGATTTCCTCAGTTCTTGCTGGACAGGTGTGGTGTGACTGATAGCATAGGTTAGCCATTGGGGGAATGCAGCTAAATGACCAATTCAACTGAGAATGGGGATGAAAGTAGAGAGCCGGTTCGCTCGGCGATTTGGGTTGCATTGATTGGTGCTGGTTTGGTCTGGTGGTTTTATCCTCAAATTCGCGCGGCTGTACAGCCGGAGCGTGTCGAAATTGCGACAGCTGACACTGTACAGGATGCGGCTGTTGAGCGTGAAATTATTTCAACAGTTGGGATTGAAGAGACCCCGGCCAGTGTTAAAATTGAGGCTTCCACCGAAGCTCAGGACACTCCGACAGATGCGGCTGCGGCAGTGGAGGCAAGCCCTAGTGCTGCTGCCGTCGATGTAGAAACTGAAGAGGTGGTTGTGGCACCGTCTGAGGCAGAACAAGCCCCATCCGTTGAGCCAAAGCAAGATGCGAAGGCCACGGGATCCGTTGAAACAGAGACTGAAGTGGAGGCTCTAGCCGCCAGTGCAGCTGAACCAATGTTTGCCCCCGTCGCCGCCCCAAAGTTTGATTTGGTACGTATTGAAGACGACGGTTCGGCATTGATTGCCGGTCTGGCCGAGGGAACCGGTCATGTGATTTTGAGTGTGGACGGGATTGAATTGTCTGACGCACGTGCGAATCTCAACGGCAGTGGCCAATTTGTTATTTTTGCATTCCTACCATCCAAAATGACACCGCAGGCCTTGAGACTGCACCTCTATACCGAAGATGGTGCCGAGCCAGTGATCTCAACCGAGATTGTGTTTGTGGCCGCCGCACCAAAAGTTGAGCCAAAGCTTTCCGCTACGACTGAGGAGCTGGCTGCAGCGTCCGATACGGACACCGAAGCTGCACCTGCCGAGGTCGCGCAAAGCGAAGCACCTCAGGCCGCGGCTCCGCCAACCGTTATTATGTCCGATGATGCCGGTGTTAGAATTCTACAAGATTCCGGACCGATTTTGACCGTTTCGATTGACACGATCTCCTACACTTTGACGGGTGATGTCTCCATCGGTGGGCGCGCGGCTGGTCGTGGATTTGTACGGATTTACCTTGATAATAAGGCAATCACCACGTCGCGTATTTCCGATAGTGGCTATTGGACTGTGGATCTTCTGAATGTTGAGGCGGGGATCTATACATTGCGGGTTGATGAGCTAAACTCTGCGGGCGATGTCCTGTCACGGACGGAAACCCCGTTCAAACGTGAGAAACCTGCGGAGTTGGTGGCCCTGATGGCTGACAGCAATGAGGCGGCGCCAGAAGAAATGTTGGTGGCGGCTGAGGCCCCTGAACCTGAGGTGACTACAGGGGATGTTGTGGCAAGTGCCGCAGATAAAGACACGGAAATCACTCAAACCACTGTTGAAGTTCAAGCTGAGGTTGCGGATCTTGCGGCGTCAGCTACTACTGGTGCAGAGATTGCACCGGAAGCATCTGGTGCCGCCGCGGCTGTGTCCGAGGGAGAGCCTGCGGCTTCTGATGCAGCCCTGCGTGCGCCGTCGGTGACTTTCCGGGTTAAGACTGTGCAGCCGGGAAGCACACTTTGGGCCATTGCAAAAGAAAGCTATGGCGAGGGCATCGAGTATTTCAAAGTCTTCGAGGCCAACAAAGAGCGCATCCGGGACCCTGATTTGATCTATCCCGGTCAAGTGTTCGAAATTCCGGATTGATAAAGTCTTAAATTCCTGTGTTTCAGGATTAAGTGTGTGAGCTATTATGAAAAGCCTTGGCACCACCGACACTCCACATGACCGTAAGGTCGAAATCCGCGTTATTGCGCGGGTTATGCCATATCTTTGGCCCAAGGGTCAGGCCTGGGTCAAATGGCGCGTTGTGATCGCAGTAGCCAGTTTGATTTTGGCCAAACTTGTGGCGGTGGCCACTCCGATGATCCTTGGCACTGCGGTTGACAGCCTGTCGGGCGTGGATGACGGCAGCCGGCTTTTGATGCTGGGGGCGGTGGGTCTCACCATCGCTTACGGCCTGTCGCGAATCCTCGACAGTGGATTTCAGCAATTGCGTGACGTAGTTTTCGCCAAGGTGGGGCAAAGGGCTTTACGGCAGGTGGGTTTGGAGACCTTCCAACACATTCACAACATGTCCCTGCGCTATCACCTGAGTCGCAAAACAGGCGGGTTGAGCCGGGTCATGGAACGTGGTGTGAAGGGCGTGTCATTTTTATTGCGGTTTTTGCTCTTCTCGATTGGACCTTTGGTTCTGCAATTGGTGCTGATTTCTGCAGCTTTGGCCACCTTCTTTGATGTGCGCTATCTGGTGGTGATTGCTGTGGCGGTGGTCGCCTATGTTTGGTTCACGGCGGTTGTCACAGAATGGCGGGTGAAAATTCGCAAACAGATGAATGACCAAGACAATGACGCCAATCAAAAAGCCATCGACTCACTGCTGAACTTTGAAACGGTGAAATATTTTGGAGCGGAGGCGCGCGAGGCAGGACGCTACGATTTCGCAATGGAGGGTTATGAGGCCGCAGCGCTAAAGACTTCCTATTCCTTAGGGGTGATCAACATCGGTCAGGCTTTGATCATCAACTCGGCGATGGTGGTCGTGATGTTGATGTCGGTGCAGGGCGTGGCCGCAGGCACGGTAACCGTTGGTGGCTTTGTGACGGTGAACGCCTATATCATGCAGGTGATGATGCCTCTGAATTTCCTTGGGTTTGTCTACCGCGAAATTCGCCAAGCCTTGGTCGATATGTCTGAGATGTTTGGACTTTTGGAGCAACCCCCTGAGGTGCAAGACAAGCCTGATGCACCTGCATTACAAGTGCAGGGTGGCAGCATTGAGCTAAGGGACGTACATTTTGCTTATGACCCTGAGCGCGCCATTCTCAAGGGGGTCAGCCTCAAGGTGGAACCTGGACAAACTTTAGCGATTGTAGGGCCTTCTGGCTCTGGAAAGTCAACCATAGGCCGGTTGCTTTTTCGCTTTTATGATGTGACGCAGGGGGCCTTGCTAGTAGACGGGCAAGACATTCGAGATGTCACGCAGTTGAGCCTGCACGAGGCGATTGGCGTCGTGCCGCAGGACACTGTTTTGTTCAACGATACCATCTATTACAACATCTCCTATGGCCGCGCTGGCGCGACCCGCGCTCAGATTGAGCAAGCCGCCAAGGCCGCTCAAATCCATGATTTTGTGCAAAGCCTGCCGCAAGGGTATGAGACCACCGTGGGCGAGCGCGGGTTGAAATTGTCGGGCGGCGAAAAGCAACGGGTGGGCATTGCGCGCAGCCTGCTGAAAAATCCGCCTATCTTGCTTCTGGATGAAGCGACCTCAGCGCTGGATACGGAAACCGAACATGAAATCCAAGAAAGCCTGATCCAAATGGGGCAGGGGCGTACGGTTATGATCATTGCACACCGCCTTTCGACCGTCGTGCATGCTGATCGCATTGTGGTGTTGGAACAAGGTCGGATCGTGGAAGAAGGCAGTCACGACGAGCTGCTCGCCCAAGATGGCCGTTACGCGCATCTGTGGCATTTGCAATTGTCAGAAGATGTAAGCAAAGTGTAAAAAGATCAGTCGCTGTACCTAGAGTGCTTTAGCAGAAGCCAAGATTAATTGGAGTTGTTAAAGAGCTTAGATGCTGTCTCTTATACACATCTCCGAGCCCACGAGACT
>OLHR01000563.1_pt1 | contig 10484 bp, 10 predicted proteins | sample 1609291 | NCBI WGS metagenome assembly OLHR01 (sample SAMN05416707, study PRJEB24817) | seawater metagenome | isolation source: Sea water | place: Canada:Atlantic | collected 2013-07 | reverse complement strand
TTCCCAGCCTTTCATGGAGGCACGAACAAAACGAGCCATCTTATCAACGAAGGCAGCATCTGCTAGGTTCTTTTCAAGCACATACAAACCATCTTCTAAAGTTGCTACGCCTTGGTCTTCATACTTGAAGTTTACCAATTCATCGGCATCCAACCCGGCATCAATAATTTGCCAGTACTCGTTATAGGTCATAGTAGACACACATTCTGCTTGTTTTTGCAAAATAGGATCTACGTTGAAGCCTTGTTTTAGTACACTAACACCGCCGGCGCTGCCATCAATAGCTAAACCCAACTTACCCATCCAGCTTAAGAATGGATACTCGTTACCATAAAACCAAACCCCTAATGTTTTATCTTTTAGGTCGGCTGGCGAGGTGATGCCACTGTCTTTACGACACGTGAGCATCATGCCTGAGTTTTTAAATGGCTGCGCAATATTAACTAGCGCTAAACCTTTTTCCCTGGACGCTAGGGCCGAAGGCATCCAGTCTACCACTACGTCTGCACCACCACCGGCAATCACCTGTGGGGGAGCCACATCTGGCCCACCTGGCTTAATCGTTACGTTAAGGTCTTCTGCATCATAAAAACCTTGATCCTGGGCTACAAAGTAGCCGGCGAACTGGGCTTGTGTTACCCACTTAAGCTGCAGGGTTACATCATCTGCCGCGTGCACTAAGCTGCTTGATGCAGCGAGGGTTAGCCCAGCTATTAAACTGCTTATCTTGTACTTATTTTTCATTACTTTACCTCCAACGGTTTATAAACGTTACTCTAAAAGAGCATATTCAATCATCATCCTACTTAATAAAAACTACTTTTTAATTAATGATGGGCCTTCCTGAAAGATGCGTGCCAAAAGGTGACCCGCCTTTCTAACAAAGCTAAAACACCATAAAATGTTGACCCAGCCAAAGCTGCAACGGCAATAGATGCCCACACCATTTCAATATTCATACGTCCTACTTCGGTAGATATACGGAACCCCATTCCCACAATAGGGGTACCAAAAAACTCAGCTACAATGGCGCCAATTAAGGCTAGTGTTGAGTTTATTTTTAATGCGTTAAAAACAAACGGAAGTGCGTTAGGTAATCGCAGCTTAAAGAAGCTTTGCCAGTAGGTCGCTCCATAGGAGCGCAGTAGATCTTTTTCCATAGCATCGGATTCACCCAGCCCAGCAATGGTATTCACCAGCATAGGGAAAAAAGTCATAATAACCACAACAGCCACTTTAGATTGCCAGTCAAAACCAAACCACATCACCATAATGGGTGCAATACCTACTATTGGAATAGCACTAACGAGGTTACCCACGGGCAATAAACCACGCCGCAGAAAAGGTATTTTATCAGCCACCACAGCAACGCTAAAGCCAACAAAGTTACCTAATAAAAAGCCTGGAATAACTGCTTTAATGACTGTTTGGTTGAAGTCTGCAGCCAAAGTAGGAATAGATGAAACAATGGCTTCTCCCACCACACTTGGAGCGGGTAACAGTACATGAGGGATAGCAAAGCCTATGGCTGCAAGCTCCCATAAACTGATAAACCATGCACCTAATAAGGCTGGAATCATTAAGTTAATGAACCCTTGTGCCTTATTACCAAAAAGTCTTATTGTTGCTAAAAATTTCATACTAGCCCAAACACACAGGCCTATAGCAATAACCAGCGACCAAAAGCCAAATTGTGTCTGCCCTGCAAGTTCGGCGTGTTTAACCACACTGGTGACTTGCCATAGCGCTATCAGCGTTAATGCAGTAACCAGAAACGCCCTAGGTAATAGTTGATTGACTAATGTAAGGCCTGCCAGAGCACATAGCGCGACTGTCAACAACAAGATCAACCAATCTAAATGCTGCCAAGCATTCACACCCATGGTTTCAGCTGAACTGGCTGCCCAAGGTAACGTAAGTGCCAACAACGAAAGCAGTAATGCTAAGCCACAGGACGAGCTTAAACGATGCAACATAGAGCTAGAGTTCATTACTAATCTCCTGTCCACCAGCGAGTCGGTAGCATACTTTGCGCTCAATTATGCCCAGTATAGAAACCAAACTGGCAGACATTACTGCAGCAACAATTAAAGACGCCCAGATGAGGTTTGTTTGGCCATAATAAGAACCAGACAGTAAACGCGCACCCAAACCAGCCTGCCCTCCCGTGGGCAATTCGGCCACTATAGCCCCTACTAAACTTAGGGCAATAGCCACTTTAAGGCTAGCAAACAGAAACGGCACTGCCGATGGCAGCCGTAAACGCCAAAACACCTGCCATTTACTGGCACTGTAGGTGTTTAATAAATCCACTAACATCGGCTGTGGTGAGCGTAAGCCCTTTACCATACCCACAGCGACAGGAAAAAAGCATAGGTACATAGATATGAGTGCTTTGGGGAGCAACCCACTAATGCCCATGGCACCAAAAACCACAATAACCATAGGCGCCAGGGCCAGTATAGGTATCGTTTGGGAGGTGATGATCCACGGCATCAAGCTTTTATCTAAGGTCTCAACATAAACGATACCCACCGCTAAACTAATGCCCAAGCCTGCGCCCAATACAAACCCCAAAAGAGTGGAGGACAAGGTAATACCTGCATGAAACACTAAGCTTCGTTTAGAGGTGACATTTTTGTCAATAATAGTAGTTTTTAATTCTGCTAAAATTTGGTGAGGCGATGGCAATACAGCTCGCTTCATGTTCCAGCTATCGGTTGCTAATTGGGTAAAACTCCAATCTATACCCTTTTTTTCATAACGATCAATAATTTGAGGGCTATTAAGGTTTATAGCACCCGCATACCAAATCATGATAATAGCTAAGATCACAGTAACTACTGGAATGGTAGAGCTAGGCTTACGCCCGATGCTAGTCGTCATAATTGTGCCCTGCTGCTAATCCAGCACGCACTCGCTGGGCAATAGCTAAAAATTCTGGCGACTCTCGAATATCTAAGGTTCTATCTGCAGGTAAATTACAATCAATAATGTCGATAATACGGCCAGGCCTTGGAGACATCACCACAATGCGGCTGGATAAGAATACAGCTTCAGGTATTGAGTGAGTGACAAATACGACAGTTTTTTTAGTTTGCTGCCATAAACGCAGTAACTGGTCGTTTAGATGGTCTCGAGTGATCTCATCTAGAGCGCCAAAGGGCTCATCCATAAACAACAGTTGAGGCTCCACACTCAGCGCACGGGCAATAGAAACACGCTGCTGCATGCCTCCAGAAAGTTGCCAAGGGTATTTAGCTTCAAAGCCAGACAAACTTACCAACTGTAAATATTCCTGTGCCAATTTTTGCCGCTGATCCTTGTTGTAACCCATAATTTCTAACGGCAGTAGCACATTGTCTTGCACCGTGCGCCACGGCAGTAGTGCAGGGGCTTGGAATACATAGCCATAAGCTCTTTGTTTACGCGCCTCAGCAGGCGACATACCATTGACTAGTACTGATCCGCTGGTCGGTTTCTCTAGGTCAGCTAACACCCTCATTAAGGTTGTCTTGCCGCACCCAGATGGACCAATAAAGGAAACAAACTCACCAGCATTGATGCTTAAATCCACGTTAGACAACGCTTTAACAACCCCATCTTTTGTGTGGAAGTCTAAACAAACCTCTTTAACCTCGACCACATTATTTGTCGCTGTGTTTGTGCTGGCTAAATTCAATGTAAAAGCTCCTTGTTATAATTATATTTGGTACAGGTCACTCATTAATTTAAATCAGTAAGTGGGGTATAGGTTTCTGGGCGGCGGTCTCGAAAGAACTGCCACCCATCACGCACTTCTCTCACCATATCCATATCAATATCATGAATCAATAATTCATCTTCTGTGGCGCTGGCTTGAGCTTCTATTTGACCACGAGGGTTTACGAAATAGCTGGAACCATAAAACTCGCCAATATTCCATGGCGCTTCTGTGCCAACTCGGTTAATAGCCGCAATATAAACACCATTAGCAGCTGCTGATGCAGGTTGTTCCAGTTCCCATAAGTATTTGGAGATCCCTTCAACAGTGGCAGAAGGATTGTAAATAATTTCCGCGCCTTTAAGTGCTAATGCCCGCCAACCCTCAGGGAAGTGTCTGTCATAACAAATATAAACACCGACTTTGCCATAGGCTGTGTCGAACACTGGCCAATTTGAAGCGCCCGGTTTAAAAAAGAATTTTTCCCAAAAACCACCCACATGAGGGATATGAGTTTTGCGATACTTACCAAGGTAGGTGCCGTCAGCGTCGATTACTGCAGCAGTATTGTAGTAAACCCCAGGCATTGCTTCTTCGTATATTGGTACGATAATAACCATCTGATACTTCTTGGCATATTCGCACATTAAATTGGTAGTGTGGCCGTTAGGAATAGCCTCAGCCGCGCTATACCAGCGCTTATCCTGGCTAGGGCAAAAGTAGGGCTGAGTAAAGACTTCCTGAAAACAAAGTATCTGTACGCCTGCCTCACCCGCTTTGTCAATTAATGGAGCGTGGGCCTCTAACATTAGGTCCCGGATTTTTTCAGGTGACATGCTAGTGTCACCTTTAAGGCCCATTTGAATTAGGCCAGATTTTATTATTGTCATGTACATCACCTATTAGGTTAGGATCATTAAATAGTGATAAGAATCAACTAAAGTGCAACTTGCATTGAAAATAAATTGATCACACTACCCTAACTTTTTAACAAAAATTGACCAGTTGGTCAATAGAATTATGGCCCAACTTCAAAAAAACCAATGAATCATTGAGTCTTATAAACTGGAATCTTTTAAGAAAGCTAGCCTTTCATATAACGTGTTTTTAGAAACTTACTTCGTATCATTTCTGTGAAGTCTGCATTGACTAATGCTATTATCGTGCCAAATTAAAAACTTTTATAAAACAGAACTATATGTAGCTTTGATGACCTCAGGAAAAATCTAAACGCACCATTTATAGAGCACATGTAATGGCCTTATGCTGTATTTTGCACCACTATAGCCCGTTATCTATAGGGCAGAAGCGACCACTATTCAATCGATTTCAAACACGACCTTCGGCTAGACGCAGACCCGCTTCTAAGGTAACTATTGCGCTATCAAATACTGGAATTCCAAGCTCATCACTGAGTTTTTCAGACACCCTCGCCCCACGCATATTAGTGCACATGATGAAAATAATATCAGGCCGTTTTTTAGCGACATCTCTAACCATTTGTGTAATTACATACTCCTCAATAGCGGCAAAATCACTACTGATCGAACCCCCATAATGCCTCTGAGCTAAGCAGGTAAACCCCATAGAAGCGTAATTTTTCATAATGCGTTGCTGAACATCAAAGGTGTAGGGAGTGACCAGCCCAAAGGTTTTTGCATTGCAGGCGTTAAAAAGTTGATTCATTTCAAGGGTGCAGCTGCCTGAAGGAATGCCTGTAGCGTTTTCAAGCAAATCACACAACCTTGCATCATGATCCGCACCAAGCCAGCTGGCTGACGTGCCACCCCAGACAATACTGTCAACACCTGCATCACAGAGTAATTGTGCCGCATCAATTTGTTTCTCCATACTGAACTGATCGAACGACTGCTGGTTAAGGGTCACATCAATGACCCTAAGCCGAGAGAAATGCGCCGTGGATTGGTTGTTGGAAAACAGACGCGCGGACAAGGGCTCAAGCACAGTGTTTGAGGATGGAATCAAAATACCAACGCGCTTTATAGTGTCGTAACGATGATTGAGGCTTGAATACGTCAAATGATAGACCGACGCGAAGCGATGCCGCCGTCAACAGTAAAAATGGACCCTGAGGTATAACCAGACCGAAAAGATGATAAGAAAACAATCAGATCTGACACTTCATGCTTATGAGCTGGGCGGCCGAGTGGGTAGTTTGCTTCTAACTGAGTAAATTTACTGGCATCACCTAGGTCGTTTGCTGCACGTTTTTTAAGCATATTGTAAATACGATCAGTATTTACTGGGCCAGGGTTGACGCCCACAACACGAATATTATCGTCTAAGCTGTGCCCACCAAGAGCCCGGGTAAACGCCATCAAACTAGCATTACCAGTGGTGCCCGCGATGTATTTTGGATCATATACCTCACCACCATTGCCAATATTGTTGATAATTACCCCCTCTCCAGCTGCCTGCATTTTTTTATAAAACAACCGGCACAAGTTGATGTATCCCATCACTTTAAGATCCCAGCCTTTACGCCAAGCGGCTTCATCCACGTCCCAAAGAGTGCCACTTGGAATAGCCCCAGCATTATTAACAAGAATGTCGACTTTACCTACACTTTCCGACAGTGCTTCACAAGCACCACTGAGAGTTAGGTCGGAGGGATGGCAGTTTACGGTAACTCCATGGGTATCTTGAATATGAGTTTGGAGTTGTTTAAGCTTATCAGCACTTCTTGCAGTGAGGTGCAAGTTCACTCCTTCAGATGCAAACACATTAGCTAAATGCTCTCCTATTCCCATGGAAGCGCCAGTAATTAGCGCTGTTTTTCCTGTAAGTTTTAAGTCCATAATAAAGCCTTTCAGTAGTCTTATTTAATGGAAGTCTAATACTGTTCGCCCTGCGGCCTTGCCTGCTTGCAGGTCGGCAAGGGCAATATTGACCTCATCTAGCGATCTAGTACTGATCACGCCTTTAATTTTTCCATTTGCTGCAAGTTGCAAGAGTTCACTCATTTCCTGCCGGTTTGACGCAGAGCTACCAATCACTTGCAGTCCACGCTCGATAAGTTCGTGGGCGTAAAAAGCAAGTTGATCGGCTGGAACGGCTGTCAAAACAATCTTTGCTCGTGGTTTACAAACAGCCAGCATTAAAGGCCAAGTAGCCCCAACTGGCGCAAAGTTAACACAGCCATCCGCACCGCCAAGAGCTTTAATCAATGCAATTGAATCGATATTGGCAACCACTACCTCATCAGCACCCAGCTTTTTAGCCGTCTCTAATTTATCCTGGTCAACATCGACCGCAATGACCCTCATGCCAGATTGTTTAGCAATTTGAATTGCGTATTGACCCAAACCACCAAGGCCAAATATTGCCACAGTATCACCTGCTTTAAGGCCTGATTTCTTTAACGAAGCGTAGGCTGCAGAACCTGCACACATTAAAGGTGCAGCTTCAATAGCAGATACATTGTTGGGAATAGCAGTGGCCCAATCTTGGCGAAGGCATACATACTCAGCAAAGCACCCACTCACTGAGTAGCCCGTGGCATCAAAGTCAGCGCAATAGTTCTCACCCCCTGTGTGGCACTCCCTACAGTGACCACAAGCACTGTATACGTATCCAATACCAACACGGTCACCAATGTTAAACCGACCGTTAGGTGTGCCTACTTCTACCACTTGACCAACCCCTTCGTGCCCCATAATTAAAGGCAGTGGATTGGGTGAGGCGTGATCCCCCCTATGAATGTGCACATCTGTAAAACAGACTCCACTAGCTTCAATTTTGACCAATATTTCCCCTGCTCTGGGGCTTGGGCGCGCAACAGTTTTTACTTCAAGTGGCGCGCCATATTCGGTCAACAACGCGGCTCTCATGGTTTTATCTGCAGGCATCACGCTTCTCCTTTTATTATTTGGTATACCAATAATACATATTTGGTATATTACACTAGCATATTATCTAAAATACTGCCTAGTAGTTTAATATTTTATCCATAGGTGCCAATTTATATCTGTAATATTATATTTGGTATACAATATTTAGAAATTGGTACTTTTATTTAAATCTCTCCATAGCGTATTAACCAAGCGGTTGTTACTTTATTAACCAGAAGGAAAGATAATGTCGAGCATCGTAAAAGAGTTTTTGATACCCGGAACAAACAAAGGCCTGTTTTATGGTGGCCAATTTCGCGCCTCAACATCAGGGTCTGAAATAACCGTTTTGGATCCCGCTAGGGGAATACCATTTACGACCGTACCTAATGGCAATGCTGAAGACATTCGAGCTGCCGTATCTGCCGCAAGCGCTGCATTTCCCGCTTGGGCGGGATTAGATGCCCTAGACCGCGGCAGATACCTTAGAGCGTTTGCCGAGATTATTAGGCAAAATATTTCATTGCTAGCAGTGCTGGAATCCAAAATAACAGGGCGGGCATTGCGTGAAATGAATGCACAAATGTCGCGTATACCCGAATGGTTAGAGTATTACGCCGGTATAGCTCCAGGTTTGGAGGGAGAGGCAAACTATGTCAAGGGAGATTATGTCACTTTGACTCAATACGAGCCATTGGGACCAACAGCCTTGCTGACACCCTGGAACCACCCTGTACTTATTCTGGTCAAAAAGCTGTCTGCTGCGCTGGCAGCAGGAAATACCTGCGTAATTAAACCCTCCGAGCTAGCCCCTGTCTCGGCGCTAGTCATCGCCGCTCTTGCTACTGAAGCTGGATTACCAGATGGCGTAGTTAATGTGGTCACTGGAGATGCCACAACAGGTGAGGCTCTTTGTATGGCTGACGACATTCACTTCATTGACCTTACTGGGGGCACTTCAACTGGCAGAAAGGTTGCAAGCGTGGCGGGCAAAAGGTTAATCAGGACAACAATGGAACTGGGAGGCAAAACGCCTGTTGTCGTTTGCGAAGATGCAGATATTGATGCAGCTGTTGCTGGTGTTTTGTTTTCTGCCTTCGTTGCATCTGGTCAAACCTGTGTTGCTGGGTCTCGCATTATTGTGCACGAGTCTATTTACGATGAGTTTGCCAAAAGACTGGCTCAAAGAGCAGATCAAATACGGCTGGGCGACCCCATGGACGAAAGCACACAAATGGGTCCCGTGATCTGTCGCAAATCACTTGATCGATGCAAAGCGTTTATTAAGACAGCAAAAGCCCAAGGCGCCAGACAAATTTCTGGGCTAGATCTTTTAGAGCTTGATGGCGAGTTAATTAATGGGTTTTATCTACGCCCTACGGTATTTGCTGACGTTAAAGCAGACCACACTTTGTTTCTTGACGAGGTTTTTGGCCCCGTTATATCACTTACTAAGGTCAGCAATGATGAAGAGGCCATTAATTGTGCCAATGCAGGTGATTTTGGCCTTGGCGTTTCCATTTGGTCCCGAGATATTGGCCGGGCTCATAGATTATCAAAAAAAATCAGAGGTGGCGTCATCTGGCTCAATGACCACCATCGTAATGACCCTAGGTCTGTATGGGGCGGAGTCAGAGATAGTGGCTTCGGTAAAGAAAATGGTTGGGACGCTCTGCGCGCCTATCTGACAAAAAAATCTATCGTAATCCGTACTCAAGAGGGCTACGATGACTGGTTTAAGGATGGACAAAGGTATGGGTGATACAGCACCATGAGCGGCACAGAAAAGCGCAAGGCAAAGCTTATTGCAACTGCGATTGAAGCACGAATAATAAAACGTGAATTAAAGCCTGGAGACCGGCTTCCTGAAAGGTTACTTGCTGAAGAATTTGGTGTTTCACGAACCCCAGTGCGTGAAGCAATCAGGCAACTTGTTGAAACTCGATTAGTCACTGATAATGGCCGGCGTGGAGCGCTCGTGGCGTCCTTGAGCATTTCTGAATTACTTGATGCCTTTTTGGTTGTTGCAGAACTTGAAGGCCTTGCTGCCAGACAAGCAGCAAAGAGAATGCGCCATGAACAAATTATTAAAGCCTTCGATGCCAATGCCCTTTGCCAAAAGGCCGCTGCAGTAAAGGATACAGAAACGTTCAATGCTATGAATATGGTTTTTCATAACTTGATTATTGAGGGTTCACACAATGCAATGTTGCAGAGCCAGCTCAGCACCGCTCGTATAATTACTTTCCCATATCGGCATTATGTGTCCAGCTTGCCTGGCTACATGGCTCAATCAGTTGATGAGCATGATGCTCTACTCAAAGCAATATCAAACTCCCAAGGGGACGCTGCTTACCAGCTAATGCGTGATCATGTTCGGCTTCAGGGGGAACAAATTGAAGATGTAATTCATCACCTAGAAAGGCAAAATAGTGGCACCACTGAATAATGAAAACCCCACTGCTGATAGTGCTAAAGCGCCCAAGAATTTTGTGAAAAGTTGACCGCTTGGTCAGTTTATGCTTAAGTAATCATTCAATAAAAATAAATTAATGTGAGGGTTGTATTATGAAGTTAATGTATTTAGTGTCAAAGGCACGCATGCTTATAGCTGCAGTTGCTTTTGGTTTGATATTATCACCAGCCGTAGTCGTTGCTGGCACTATTAAAGTGGCTGGAATTTTCACCCTACCGGTTGAACAACAATGGATAAGTCGCATCCATATTGCACTTAGTGCAGCTGAAAAACGTGGTGAAATTGAGTATGTATACTCTGAAAATGTCTCCAATACAGACTACGAGCGCGTGATGCGAGAGTATGCTGAGCAAGGAGTAGACCTTATCGTTGGCGAAGTTTTTGGTCTTGAGCGCGCAGCTCGTAAAGTCCTGTCTCTTATACACATCTGACGCTGCCGACGAATAGAGAGGTG
>OLHR01000558.1_pt1 | contig 10601 bp, 8 predicted proteins | sample 1609291 | NCBI WGS metagenome assembly OLHR01 (sample SAMN05416707, study PRJEB24817) | seawater metagenome | isolation source: Sea water | place: Canada:Atlantic | collected 2013-07 | reverse complement strand
AGATCTCCACCTCTCTATTCGTCGGCAGCGTCAGATGTGTATAAGAGACAGGGATGAATTGGAAGCCACTTGGCAGGCTTTGGCGTTGGGTGTTCGTGATTACGTTAACAAAAACCGATTTCCCGGCGTGATTTTGGGTTTGTCTGGCGGTATAGACTCCGCTCTTACGCTCGCTGTGGCTGTCGAGGCGCTCGGTGCAGAGCGGGTAGCAGCCGTGATGATGCCCTTTCGGTACACCTCGCAGATGAGCCTAGAGGACGCAGCTGAGCAGGCAAAAACACTCGGTGTTAAATACAAGGTGATTTCTATAGAGCCGATTTACGAAGCATTTGTGGATAGTCTGGCGCAAGAGTTCAACGATACCGAGCCCGACACTACCGAAGAAAATATTCAGGCCCGCTGTCGCGGTGTGCTACTGATGTCTATCTCCAATAAAAGAGGTGCGTTAGTGCTTACAACAGGGAATAAAAGTGAGATGGCGGTCGGCTATTCAACGCTTTATGGTGATATGGCCGGAGGGTTTGACGTGCTCAAAGATGTACCCAAGACCTTGGTGTTCGATCTGTGTCGTTACCGGAACTCCCTGGGACCTTGTATTCCACAGCGTGTCATCGATCGACCGCCTTCTGCGGAGTTGGCTCCGGACCAGAAAGACGAGGACAGCCTTCCTCCCTACGATATTTTGGATCGCATTCTGGCCTTGTATGTAGAGGAGGATTGCAGTGCGGAGGCGATCATCGCCACAGGTCTGGACCGTGAACAGGTACTGCGAGTGCTTCGCCTGGTCGATGTCAACGAATACAAACGCCGTCAGGCGCCTATCGGTGTGCGGATTACGCGGCGAGGCTTCGGGCGTGACCGACGGTACCCCATTACATCCGGCTGGCGTCTTGGCGGCTAGTGCAACGCCGTGGGCTGTGCCAGATTAAATCTTCGGACGGTGATCGAACTGCGGCGGCTGGGGCGGATCAAGCAAACCCAATGAAGCCTGGTTTATCCAGGAACGTTGCACACCTCGCATGGTGTAATCACTAATGAACTGGCCATCTTTGCCAATGGCTGGGTAGTTGGGGAAGTTTGCAGCCAAGACCTTGATTGACTCTTCAGCGAGATCATCCATTCCAAGATAGATATAGCCCTGCGCCATGATGGCCAGTCCATCATCTACCGCAGGGGTGTGCTGAAAATTCTCCACGACAAATCTGCCCCGATTGACAGCGGCCAAGAAGGCACCCCGTCTCAGATAGTAATTAGCGACGATAATTTCGTGACGGGCTAGCAAGTTTCGCAAGGCAATCATGCGTGCCTCCGCGTCTGCGGCATACGGGCTATTTGGAAATCTGGCGAGCAGTTGTGCAAACTCGGCAAAGGCCTCTTTGGCCTGGCTGGTATCACGGGTGGTGGGGTCGGTGGGTAGGAAGCGGGCAAAAATGTCTTCGTTGCCAGTGTAGGCTGCTAGGCCTTTCATGTAATACGCATAATCGACATTGGGGTGCTGTGGGTGCAATCGGATAAAGCGATCTGCCGCCTCTACCGCCGCCTCATGTTCGTAGGCACTGTAATGTGCGTAAATAATTTCCAGTTGAGCCTGTTCGGCGTACTTCCCAAACGGGTAGCGCGCTTCCAGAAGTTGAAAGCTACGGACAGCAAGGTCGTAGTTGTCGCCGCGCAGATAGCGCTGAGCGTCATCGTAAATTTGCTGCTCACCCGCATCGGCAGCGATATCAGGTAATTCATCGTTGCTCGAGCAGCCGAAAAGGGCCAGGCTGAATAACAGGACGAGAATGTATTTCATATTTCCACCTAAGAGGCTTGCGCGAGCATGCTAAAATGGCAAGCAGCGCGAGTTGCATTGCTGTGGTATTTAACCACAGGCTGGCTGGCGCATAAACAGGAATTGTCATGAATGATAGGGTGAAACTGCAGGCGAGTGTGCCGCAGGAAATGCACGGCAGCAGATTGGATCAGGCTGCGGCCGAGCTTTTTTCCCAGTATTCCCGCTCTCGCTTGCAGGAATGGATTAAAAAAGGGGCATTATTGGTTGATGGTCAGCAGTGCCGTCCACGAGATAAAGTGCTAAGTGGCGCTGATCTGCGCATCGATACTGAGTTGGAGGCGGCAGTTGGCTGGCAGGCTCAGGACATAGCTCTGGATGTCGTGTATAAAGACGACACCATTCTGGTGGTGAATAAACCTGCGGGACTAGTGGTGCATCCCGCTGCGGGTCATGCAGAGGGGACGTTGGTCAACGCATTGTTGGCACATGCCCCCGAACTTGCCCTATTACCTCGGGCGGGCATCGTGCATCGTCTGGATATGGACACTTCGGGCATACTGGTCGTTGCCAGAACCTTGCCCGCCCATCACCGTCTGGTTGAGCAGTTACAGGCGCGCACTGTCAAGCGGGAGTATTGTGCGTTATGCATCGGCGCGATGACGGGTGGAGGCACAGTGGATGCGCCCATGGGTCGCCATCCGCGACAGCGCAAGAAAATGGCGGTCCTTGTTGCGGGGGGCAAACATGCTATAACCCATTATCGTTTGGCGCAGCGCTTTGGCCATCACAGCCGCATCACGGTGAATCTGGAGACCGGCCGAACGCACCAGATTCGCGTACACATGGCGCATCGCCGTTATCCTCTGATAGGCGATCCGACGTATGGCGGGCGTCCTCGTATCCCCAAAGGGGCATCTGACAGGCTTGTTGATGCCTTACGTGGCTTCTCGCGACAGGCGCTGCACGCGCGCACACTAGGGTTCATACATCCAGGCACCAATGAGTGGGTGGAGTTTGAGTGCCCGTTGCCGGATGACATCCTCGGTCTAATCGCCGTGCTGGAACAGGAAGATCTGCCTTTTGCTCGTGACACCACCCTTTATTAAGCCTAACTGGCCTGCCCCGTCCAGTGTCGTAGCGCTCTGTACGACCCGATTGGGAGGTTGCAGTGCAGCCCCTTACGAAAGCTTTAATCTTGCCCATCATGCGGGCGATGCCGACAGTTCTGTCGAAAAAAATCGCAACATTCTTGCTGCCGCACTCCCCTTGGGCGTTGAGCTCTCCTGGCTATCACAGGTGCATGGCACGGCTGCAGTGCAAGCAGGGCAGGGTGGATATTATCCCTCAGCAGACGCCCAGTGGAGCCGCAGTCAAGGTGTGGCCTGCGCTGTGTTGACCGCAGACTGCCTGCCGGTGCTGTTGTGCTCAGCTTCCGGCGATATTGTTGCGGCGGCACACGCCGGCTGGCGCGGTTTGCTGGCGGGCGTGCTGGAGACCACGGTTGGAGCGATGAACACAAGCACGGATGAGTTGCTGGTGTGGTTGGGCCCGGCGATAGGCCCTGCCGCTTTTGAAGTGGGGCCTGACGTTCGCGAGGGGTTTCTAGCCACGGCCCGACCGTCTGCTGTGCCCGCTGTTACTCAATGCTTCGTACCTAACCCCGTTCGGCCTGAGCACTATTTTTGCGACTTATACGCGCTGGCCCGTATCCGATTGGATGCGCTCGGAGTCACCAACATCTTCGGAGGGGATTTTTGTACGTATAGTGATTCAGAACGCTTTTACTCCTATCGACGTGATGGTGAGACCGGTCGCATGGCCAGCGTGATCCTGTTGAGCTAATGTCTCCATTTGCCCTAATGTCCATGCTTGTAATAAGGTAAATTGCCCCCATTTATATTACCAAGAGATTGATAGACCTCCTTGGGAGGTTATCAGCTAGAGGAATGTATAATGAGAATGGATAAATTGACCAACCAGCTGCAAGGCGCCATGGCTGATGCCCAGTCTTTGGCGTTGGGTAGGGATCATAACTTTATAGAGCCCGCACACCTGTTGAGCGCGTTGTTGGAGCAGTCTGGCGGTGCCTGCAGTCCGTTGCTGCAAAAAGCGGGCGCTAATATTGCTGGCCTAGTTGCGGGAACAAAAGCTGCTATTGATGCATTGCCAACGGTTTCTGGGACAGGTGGCGACATACATCTGTCGAACGACTTGGACCGCATTCTGAACGTCACTGACCAGTTGGCCCAGCAGGGGGGAGACACCTATATTTCCAGCGAATTGGTGTTGCAGGCCATGCTGGAAAGTAAAACATCAGCGGGTAAGTTGTTGCAGGCCAATGATGTTAAACGTCTGGAGCTTAAAGCGGCAATAGATGCGATGCGTGGCGGTGAGTCTGTTGATAATCCAGAGGCCGAGGAGTCACGTCAGGCTCTGGACAAGTATACGATCGACCTCACCGAGCGAGCAGAGCAGGGCAAGCTAGACCCTGTGATAGGCCGGGACGATGAGATTCGGCGCACTATCCAAGTGCTACAGCGTCGGACTAAGAATAACCCCGTGCTGATCGGAGAGCCTGGTGTTGGAAAAACGGCGATTATCGAGGGTCTGGCCCAGCGTGTCGTCAACGGTGAAGTCCCCGAAAGTATGCGAAACAAGCGCGTGCTGTCACTCGACCTGGGTGCTCTGCTGGCCGGCGCCAAATTTCGTGGCGACTTTGAGGAACGACTCAAGGCGGTGCTTAACGAGCTGTCTAAGCAGGAGGGCCGTATCATCCTGTTCATCGATGAACTCCACACAATGGTAGGTGCAGGCAAAGCCGAGGGCTCAATGGACGCAGGCAATATGCTCAAGCCAGCACTGGCCCGTGGTGAACTGCATTGTGTGGGTGCGACCACGTTGAACGAATATCGCCAGTACGTCGAAAAAGATGCTGCGCTGGAACGTCGCTTCCAGAGAGTATTGGTGGATGAGCCTAACGAGGAAGCTACCATTGCTATCCTGCGTGGGCTCAAAGAGCGCTATGAGGTACACCACGGGGTGGATATTACGGACAGCGCCATTATCGCGGCTGCGAGGTTGTCCGAGCGTTACATTACTGATCGTCAATTGCCGGACAAGGCAATCGATCTGATCGACGAAGCAGCAAGCCGCATTCGCATGGAGATAGACTCCAAGCCTGAGGTCATGGATAAGCTGGAGCGAAGGCTGATCCAGCTCAAAATCGAGCGTGAGGCGGTCAAAAAAGATACCGATGCGGCTGCCAGGAAACAGGTGGAGCTGCTTAACGAGGAAATTGAAAAAGTTGAACGAGAATTCTCTGATCTAGAGGAGATATGGAAGGCGGAAAAGGCCTCTGTACACGGAGCTGCACAGATTAAGAGCGACTTGGAGCAAGTCAAGCTGGACCTAGAAGGGGCGCGTCGAGCGGGTGACCTCACGCGGATGTCGGAGCTGCAATATGGGCGACTCCCAGCGTTGGAGAAACAGCTGGAACATGCACATGAAACGGAAACTACAGAAACCGTACTGCTGCGTAATAAAGTGACAGAAGAGGAAATAGCGGAGGTTGTGTCACGCTGGACCGGGATTCCCGTGTCCAAGATGATGGAAGGTGACAGGGACAAACTGTCACGCATGGAGGACGCCCTGCGCGAAAGAGTGGTAGGGCAAGACGAAGCACTGAAGGCCGTTTCTAATGCGGTGCGCCGCTCGCGGGCAGGTCTGTCGGACCCTAAGCGCCCTAACGGTTCCTTTCTATTTCTTGGCCCTACTGGTGTGGGGAAAACCGAGCTTTGCAAAGCCCTCGCAAACTTCATGTTCGACAGTGATGATGCGATGGTGCGGTTAGATATGTCGGAATTTATGGAGAAGCACTCAGTGGCGCGTCTCATTGGCGCTCCTCCGGGCTATGTGGGTTACGAAGAGGGCGGTTACCTAACAGAGGCTGTGAGGCGACGCCCTTATTCGTTACTGCTGTTGGATGAGGTCGAAAAGGCCCATCCGGATGTCTTTAACATTTTGTTGCAAGTGCTCGAAGATGGCCGGCTCACAGACGGGCAGGGCAGGACGGTGGATTTTCGAAACACGGTAGTGGTAATGACCTCTAACCTCGGCTCTCATTTGATTCAGGAAATGGCGGGAGAAGATAATTACGAGGAGATGAAAGCGGCTGTGATGGAGGTAGTGGGAACCCATTTTCGACCGGAGTTTATCAACCGGGTAGACGAATCAGTGGTATTTCATCCGCTGGCGATTGAGCAGATACGTGGGATTGCTAGGATTCAATTGCAGGATCTGCAGGCTCGTTTGGCAGAGCAGGAGTTGATGTTGGAAATCAGTGATGTTTTTATGGATCGACTGGTATCAGTGGGCTTCGATCCGGTCTATGGTGCGCGACCCCTGAGGCGGGCGATACAGCAAGAGCTGGAGAATCCGCTGGCGCAGCGCATATTGGCAGGGGATCTCCAGCCGGGGGATATCATAGCTGTTGATTTTGAGGAGGGTCAATCCAGCTTCACGGTGTTAGAAAAGTAGAGGAACCAGCGACAGTGCTATTGGTCTAGAGTCGTTACTAAAAAGGACTCTGGATCAAAGTGTATCGCGGTTATTAGCAGTGCGTTTTAATCGCCGCCAGAGTCTTCTCTTTCTCAGCGGTCTTGTCTTTTTCACTCAAATAGTAAACCTCGCCCTGGTCGTTACGCATTCTAATTCGTGCATGCGTATCTATCTGTTTGAGGTTATCTCTGGCCCTTTCGCAGTAAAGCGTATTCTTTTCGGTCTTGGGTTCTGCCGTGTCCACCTGTTCAAAATCGTTGCTCGGCGTGGGCTTGACGTTGAGCGGGACAGCACCTTCATTGGCGTCAACTTTACGCACCATGCTTGACCCTGTGGAGACGACTTCATACTCAATACCGGTTGGTGGCGGCCGATCACTGTTTACCGGGTTGCCCCTTTCATTTTTCCATCGGTAGAGTGTCTCGTCAGCAGTGGCGTAAGAGGCTAAGAGGACGAATAGCGCAGTTGTCACCGCAAATACACCTATAGTCGTTGTGCTCTTCAACAGTGTCTCTCTCCGCTAGCATATGATGGATATGGGCTAAGCCAAAGTACCCTACATCATTTCTGGGGGCAATCTAGCAATTGATAGCCGTAAACGACCGGACGCAGTGGTGGTTGACTTTCGCAACCTTCAGACGCGACAATAGCGAGGTCTTGCAAATGGCAATGGCTAATGTCGAGTACCCTCGGCCACTGGTCTACTGTATCAATACAATAATTTGATGCAGCTGCTTGTAAGTCCCGTATTCAATTTGTGCCTTATTGGTCAAATTGAGGGCCAGACACTGCGCTACCCCGCAGGGCGACCGATACACAGTTGGTTCGTGATCGTATTCCCTCAATGGGTGATTTCGGGCAGTGTATCGAGCTTGAAATGGGGGTGGTGTAGCTAATCAGATACCGGTTCAGGTATTTCTTCAGCAATGTCCACACGCTACTTTAGAATGATCCGGCGAGGGTTACGCGCCAGACGTTTTGATATTGGAGAATGATTGTGGAGTTGTTATCCGGCGGTGAGATGATCGCCCGTGCACTGGAAGATGAAGGCGTCGAGTATATTTTCGGCTATCCCGGTGGTGCGGTTTTACATATCTATGACGCCCTATTCAAGGACTGTAAGATTCCTCACATATTGGTGCGCCATGAACAGGCGGCAACGCACGCGGCGGATGGTTACGCCAGGGCGACCGGCAAGCCAGGCGTTGTACTGGTGACGTCTGGTCCAGGCGCTACCAATGCGATTACCGGCATTGCTACCGCTTATATGGATTCAATTCCGATGGTTGTACTCGCCGGTCAGGTGCAGAGCCACTTGATTGGCGAGGATGCCTTTCAGGAAACAGATATGATTGGCATCTCGAGGCCCATCGTAAAGCACAGCTTTATGGTCAAGCGTACCGAAGACTTACCGATCATGATCAAGAAAGCCTTTCGCATTGCGTCCAGCGGTAGGCCGGGCCCTGTCGTTATCGACATCCCCAAAGATCTGACGCGACCCGATGCAAAGTATGAGTATCATTATCCAGAAACGGTGAAGATGCGCTCCTACGCGCCCGCTCAGCGTGGCCACACTGGACAAATAAAGAAAGCGACAAAATTGTTGCTCGCTGCCAAGCGTCCGATAATTTATGCCGGCGGTGGCGTGCTGCTGGGGGACGCTAGTGAACAGCTAACGCAGTTAGCGAGGGAATTGAACTATCCGGTGACCAAAACCTTGATGGGTCTGGGCGCTTATCCAGGCACAGATCGTCAGTGTTTAGGGATGCTGGGGATGCACGGTTTCTATGAAGCGAATATGGCGATGCATAATAGCGACTGTATCCTTGCTGTTGGCGCACGCTTTGACGACCGTGTTACTAACACCGTAGGCAAATTTTGTCCCGGTGCCAAGGTAATCCATATTGATATAGACCCGGCGTCTATCTCGAAAATTGTAATGGCAGACATCCCTATTGTTGGGCCTGTTCAGTCGGTATTGACCGAAATGCTGGCGCAGATTGCATCGCTGCGTGAGAAAGACAGCAGCTTGCCAGATAAGCCTGCGTTAGAGCATTGGTGGCAGCAGATTGAAGAGTGGCGAGCGGCCCATGGTCTGTTCACCGGGCGTCGTTACGGTGAAAGCGACATGATCATGCCGCAGCAGGTTATCCAAAGTCTGTACCGCGCGACGAAGGGCGATGCCTACATCACCTCCGATGTCGGCCAGCACCAGATGTTTGCCGCGCAGTATTATCCGTTTGATAAGCCTAGGCGTTGGATAAACTCCGGCGGATTGGGAACCATGGGTTTCGGGCTGCCCGCGGCTATGGGGGTGAAATTAGCCTTCCCTGATATGGACGTTGCGTGTGTCACCGGTGAAGGTAGCATCCAGATGAATATTCAGGAATTGTCTACCTGTACTCAGTACGATTCTGCGATCAAGATTATCAATTTGCGTAACAATAACCTTGGCATGGTAACGCAGTGGCAGGATATGCAGTATGAAGGACGCTATGCCATGAGTACTTATGAGGATTCTCTTCCTGATTTTGTCAAGCTGGTGGAGGCTTACGGTCACGTGGGCATTCAGGTGACAAACCTGGCGGACTTAGACGGAGCTATGGATGAGGCGTTTGCCATGAAAGACAAACTGGTCTTCTTGGATGTCATTATTGACCCTACGGAACACGTATATCCGATGCATATCGCTCCCAATGGGGCGATGAAAGATATGTGGCTCAGCAAGAACGAGAGGACCTGATATGCGACGGATAATTTCTATGTTGATGGAAAATGAGCCGGGTGCATTGTCTCGCGTTATCGGCTTGTTCTCTCAGCGCGGTTACAATATCGAAACGCTAAACGTAGCCCCCACGGATGACCCTACGCTGTCTCGACTGACACTGACGACGGTGGGTAGCGACCTGCGTATCGAGCAGCTCACTAAACAGCTCAACAAGTTGGTGGATGTAGTGAAACTTGCCGACTTGACGGAAGGTGCGCACATTGAGAGGGACATGATGTTGATCAAGGTGCGTGCCAGTGGCGCTGCGCGCCACGAGATCAAACGCACCACTGATATTTTTCGCGGACAGATTGTCGACGTGGGCCCCAATATTTACACCATTCAGATTATAGGCACCAGTGAAAAGCTTGATGCGTTTGTGGCAGCGATGTCTGATGTCGATATTCTTGAGGTTGTGCGTTCGGGTGTTGCTGGCATTTCTCGCGGCGAGAAGGTTTTGAGCCTTTAGTTTCGTAGATTACCTTGAGTATTGATATTAGCCACCGCGGCGCGGTGGTAAATGCTGAAGACAATAAAAAAGGGAGCCTAGAGGCCCCTTTTTTATTGTCTGCGATCGTTATTTAGATAATGCGTTTCATGGCCGTCATGTAGCCGCGAAGCTTTTTGCCGACTATTTCTACTGGGTGACTGCGGATTGCGTCATTGACGGCAATCAGTTCCCTATTGTCGACATCATTGTCTCCGCCAATACCCTTACCGATGACGTCTGTGTCGATCTTACTCATGAAGTCTGCCAAAAGAGGTCTGCAGGCGTGATCGAACAAATAGCAACCGTACTCGGCAGTGTCGGAAATCACCACGTTCATCTCGTATAATTTTTTCCGTGCAATGGTGTTAGCTATCAACGGTGTTTCATGTAGGGATTCGTAATAAGCCGATTCATCAATGATGCCAGCGGATACCATGGTTTCGAAGGCTAATTCGACGCCAGCCTTGACCATGGCAACCAACAGGATGCCGTGATCGTAAAACTCCTGTTCGGGAATGTCGGCACTGGTATTGGCTGACTTTTCGAAGGCAGTCTCAGCGGTAGCAGCACGCCACTTCAAAAGATTGGCATCGTCGTTGGCCCAGTCTTCCATCATTCCTGACGAGAACGTGCCCGTCATGATGTCGTCCTGGTGCTTCCAGTAGAGCGGACGCATGATGTCCTTCATCTGTTCTGTCAGGTCGAAGGCTCGAATCTTCGCCGGGTTCGACAGGCGGTCCATCATGTTGGTGACGCCGCCGTACTTCAGCGCTTCGGTGGTCGTCTCCCAGCCGTACTGGATCAGCTTCGAGGCATAGCCAGCATCGATGCCCTCTTCGATCATCTTGTCGAAGCACAACAGCGAGCCGGTTTGCAACATGCCGCACAGGATCGTTTGCTCACCCATGAGGTCGGACTTGACCTCGGCGACGAACGACGACATGAGCACACCAGCCTTATGGCCGCCCGTGCCCACGGCATCTGTCTCTTATACACATCTGACGCTGCCG
>OLHR01000556.1_pt1 | contig 10630 bp, 13 predicted proteins | sample 1609291 | NCBI WGS metagenome assembly OLHR01 (sample SAMN05416707, study PRJEB24817) | seawater metagenome | isolation source: Sea water | place: Canada:Atlantic | collected 2013-07 | reverse complement strand
ACGAGATCATGCCTAGTCTCGTGGGCTCGGAGATGTGTATAAGAGACAGCATTGCTTTCATTGCACGGCGAAATTGATGACTGGTTAGATAATGGTCCGGCACTTGAGGCCGAAGATCGGTATAGGGCTAAGTTGGCCGCAGACAGAGGGCACGATAAAGTAGTGGGGCGTACGCATTCAGGTCCACACCGCACGGACTTGGTTGTGCGCCATGCTGTGAAGGGTCAAGCAGCAGCTTTGTGTTCAACGGGCGAACAAAAAGCGCTGTTAATTGCGATCGTTCTTGCCAACGCAACGTTACGGGGCCGCGAAGAAGGCGGCATTCCGGTTTTGTTATTAGATGAAGTAACGGCCCATTTGGATGAACACCGGCGCGACGCGTTGTTTGGTCATTTGGTTGGGCTGGGTGCACAAGTTTGGTTGACTGGAACCGACGATAGTTTATTCGGCGCCCTTAAAGACCAAGCACAAATATTTGAGATATGTAACGGTGGCCTGAAACCAAACGCCAATTAATTTTTTTACGCACGATTACAGAGACGGAAAAAACAATGACGAATGAGCCAACAGAACTTAACCCGGAACAAAACACTGAAGCACCAGTTGAAGAAATGAGCACCGAATATAATTCTGACTCTATTAAAGTTCTGAGGGGCCTAGATGCGGTTCGAAAACGCCCCGGCATGTACATCGGAGATACCGACGATGGCTCAGGGTTGCATCATATGGTGTATGAGGTTGTTGATAACGCCATTGATGAAGCGTTAGCCGGCCATTGCGATATTGTCAAAGTTATACTAAACGGCGACGGGTCCGTATCGGTCAGTGATAATGGCCGAGGAATACCGGTTGATATTCATAAGGAAGAAGGCGTTTCAGCAGCTGAAGTTATTATGACGCAACTTCACGCAGGCGGTAAATTCGACCAGAACTCATATAAGGTGTCTGGCGGATTGCACGGCGTTGGTGTTTCGGTTGTGAACGCTTTGTCGGATTGGTTAGAGCTTAAAATTTGGCGTGATGGCAAAGAACATTTAATCCGTTTTATTAATGGTGATGCAGAAGCACCGCTGCGGATTACAGGCGATGCGCCTTTGCAAGAAGATGGCTCTGTATTAACAGGCACCGAACTTAAATTTCATGCGTCAGCGGAAACGTTCACGAATACGGTATATGTTTTAGGCACGCTGGAGCATCGATTACGAGAATTGGCCTTTTTAAACTCTGGTGTTCATTTGCAATTGATTGATGACCGCGGTGTTGAACAAGTAGTCACTGATTTGCATTACGACGGTGGACTGGAAGCGTTTGTTAAATATTTAGACCGCTCGAAACAAAGATTGCATGATAACGTTATTGCCATCATTGGTGAAAAAGATGGCATTACGGTTGAGTGCGCTATGCAATGGAACGACAGCTATCATGAATCGACGCTCTGCTTTACGAACAATATTCCCCAGCGCGATGGCGGTACGCACTTGGCTGGGTTTCGGGGCGCGCTAACCAGAACCATTAATAACTACGCGGTCAATTCTGGAGCCGCTAAAAAAGCAAAAGTCAGTATCACTGGTGACGATGCCCGCGAAGGTATGACGTGTGTGTTATCAGTTAAAGTTCCTGATCCTAAATTCTCGTCACAAACAAAAGATAAATTGGTTTCGTCTGAAGTGCGGCCCGTTGTTGAATCCCTAATTAGCTCGACATTAGATCAATGGTTTGAAGAGCATCCGGGAGACGCCAAGCGCGTGGTCGATAAAATTGTTGAGGCAGCAGCAGCCCGTGAAGCCGCTAAAAAAGCACGTGAATTGACGCGGCGTAAAGGGGCTTTAGATATCAGCTCGTTGCCGGGTAAATTGGCCGATTGCCAAGAACGCGATCCAGCGCTTTCTGAACTGTTTATCGTGGAGGGAGACTCAGCTGGTGGCTCTGCTAAGCAAGGGCGACACAGAAAGAACCAGGCAATTTTGCCTTTGCGTGGTAAAATTTTAAACGTTGAGCGTGCTCGGTTTGATAAGATGTTGAGCTCAACCGAGATCGGTACGTTGATCACGGCGCTGGGAACCGGAATTGGTCGCGATGATTTTAATGCTGACAAATGCCGTTACCATAAAATCATCATAATGACCGATGCTGATGTTGATGGAAGTCACATCCGAACTTTGTTGCTGACGTTCTTCTATAGGCAAATGCCACAACTGATTGAAAACGGATTTTTATATATTGCTCAGCCTCCGTTATATCGGGCAAAACGTGGAAACTCTGAAGTCTATTTGAAAGATGACCGTGCCCTAGAAAATCATTTGTTCAATTCAGCCATCGGTGATGGGGCTGTGTTTACGACCCATGATGGCGCACAAATGGCCGGACAAGATTTACGCGCGACAATTGACGAATGTCGTGAGGTGAAAGAACTATTAGTCCATTTAGCTCAACTCGTTCCGGTCCATATTTTGGAACAAGCAGCAATTTCTAGCGCACTCGACCCAGAACTTTTATCCGACGCTACACGCGCAACAGAAGCGGCTGAATATATTGCAAAACGATTGGATGGTTTATCTGTAGAGACAGAACGCGGTTGGGAAGGTGTTTACAGCGACGAAGGAAACTTAGAGTTTAAGCGGACATTGCGCGGTGTTACGGAACGCCATGCCATTAATGGAGCTCTTATTCGCTCGTCTGATGCGCGCCGCTTAAATGAAAAAGCTGGGCGCTTGCAGGAATTGTTCGCAACAGCTGGAAAGATGGTCGCTAAAGAAAAAGAACATACGATTAATGGCCCCGTATCGATGATTGATAAGATCCTTGAAATCGGCCGTAAAGGGTTGAGTTTCCAGCGGTATAAGGGACTGGGTGAGATGAACCCAGAACAGCTTTGGGAAACAACGTTGGACCCGAACGTCCGGTCGTTGCTGCAAGTGCGTGTTAATCATGCAGATGACGCTGAAGACGTATTCTCAACCTTAATGGGCGATGTTGTCGAACCCCGCCGCGAGTTCATTCAAAGCAACGCGTTGAAAGTTGCGAACTTAGACGTTTAACCTGTTTGTTGGGGGCACATAAAATGCTTCAGGTAATAATGCGTAACCCTAAAAAGGTATTGTAGATTTAGTTATAGAGTGAATTGGCCTCACCTATAATAAGAGAATATAGTTGTATCATACAGGTTCATAATTTGAAGGTCGTTGGTTTAAACCGAACCCCTGAAACCAAATTTTTTATATTAAAATCAATTAGTTATAAGAACAAGCCATCTCAAAAGAGGCGGCGTCTTTTTCTTTTTTTTAAACATTTTAACAAGCATGGGTGCCAAAAGAGCTATTTTTTAACGAAAAAAAGTAAAAAATCACGTTTTTCTTATTTTATTGATTATCTATTTTTTAGTTAAGCAGTGACTAATAACAAAGGACACTATTCGCCTCTAATGATAAATTTACGATAACATCTGGCATTGCAAATTCTGCATTATAGCCTGTAAGTAAACTGTCATCATATCCCCTTGCTTTTGCGGACATACCTGAAACATATATTTTTATCTTTGATTTAAGAAGTACATCAAGATGATCTTTCAAATCTCCAGTACCCTCTCCAACTATCTGTCCAGGTGAATTGCAATTTAAAAGATGAACCCCATCTGCTGCTAAAAAAATGGTTACATCGTGTTTATTTTTCAGAGCATTAACAGCTACTAAAAACCCTAAGGTCGCTTTATTCTTCAAATCAGGGCCACTATGAATATGTACTAGTACGTTCGCCATTTCGTAAATCCTTTCTTTATGTTTGAAAAATAAACATACCGAGTAATATGGAAGTTAATAGTACATAAAATGTAGTTTAGATTATTATTAAAAAAGTTATTATGATTTTGATTATAAATTTTAGTGGAGAATAATTTGAGCAATTACCAACAGTTTTGCCCAATGGCAATGGCATATGAACTTCTTTGTAAAAGGTGGACTATAATTATCCTTCGGGAACTTCACCTTGGCTCTTCTAAATTCAATCAAATTAAATGTGGTGTTCCAAGAATATCCCCCACCTTACTTTCTAGAAGGCTGAAGGAATTGGAAGCTGACGGCCTCTTGAAAATACATAGAAACCCAGATAACAAGAAAAATACAAAATATTTATTAACAAATTCTGGGAAAAAAACATTTCACATTTTAACTTCTTTAGGTGAATGGGGTAAAGATTGGTTTAAACAACAAGCGGTCACGGACAATGCTGAGCCTCAACTATTGATGTGGGACTTGCAAAGAAACATTAAAATTAACAAGCTTCCACAAAGAAAAATTGTAATTCAATTTAAATTTAGCGAAGTATATAAATTTAAAAATTGGTGGTTAATTTATGACCCGAAGATTGGCATAGATTTAGGTATGTCTGATCCAGGTCTAGAAATCGATGCTATATTTGAAACAAGTCCTAAGACACTAGCTGCAATTCATATGGGATATAACTCAATTAAAGAAATGGAAATCCAAAAATCTATAAAACTTATGGGTGATCCTGCGATTATTGATAATGCCCAATCTTGGTTAGGAACAAGTTATTTTGGCGAAAGTTCGAAGAGCTAGGCTGAGGCGAATAGCCTTGAACTCTGGAAAAGTCTCATAACGGGCTTTTTAAAATTTCTAAGCTATATGTTAACTTAGAAGGTAATCAGAATGTGATAACGTCGCTATCTAATGGGGTTGAGCTATCGGGCTGCAATGTATTGTATTAATCAGGTCCAGAGAATGTAGTGTGGTCTGCCGCAAAACTAGCTCGTGAAGCTTCCCGTGCTTTAACATTTGTATATCATCTACCGTTATATTCTCAGCTTTCTAGATCAATGAAAATAATTAGGTTCTTCCATTCCTTGATCTCAAACTAGTCTATTTTATTTCTCCAGGGCACCAAGCAAACCTTCTTTGGATACTCGCCCTGTGTTTCAGGGATATATTTTGCTTACGCCATTAGCTCTTATCGTTAACGGTCTTGGTTAATGTCTCTGACAGCACCATCTACATGTTGGCTGAATGAAACTTGGTTGTAAAAATTTAAGAAACACACGAATTTTTGGAGACATATTCTGCCTCATTAAGTAGACAGCATAAATATTCGTTGAGGTGTCTTCAAAGTCTGGTAATAGATTGATAAGGCGACCTTCAACAATATCTTTGGCTATCAAATACATTGGCAATCGAGCAATTCCCAACCCCACCAACGACGCATGATAAAGGGTATCGGCACTTTGGCTTCAAAATTACTAATGGTTTTTGTTTGGATGACACCGCCACATAAATCAGCAACCCAATTATTCCACCGGGTCACGGTAGATAATCGGAGAATATTATGCATGGTTAAGTCTGCGGGCAACTCAGCTCTCTGGCGCGTTTAATATAAGACGGCGCGGCACAGATAAGTCTTCGGTTTACGGATAGTTTCCGACCAATCAGAGTGTTGTCTTCAATCTGTTCTGCAAATTGAATGGCAACGTCTAATGGTTGTACCGTAATATTGATAGGGCGGTTGTTAAAATCGATTGAAATAGAAATATCAGGGTATTGTGCATAGAACTCTGGAAGTAAGGACAATATTTGCGACTTACCAAAAGCTACTGTTGTGTTTACACGGAGTGTTCCGGTGGGCTTTTCACTTAAGGAGTCTGCCAAGTCTAAGGCAGACGCGATATTTCGCCTGATCTCTGTGCAGCGGGTATAAAATATTTGGCCTTCTTCGGTCAATGAGATGCCCCGGCTTGTGCGCGTTAGCAATCGAACACCAATTTTATTTTCAAGATTACGTATCTGTAAAAACCAAACAATGTCTTAGGGAACATAAAGTATTGTTCCTGTAATATTTGCTTTGCTGCCCGTTGCATTAGGAAGGTGATTTTTATAATTGGTTTCAAGTGTTTTTTGGCTTGCATTTATTAAGTAGCTATATCCCAATTTTAAAATTTGTATAAATGCTTTTGCTAATTTCACGACTTCACGTGCCTGAAGCTTCCGTGCTTCTATATCGTAATTTTCAAGATATAACGTGTCCATAGGCAACAAGTGGTTTACTGCATTTTTTGATGAATTTGATATAGACATTTGGAGGATGTTTACTTTTTTAGTTTATAGAGATGAGGGGTTAGATATAAATTAATCGACTTTAGTCGCACTTGAATTGGAAGCAACATGCTGTGCACAGTAAGCAAAGCATGAAAAAGAATTGGTTTAATGTCCTTCTGGATGACGCGATGAAATTTTGGCCAGGCGCACTATATCAGTGCGCGCAATTCCGATATCTGACAGTTCGCGGTCAGAATACATATTCAGCTCATTTATAACCTGACGATAGGTTCTATAACGAGCCAATGCAGTGTTGATTTCTTCTTTTACAAACTTAATATATTTAGAAATAGTTTTAGTGGTCGGAAAACTTTTAGCCTGTTGTAAGACGATCAACATTGAATATACTCCATTGTATTGTGTGCATCGCAACACATTTATGCTGCACTGCACACAATACAGAAGTTCCCGATAAACAGTAGTTGGAGTCAAGGCACAGCAGGTGTAACCAAAATGCACAGCAGTATTATTGGGGCATGTGAAACTTAGCCGACACAGACACGTTAACAGGTATTCTTATTACCCGAGTTCGAAACTGGTGAGCCCGAATATGTTTTGAATATTAAGGTTTGGGGCCTTCCTTTGTACATCCGTTCCGTTTCAAAGACCGGGCGTAAGCCAACATTTATGGCAAGACAGGTGGCCTTCAGCTTCTCTTCTGGTACATTGAGTGATATTTCTTCGACAGCTGAAGTTCTGTTGATTTCTGAATTTTCTTGCAGGTTCTGATCCTAAGACAAGGTGATTAACAGTAATGAGGGCTAAGCATCAAATATACCGCTTAGTTAGGATTTCCCTCATTTATTGTTTGAGGGCTTCAATGTCAATGATCAATGTTACTTCATCACCGATTGCAGGTGCGCCATACTTTGACCCGAAATCTGAACGCTTGATCGTGCCCCGCGCCGACCATGCTGCTGTTGGAGCTTTACTAAAAGGGTTTGCTCCTATGTTAATTAGAGTAGTGTCAAGAGTGATCGACCTTGTGACACCCATCATTGTCAGGTTACCAGTCATTTTGGCTGTTTTTTCTCCTGTTTTTACGAGCTTCGTTGAAACGAACGTAATATCAGAAAATTCTTCAACATTAAAAAAATCTGGTGATTTCAAGTGCGCGTCGCGCTTCGCCATGTTGGTATTAATGGAGCTAGCCTTGATCGTGATGGAGACCTGGCTGTTGGTAGGTTCGGCATCATCATATTTAATCGTTCCAGAAAGCGCATCAAAGCGACCGTGCATGGTGGAGAAGCCCAAGTGACTAATCTGGAACCCCGCATAGTAGTGAACCCCAGCAGTATCAATAACATATGTACTCTTTGCCGAAGCGAAAGATATGAAGCCGAATAACATCGCAACGGAAAGCAAAGTGGCTGATACAAAAGAAGTCTTTTTCATTATTTTATCCTTTTAAGAAATTTAATAGCCGCTAGCTGCGACTGGAAGAAAAGCCCAAGACATTACGACCGAGGCTATGGCGGGGATGGTGTTGATTGCACCTATGACAATGGGTCTCATAAATCTAGATTTTTGAATGTAAGGGGGGACAAAGCGATGAGCTAGGTTCCCTGTGAAGAAGGCTAACAGTAGCAAAGCAAGTGGCCACATATTTGCCTTTGTAAAATAGTGAATTTGTGCGAGCAATGCCGGTAAAATAATCAGTGGAATAAACCTTGTGACTGGTCCAGGTGGAACGTTGAGCCCTACCCAATTGCAAATGATTATAGCACCTAAACTCGCAGCAAGGGCACCTGAATTTTGTGCTATGGAAGCTGAAGCACCCATAAAAGCATTTAGGGCAATCGCAATCGAAACTACGGCTAGAATAACAAGGTCGTCATTTTTATTAGTATTGTCTGCATTTCTGTGACGTATAGATAAGACTTTGTAAGCGGCCAGCCCACAACCCGCTAAGATCAACAAGGCACCCAAGTGCTCCATTGAAACTGGTGCAAAAATTTTCTTCCAACCGATCCATGAAAAGCTAAGAATAATTCCAAAAAAACTGGTGAGCACAAGAAAGCAGCCAGAGCGAAGGAATATTTGCGCCACCAGACCCAAGCCCCCTGAAATGATTGCTATATAAACAATTTTTTGACCAGACGCGACAGGCACCAACACAGGAAGTCCAAAAGTGACATACGATGCAATCAGAAAACCCGCCAAGACACTCAAGCCTAAGAACTGATGCGCCCACGTTGGAAGACGATGGATCAATCCCATAACTGCAAGCGCGGTTAAAAAAGGTATAAGACTGCTTTGAACGCCGGGGTTCATGAGTAAATCTGACATATTCTTGCTCCGGCTGAAGGGGGAAAATTTGCCCCAGTCAACAATTTTCAAGGGAATCATTAACACTAATCATCTACTAGACTGTCTCTCGGTGATGTGGCTGCATAAAATCAAGCACTGGACCTGCAGGAATAATCAAGGTGGGGTTAATGGTTTCATGGCTGCCATAGTAGTGGGCCTTACAGTGTTCCACATGCACCGTTTGCGCTACACCGGGCACTTGATATAAGTCCTTCAGGTAACCCCACAGGTTTGGATAATCTACAATGCGCCGCAAATTACATTTAAAATGTCCCACATAAACTGCATCAAAGCGAACCAAGGTGGTGAAAAGACGCCAGTCTGCTTCTGTAATGGTGTTGCCCGTTAGATAACGTTGCCTAACTAACCTAGCTTCAAGCTTATCAAGCCCATTAAAAACATCGTCTACAGCGTCGTTATAGGCGGCATGAGACGTTGCAAATCCAGCTCGGTAAACCCCATTATTAATGTTGGGGTAGATGAACTCATTCAGCTCATCGATTTCGGCAAGGAGTTCAGGTGGAGAGAAGTCTCCAGGGATAGCGCCTACACCATCAAAGGCTGAATTAAACATACGAATGATTTCAGGTGACTCATTACTAACAATTGTATCAGTTTGCTTGTCCCATATGACCGGAACCGTTACCCGGCCTGTGTAGTCAGGCATAGCCGCTGTATAGACTTGATGCATCCTAGTGGCTTGGTTTATAGGATCATCAATCACCCCATCTCCAGGCTCAAATGTCCAGCCCTCATCACCCATAAAGGCATTAACCACAGACATAGAGATCATTGTGTCCAAGCCTTTCAGTTGACGGTAGATTATGGTGCGATGGGCCCAAGGACAAGCCAGGGATACATACAAGTGGTAGCGGTTGGGTTCCGCTTTAAAGCCACCAGTGCCCGAGAGGCCTGCACTACCATCTGCCGTTATCCAATTACGAAAACTGGGGGCTTTGCGTTCAAAACGCCCACCCGTGGCTTTGGTGTCGTACCAATCAGTACGCCACTCTCCATTAACAAGTAATCCCATTATTAATTCCTAAAATTGATTATTTTGAAAATCATCATAAGCCTGAAGTACTTCAGCTTTAGTGTTCATTACGAATGGCCCACCTCGGGCAACGCTTTCTTTAATTGGTGTGGCGGCAATTAATAACACACACGCCCCTTGGGGTGCTGCGATCAAACTGACATGGTCTCCATCTTCCAGAACACCTAAGTGCTTTGTGGGTAAAAGACTGACTTGATCACCCAACAGCACATGGCCTTCAATAACTTAGATAAACGCCGTGTCACCTTGTTTAATCTGTTGTTTTAACGCACTCCCTGGTCCTAAAATGATGTCCATAAAGGTGGGGTTGATGTCATCACGTTCCACTGGGCCAACACTACCTTTATCGGTGGCACCGGCAACGACCTTCAATTGACTGCCATCTTCTCGCTACTCTAAGGTCACGTCTTGAGCCACAAACTCCTGATATTTTGACTCACACATTTTGTCCTTACTGGGCAAGTTCACCCACAATCGAAATCCCACAAGTAGGCTCCTGTCCTGTTCCTGCATTTCTGAATGTACAATGCCTTTGCCTGCCGTCATCCACTGCACGCCATGCACCTTAATAACACCTTCATTGCCCATAATGTCTTTATGGCGCATACAGCCGGCTAGCACATAAGTGACAGTTTCAAAGCCCCTATGGGGGGGGCTGGAAAACCACCAATATAGTCCAACGGTTTATCACTGCCAAATACATCTAACAGAAGAAAAGGGTCGATCATATTTAACTGTGGGGTGCCAATAATACGGGTCATTCTAACCCCATCCCCATCCCCATCTGAGGCTAGCATACCTAGAGTGCTAAGTTGTAGTTCTCTTGATGCTAAATTAGTTTGCTTAAAGGGAGGCATAGTGGTTCTCTCACTGGCTTAAATTTATTTATGTTTAGTCAGGCTTCATACGATTATCTAAGGCATAGGCACTGGCCCACGGGTGGTGGGTGGACCGAGGCCCACCCACAATAGCAAAGTTTTTGATTTCTGTTTGGTTCCTAAAATCAGCATCAATAGATCCTGCCCCTGCCCCTACCCCTTACTCTGAATCTGCAAACACTGCTTCTTTTTCTGCGTCAGTTTTGGATTCATATTCCTCAGGCGTTAACGTATGCCAACCAATACAATCTCCAGTTGGTGATCTACCGCATCCACACGTACCATTT
>OLHR01000551.1_pt1 | contig 10668 bp, 10 predicted proteins | sample 1609291 | NCBI WGS metagenome assembly OLHR01 (sample SAMN05416707, study PRJEB24817) | seawater metagenome | isolation source: Sea water | place: Canada:Atlantic | collected 2013-07 | reverse complement strand
TCTACACCTCTCTATTCGTCGGCAGCGTCAGATGTGTATAAGAGACAGTCTTAATGTTGATCACCGTTTTAGGTGTTCTTGCGTTAGCGCTGATCACTTCAAATAGTTCTCCTTCTTTAAGGCTCAAAACTGGAACTTCTTCGAGATTAAAGCCCTGATCTCGCGTAAAATTACCGTAGGTGACTTCACTCGCTTGAAGGCTGCTAAAGGTAATGAAGCTGGCGAGGATTGCCTTAATTGTCTGAGTTTTGAATATTTTCATAAATAGATTTCTTTTTGACGCAGGTCATCTTTCTGCCTCCGCCGTTGGACAATTGATCGGTTCTACCGATTCAGTCACTTAATTTTTTTGAGAGAAATTGAATTGGAAGATGATAAAGCCTTTAGGTCCCTATAATTCTGGGATCCCACGATTTTTTGATGGAAATAAACTGACTTAATCAAAGAGCGAGAATAGTCTTAGTTGTCTATTTACGTAGCATCTTCAGCGGCCATCAGAAACTGATGGATGCGATCTAGAGAAAAGACTGAGGAACTCGAGAATCTTACCATTTGGCTGAGTTAGGAATCTTTATTTGGAGGATTCAACTGCTAGGAATTTACTTTTAGCGGGAGGGCTTTGAAGCCGCCTTTGGACCGGAGCGAATGGGGGTTGGCAATTTGTGCGGCGGGTTCAACCCAATCCGTGTCCGATCGCTCTGAATCCAAGTTCTCTGAAAATTCCCGTTGGGTATTGAGGAAGAAGTTATTTTCAAAGGCGAAATCGTTTTGGCTTCCATCTGGTTCGGGAGGGCATGAGAAAATGGCGATCAAAGACTTCATTGTCATCGGCGCGGAACCAAGGGAGCTCAAGGCAGCCCGGGAATTGCAAACACCAGGGGTTGAGTGGCCTCTGAGTGTTTTTGAAACCTAGTCCAGCTTCTTAATCCGCAGCTTGCGGAAGTAGATCAGGCTGCCGGGGTCGTGGCCTTGCAGAGCGATGGTTCCTTCGCTCAGACGTTTGGTCTTGTCAGTGTGGTCGTCGGCTTCAGTGTATTCGTTGGTCACTTTTCCGTTGATGGTGACGGTGACTTTCTTGCTTTCGACTTTGATATTGTAAGTGAACCATTCGCCGTCTTTGTGGCCGGGCTCCTTGAGGTCTTGGAAGCTGTAAATGCTGCCCGTCTTCCGCCAGTCACCGTGGGTGGCATTGACCTGGCATTCGTAGCCGTGGGAGGGCCAGCCGTTGTCTTGATATTTGGTGTGGATGAAGATCCCGGCATTAGCTTTTTTGGCGGTTTTCACTTCGCACTCGAATTCGAAGTTCTTGAATTTGGCGTTACCATCCTCTCCGTAAAAGAGGTGCCCCCGCTTTCCCTGAACCTTGATTGCTCCGTTCTTCACGGAAAAGGTTTCCGGATTCTCGGGATTGACCTTCCAGCCCTTCATGGTCTTTCCGTCGAACATGTTGACCCACTCTCCGGCAAAGGAGAGGGAAGCGGTGGCGATCAAGATTATGGCAAATAATTTCATCGGCGGACTGAATCACAACTGTTCACCGATGTCACACAATTTTTATTTTGCGACGATGCAGACATGGGCCAAGCATGAGGTTAATGGAATTCGATCCGCTCCCGGTTTTTGCGAGTCTCGAGATCGCACTTTTCCCACGTCTGTGCTGTCTGCCGAGGAAGGCTGGGGGAAAGAAATCCCTCGACGTCAACTTCACTGAGTCAGATTGGTGAGGCGGCGTTCACGGTATTCGGCTGACTGCTAGGAATTTGCTTTTAGCGGGAGGGCTTTGAAGCCGCGTTTGGACCGGAGCGAATGGGGGTTGAACCATGGCTGGTGGAGGGAACTGCAGAATACTTTGCAGCAGCACACCTTTCCAAGGGGCGGTTCGATTTCACTGAAATCGAATCACACATCCGGGAGCACGTCCGGAAACTAACTCCTCCCAAGGCGCAGCAAGTCACGACATTGAGCGTTTCAAAGCTCCTCCGTATGTCCTCCCGCGATTGGCATACCAGAACGGAAAACCTCCCGCCCGGAGAGGCGTTGCAATCGTATACCTCGAGTCTTCTCCTCACCCATTATGCCTTTCATGGTGGAGCAGAGCGAAGAAAGGAAGTGAGATCCTACCTCGAAGCTCTTGATAAAGTGAGCTTTGTGCACAAAGAAAAACCCCGACTCTTTTCTCCCGCCGATGCGATGGAAATCGAATCCAAGATAAAGACCTATTGGAAGCTCAAAGGCCTTCGGCTCGACTTCCAATGATCTTATTGATCCTTCTTCACGGCACTATCGTGGAGGTCGTGTTTTTTGCCGAAAAAATGATCGTTCAAAAAGGCCGTGACCGCCGTTTGCACTGATAGCCCGAATCCCTTTCCGTGCCCCCCTCCTTCGACAGTCAAGAGGATTGAAGGAACCTGCACCTTGTCTAACTTTTGATCAAATGCCGATCCTTGCTTGTAGGGCACGAGGCGATCATTCGTTCCATGAACTGTCAAAAAGGGGGCGTCACCCTTGCTGATGTGATGAAAAGGAGATGCTGATTTCGCTTTCTCAACATGCTCTGAAACCGTCCCTCCTAGAAGCTTCCCTTCTGGAGAATTAGAAGCGTTGTGATTCATTGCACTGCCCTGATTGTCCATGATGGAGAGATCGGTGGGGCCGAAAAAATTAATGACCGCTTTCACGTGAGTCGACTGATCGGTGTGAGGCCCCAGTTTGCCATCAAGAGCCCCATCTTTCTGGGTCGTGCCGAGCATCGAAACCAGATGCCCTCCCGCTGAAGTTCCCCAAGCAACAATACGCTCCGAATCAAGATTGTGTGTTTTAGCATTGGCATGAACCCACCGCACCGCGGCTTTGCAATCGTTGATCTGCGCGGGCCAGTGGGCTTCCTGGGTAAGGCGATAATTGATCGAGACGACGGCACATGGGCCGAATAGCTTCGCTTGCAAAGCACGCCTGGGATTCTTCTTGCTTCCTTGTAGCCATGCCCCGCCGTGGATCCAAAGAATCACAGGAAGTGGTTTTTTCACTTCTACCTCTGGTAGGTAAAGATCGAGTGTCTGCCGTGGATTCCCCTTGCCGACGTAGTCGATATTTTCAGATTTTTTGAAGTCGCCTTGCGCGAGAAGGACGGACGATGAAGTAAGCAGAAGTACCACAAAGCGTTTGAGCATTCAAAGAGCCTGACAAATCCTGACTTAAAAAAAAGGAGAGAATGGGATGCTAGAAGCATGACAGCCAAGAATTGCCCCGAAGCGGAACCTTTCATTAAACCTCCATTCCGCCAGTCCACCCAAAAAGCAAATTCCTAGCAGTCAGTTGAATCTTGGCGCAGCGCCCTCACCGCTTCGGTCTCATCTTTCATTGGCTCTACACGCTCGCCTCGAGCTTCTGAACGAGCTTTACCGATGAATTGATCGCTGGTAAAATCACTAGTGTGAAACTTTGGATTCTCCTCTGTATGATAGCCATGGCGTTTCCTGCGGGTGCCGACTACCATAGCGTGCGCGGTCGGTTGCCGGCAGTGGTGAGCGATGGAATCATCGAGGGTGAGTGGTTGCCGTTCGGAAAAGACGCGCGGAGCCAAGACATGAAGGTCTTCGGGGGTGGGTGGAGCGGCGACGCGCATCTGCTGTGGCACGGCGAGCCTGGTCATGCGATGGAGACACAATTCAGCGTCAAGCGTGGCGGGCGTTACTCGCTCTCGTTGAAGATGACAAAGGCGGTCGACTACGGTGTGTTCACGATTCGGGTGAACGGCAAGGAACTGCGCAAGGGAGTCGATCTGTTCGGGCACAAAGTTGAACCGACGGAGCTGATCAAGCTGGGCGAGATGGAGTTGGCTGCCGGCGAACAGAAACTGCGTTGCGAGCTGACTGGAAAGAATCCGAGAGCGAAAGCTTTCCAGCACAATCGCTACCTGTTGGGAATCGACTATCTCAAAGTAATGGAGCTCGACCCGCCGCCAGAGCCTGAAAAAGTGTTGCCGCCAGCCGTGGACACTCCGGCTGCGCTTCATACCGCGACCTTTGAATTCCTGCAGCCGTTGCTAGCAGAGCATTGTTATCGTTGCCATGGCGAGAAAGGGAAAATCAAAGGAAAAGTCGACCTATTGCGGCTGAAATCGAAAGACGATTTTCTCGCTCAGCCCGAGTTACTACGCCAGTTGAATGACGTGCTGGAATTTAGTGAGATGCCCCCGGAAGACGAGACGCAACCCGATGAAAAAGAATATTCCAAGCTAGTATCGCTGTTTTCGGGTTACCTTGGCGAGCACCTGCAGAAGGAACAGTCGTTACCGCCAATCGTGATGCGGCGAATGAACCGGTATGAGTACAACAACGCGGTGCGCGACCTACTCCAGCTCAAGGGCGACATCTATCCGCTACCCGAGAAGACCATCCGGGCGTATCGCGCCTACTACGATCCCGCGTCTGGCAGCCTGCCCGACTCGATCCATCTCGGGAACCGCGCGCTCGGCAAAAACCAGATCGAACAGCCTCTCCTCACTGGAGTCGTGCCGTTCGCGATTGACCTGCAGTCCGAACACGGCTTCAACAACCGCGGAGACGAACTCGGTTTCTCGCCCATCCTAATGGAGAGCTTTCTTAATCTCTCTCGCTCGGTCGTCGAGAGCCCAGAGTTCGATAGATACTCGGCGCGAACGGGCACGCTCTTCCGCGCGGGCAGCGATCTCGCCAAGTGGTCGGCGACCGCACGAGAACGCCTCGCACCCTTCCTCGAGCGCGCCTTCCGCAAGCCCATCGAATCCGAAACGCTCGAGCGCTACGCGCGCCTCTTCGATCGCGAGGCGGAGCGCGGCGACTTCAGCGCTGCCATGAAAACCACGGTTGCTGCGATCTTAGCCTCCCCGCGCTTCCTCTATTTGCTTGAGCGAAAGCAGGACGAGGCAAAACCGCTCGCGCCCTACGAGCTGGCGGGACGCCTCTCCTTTTTCCTCTGGAGTAGCATCCCGGACGAACAACTGCTCGCCGCCGCGCGCGATGGCACGCTCGCGGATCAAGAAATTTATTCCATGCAAGTCGCGCGCATGCTGCTCGACCGGCGGTCGAAATCCCTCTCCGAAAACTTTGCCCGCCAGTGGCTGCGGCTCGACCGATTGATCACCGCCGTGCCCGACTTCGAACGCTTTGAGCCCTACTACGCCCGCATCGGATGTGAACAATGGAAACTCGGTCTCCAGACAATGGTCGAACCTCTGCTGTTGTTCGAGAGCATCATGGTCGAGGACCGATCCATCATGTTGCTGGTAGACTCGAACTACTCCTACCGCACAGGCGACATGTCATCTTGGTATGCCCCAGGTGTTCCATTTAGAGGCAAAGCAAATCCCAATCGTTTCAGCACCATGGGCGTGGTCTACCACCGGGTCCCAGTGAACAACCGTCGCGAGGGCGGCGTCATCACCTGTGCCGCCACCTTGACCATGAACTCCTCGCCGCTGCGCACCACCCCCATCACGCGCGGCGCTTGGGTCGCGGGTGTGATTTTCAACAAACCGCCGCCGCCGCCGCCCGACAACATTCCCGAGATCGAGTCGGACGATGCCAAAATCGAGGCTTCCGGTCAGACTTTGCGGCAGCGCCTCATCGCACACCAAGTCAACCAGAGCTGCGTCGCCTGTCACCAGAAGATCGACCCGCTCGGCTTCGCCTTGGAAAACTTCGACGCCGTCGGGCGCTGGCGCGACGAATACCCATCCGGTCTACCAATCGACTCCAGCGGACAGCTCTTCGGACGGGAGAAATTCGACGACGCCGTCGGGCTCAAGGACGCAATTTTGGCCAACCCCAAATGGTTCATGCGCGCCTTCAGCGAGCACCTGTTATCGTATGCGCTAGGTCGCGAACTCGAACTGGCCGACAAACCGGCGGTCGATGACATCCTGCGCGAGGTGTTCGACGCGCGCGGGCAATTCTCGGTCGTTGTCGGGGCAATCGCAAAAAGCTACCCTTTCCTCCACCGATCAAACGCATTAGAATCTGAATAATGGCCAAACCGAGAAACCTATCCCGGCGCTCCGTCCTCCGCGGAGCCGGGGCGACATTAACACTGCCCTTCCTTGAGATCATGACCGGCCGTGGGCAGGCTGCAAAATTGGAAGCGAAGCCACCGATCCGTACCGCGTTTTTCTACATTCCCAACGGCGTCGTCCAGCGCTCGTGGCACCCGCAGGACGAAGGTAAAGGTTACACTCTGAGCCCAACTCTCAAGCCGCTAGCACCCGTCCGAGAGAAGTGCACGCTGTTCACCAATCTCGACCGCATCAAAGTCGCCGGCACCGACGGCCATGCGCAAGCCGGCGCCTGTTGGCTCAGTAGCGCGGCACCAGACGAGCTCTCGCCCGCCGGCTACCCGCTGAAGACGACCATCGATCAGATCATCGCCGCCGAGGCCGGCAAACACACCGCTTTCCGCTCGCTCGAACTCAGCTGTAACCCGTACGAGGACAACAGAGAATCGGTCTACTTCGACAACATTTCGTGGTATGGCCACGGCCACGTCGCCCGCTCCCTGCGCGACCCGCAGCGCGTGTTCGACCGCCTGTTCTCAGTCAGAGAAAACGTCGCGCACCGTAGCGTTCTCGACGTCGTCCTGAATGATGCTAAGTCCCTTGACCGCGAACTCGGCCGCGGCGATCAGGAGAAGCTCGACGAGTATTTGGAAAGTGTCAGGACCGTCGAACGCCAGATCGAGCGCGTCACCAAACGCCAGGCGGAATTCGACAAGCTCGAGCTCGCCCCGCCGACCAGGCCGTGGCAGGCGATGGCGCGCGACGAGTTTATCCAAGTGATGGGCGATCTCATGATTCTCGCCCTGCGCACCGACCTCACCCGAGTCGCCTCCATCATGAGCTCGCCTGAACGCTGGGGGACGCCGCTGATGGTGCACGGCCTGTTTGACAAGCCCATCCAACATCACGGCATGACCCACGGGCAGGGAAATGAGAACGTGCGGCAAGATCTCGAGCGCCTCGACCGCTTCCACGTCGAGCAGTTTGCCCGGCTCGTAGCGAAGATGGATGCGGTCGAAGACGGTGACGGCACCACCTTGTTAGACAACTCGATGTTCCTGCTCGGCTCTGGCTTGAGCGACGCAGCGCTGCACATCTGCACTGACCTCCCGGTCGTGATCGCAGGAGGCGCCGGCGGCGCCATCACACCGGATCGCCATCTCAAGTCACCCGCAGGCACGCCGATCGCCAATCTCTGGAGGTCGATGGCCAAGGTGATGGGAGTCAAGCGCAACCGCATCGGTGACAGCACTGGGATGGTGAGCTTGAGCTGATCCGAAGCATGCCACGGTGACTGCTAGGAATTTTCTTTTAGCGGGAGGGCCTTGAAGCCGCCCTTGGACCGGAGCGGAGGGGGGCGAAAGAGGGGGGCACCCTGGAGAATCAGGGAGCATTCGTGAAGGCAATATAGGAATCGGATGCCATAAACTCCTCACCCATCCCCACCAAAAGAAACTTCCCCGCAGGTTTAAGACAAAATAAAACCTCACTACTAAAAGCAGTGAGGTTTGTGGGAAAAGAAATTCCGAACCAAACTAGCGCCGGCGTCTCATCGCCAGCAAAGAAGCGAAGCCAAGAAGGATGATGCTGGAAGGCTCAGGAACCGCCACAAACTGGGCATCTGTTCCTGCCCAAAAACGAAGTCCAGTAACTAGATTAATGGCTGCGGTATCTTCAAGATTAGCAATAGATAGAAGGTTTCCATTTCCACCATTTCCAGCAGCAAAGTTTCCTCCGAATACACCGAGCCCAGCCCCGTTTCCTCCACTCCAGTTATTCTGAGTTCTGGCAACTTCAGTCGTATCGACAGTGGTTCCACTACTGACTCCATCAACGAAGAGCTCAAAGTCGATTTCGCTGGCATCGTATGCCCACACAACTTCGAGGTTTCCCCCTGCAACTTGCGCAAGTGTAAGTTGATGAGTTACCACTCCCAACGCGAGTCCAGCGTTCGTTGAGTGGTGCACGCTCACAGTAGCTGCAGCTTGGTTGTAGGAAAGAGTTGATCCGATTGTTGCTCCACCGCTCTCCCAAATGACTCCATTATTGGCGTTAACACCTGCGTTGAAATCAATCGAGACTGCAAAAGTGGCGTCCTTTGTATGAACTGCCGTAACTCCATCAAGAGAGCGACCAGCATAAGTCGGCATAAACCCAAGTGTGTTGATGGTCTCCGAAGGAACTCCCAGATCATCTAGAGAACTTATACTGACAGTTGCCGATGAAGCGGTGCCGATAAGAAAGGCACTTAGAAGAATTGAAGTTTTCATAAAAAAGGCGCTGACGACCAAGTTTCATTTGATGAAATAACCTATTTAACTTAAGTCAATAAAAAATTGGTGCCGATTCTCCTCCATGGATTGATTGGTCCTTTGAATGGAAAAACCTATCAAGCCGGATTTATGGCTCCCAGAGCGAGCCTTGGGTTGAGTCGGGAACGCGATATCGCGCAGGTTCTGAGCTATCTCCGCTGCGCCTGGGGTGGAAAAGGCGGTCCTGTGACTGAAAAGGAGGTCAAAGAGATCTAGAAAGCCCAAGCCGGCCGGAAGACGCCCTGGACGCAAATTGAGTTGGAGCAATTGAATTAGGTTTTGGGTTTGCGGTGGAAAAAAGGCGTGCCTATTTTGCCGCGTTGTTTATGAAAAAATTATTGTTGATACTACCTGTGGCGGCGGCATCTCTGGTGCTCAGCTCCTGTAATGACAAGGAGTCCAAGAGTTCGGAGCCAACTGGCGGAAGCCCCGAATCTGCCGAGCCGGCTGAAATCACCGATGTCAATATCGTCCTGAAGACTTCAAAGGGAGATATTGAGGCGGTGATTTATGCGACGAAGACTCCCATGACGGCGGCTAACTTCCTTAATCTCGCCGAGAAGGATTACTACGATGGCATTACTTTTCACCGGGTGATCCCCAACTTCATGATTCAGGGAGGTGACCCGGAGGGAACCGGTGGAGGTGGTCCGGGATATCGTTTCGCAGATGAGTTTGACCCTTCTCTAAAGCATACTGGTCCTGGGATCTTTTCCATGGCTAATGCCGGACCTGGAACCAATGGCTCGCAGTTTTTCATCACCCACGTAGCGACGCCTCATTTGGATGGAAAGCATTCGGTGTTTGGAAAGGTGACCAATGGGCAGGATATTGTGAATGCGATTGAAAGAGATGATGTCATCACCGATATCGTAATCACCGATCCAACTGCTGCTCTCTTCGCAGCTCAGAAGACCAATCTCGACGAGTGGAATTCGAAGCTGAAGAAGTAAGACTGACAGACTCCTAGGAATTTGCTTTTAGCGGGAGGGCCTTGAAGACGCCCTTGGACCGGAGCGGAGGGGGGCGAAAGGGGGTTATCGACGTGGAGGTCCAAATCATCGGCGCCGATCGAGAGGATCTCGGCCTCAGTCCGCTGGCCAACGACTCATTTGTGCGCGTTGAACTCGGCCGGTATTTTTGAACGTTTGCAGTCAGACAATAGGGCAGCTTGGCAGTCTGAACTTTCTGCACTGGCAGTGTAATCTTATCTCCAACCTTTGCGGTAGATGATGAAGTGGTGGGATATATTGATTACTCATCAAGTTTCACAATGCGGGTATCGCACTCCAGCCCCGTGGGCACCGCGAGAGGCGCATACAGTTCTGGTCGCCGAGCACGAATCCACAACCGGCCAGTCGCCTCGGCGAGCAAGCTTGCGTCCAGATCGGCGACGACGAGGGCATCGTCGGCCTTGCCCGTCTCGGCGAGAATGCGGCCATAAGGATCGAGAATCATGGCGTTGCCGGTGCGAATCTCGTCGTCATCCACGCCAACGCCATTGCTGAAGATTAGAAACAGGCCATTGTCGTGCGCCCGGCTTGGTAGCCAGCGCATCAGCCAGCCCCGCCCTTTATCCCCGCGAAATTCATCTTCTATGGTCTTCGGGTCGCGGTGGCGATTGTCCCACACCTGACGATCAATCACCCCCATGAGATTTGGATTCTTGCTGCGCACCGCCCCCGTCTGGTGCGGAGCGATCAAAATCTCGGCTCCGCGCAAGGCGGTGATACGGACATTCTCGATGAGATTGCAGTCATAACAAATCAACACGCCGACCCGAAAACCCTCCGGTAGATCGAACACGGTGTAGTCTGTTCCGCTGTGTATGGCCGGGTGCTCGAAGGCCTGCAGCTTGCGGTGGCAATGGATCGTGCCGTCGGGCAACGCCACCACGTAACTGTTGTGATATACACCGGCTTCGCCGGCTTCGACTAGACCCGCCCCCAGAGTGATTCCGTGCTGACGCGCCAAATCGCTCAACCGCCGCGTGCTGGGACCATCGGGGATGGGTTCGGCGAGCGCGCCCAATTGCGTGACAGAAAGGTTCCGAATGAACCAGTAGCCAGTGATACAACATTCGGGAAAAATGACTAAGCGCACATCTTGCGCAGCGGCCTGGGTAAGGAAGGTTTCGATTTTACGAAAGTTGGCCTGTTTGTCACCGGGCTGACTTTCAAACTGAACCGTGGCGACCCGCAGGGTTCGTTTGTCGTTCGGGGTATTTTTCACTGACTGACTGAACTGCTAGGAATTGGCTTTTAGCGGGAGGGCTTTGAAGCCGCCTTTGGACCGGAGCGAATGGGGGAGAAAGGGGGTTGCGGA
>OLHR01000540.1_pt1 | contig 10853 bp, 9 predicted proteins | sample 1609291 | NCBI WGS metagenome assembly OLHR01 (sample SAMN05416707, study PRJEB24817) | seawater metagenome | isolation source: Sea water | place: Canada:Atlantic | collected 2013-07 | reverse complement strand
CCCCGGGCGCGGATCACCGAGCTCAAATTGCCGGCTTCTAGCACTGGCTCAAACGGTGGGCTGTCCCAAAGATCCAACGGATCCACCGGTTGTACGTCATAATGGCCGTAAAACATCACATGCGGGCCCGCGTTACCGGCATCGGCCCCCGTATGGGCCACAACCATCGGATGGCCAGGAGTTGGTCTTTTGCTGGCGTCAAAGCCAATTGATTTGAGATCCTCAACCAGCCAATTGGCGGCCTGATCGCAGTCAGCCTTATAGGCGGGATCGGTCGAAATACTTGGGATGCGCAGCAGATCAAATAGATGCTGAGTGGCACTCTCAATATGGGTGTCGATATGGGCCAAAACGGGATCAAGCTTGGGTGCAGACATGGAACCTCCGGGGGAAATGTTTAACTCGAATCTAGCGACCAAGGGTTTGAGGTCTAGCCCCATAATTCAATCGAATCGGTTTGGTTAATTCAATTTTTTCTCAAAATTGCTGCAATTTGGCGTAAAATCAGTAAAATATTGCCGAAATTTATTGGCTATTACCCGCCTATGGCCTAAGTTCATGCGCTGTTACACTATATTTTGCAACTGGATGTTGTTAATAACTGTTAATAGCTTTCAGCGGACGACGTTAGGACCGATGGCGCGTAAACGATTAGGGCAGGTGCATGATTGGCCTGAGATCATCACGACTGGCGAATGTTAAGAAAGCGTTAAAGCTTAAGGGCTTTGATGACTTTGAAGTGCGCCTTGGTGATATTATGCGCGGTGAACGTGCGACGCACGGCAAATCCTTGATGGATGTGCAGCATGAACTTAAAATCAAAGCAGCCTATATTGCAGCGGTGGAGGACGCCGATCCTTCGGTTTTTGACACGCCAGGATTTATCGCAGGCTATGTGCGTTCCTATGCCAAATATCTAGGTATGGACCCTGAAGAAGCCTTTGAGCTGTTCTGCAAAGAAAGTGGCTTTAAGCCGATTCATGGCATGTCGGATAAGGCTTTGCCAAATCGCTTGAGCCGCGAACAGAGATTGGCCGCCTCCGCCGCGCGGCCCTCGAGTGGGTTAGGGGCCTCGACCACGCCATTTTTGCCACAGCGGGAAAGTTTTTTTAACCGTGTTGATATTCGTGCGATCTTCTCATCCTTGATTTTGGTGTTCCTTTTGGGGGGGCTTGGCTATGGCGCGTACACCGTGGTGCAGAAAATCCAACGGGTGCAAATGGTGCCGGTTGAGCAACCGCCTTTGGTGGCGTCAGACCTTGATCCGTTGCGGCCCCGCGTCTCGGCCGATTTGAGTTCTGGGCAAGTCAGCCTAAGCAGTGATGAAATCTACAGCCGCATTTACCGACCACAGGCCTTAGATAGGCCCGTTCTGGTGCCGCGTGATGGTGCTATTTCAAATCTAAACCTAAACGAACAGGGGGTATTTGCCTTTCCCATACCCGCCCAGATGGCGGCCATGGACACTACCATCAACGATACGCTGCAATCGGTATTGGCCGCTGTTGTGACACCAGCCGCACCACCTGCTTTGCAATTGGTTGAACCTCTGCCTGATCGGGTGCAGTTGGTGGCTGAGCAAGGCGTGTGGTTGCGGGTGAAGGATGCGGATGGCTCAATCATTTTTGAGCAAATTATGGATGCAAAAAATCCCTTTGACGTGCCGTTGTCGGATCGGCCGGCGGTAATTGAGCGGGCTGGAAACTCTGGAGCCTTGTTCTTTTTGGTCAATGGAGAATTATATGGCCCAGCCGGAAACGGGGCGCGTACGGCCAAAAATATCGAGCTGTCACCGGAAAACCTAACGCAAACCTATGATCTTTATAAGCCAGATCAGCAATCTTCCTTTTATAGCTTTCTACTTGATCTTGAAGCTGAGGGCGCGAGGCAATAGAGATTGCGCAACTGGCCCTGATTGGAATTTCATTATGTCTGTCAACCACATTCGCCCTTGGCGCAACATCTACCGTCGTAAAAGTCGGCAGATTATGGTGGGCTCTGTGCCTGTTGGCGGCGATGCTCCGATCACTGTGCAAACCATGACCAACACGCTCACCACCGATGTGGCAGGGACCATAGCACAAATTCAAGCCTGTGCTGATGCTGGGGTGGATATTGTGCGGGTCTCGGTGCCTGATGAGGCTTCGTCAAAGGCGCTGAAAGAAATTGTGCGCGAAAGCCCGGTGCCGATCGTGGCGGATATTCACTTTCACTATAAGCGTGGCATCGAAGCGGCAGAGGCTGGGGCGGCCTGCCTGCGGATCAACCCAGGCAATATTGGCAGCGAAGCGCGGGTGCGTGAGGTGATCAAAGCCGCCAGAGATCACGGGTGTTCCATGCGTATCGGGGTGAATGCAGGCTCACTCGAAAAGCATTTGCTAGACAAATACGGCGAGCCTTGCCCTGACGCGATGGTTGAAAGCGGGTTGGAGCATATCAAAATTCTCGAAGACAATGACTTTCTTGATTTCAAAATCAGTGTGAAAGCCAGTGATGTTTTTATGGCTGCTGCTGCCTATCAAGCTCTCGCGGATGCGACAGATGCGCCGATTCACCTTGGGATCACCGAAGCGGGGGGGCTAATGTCAGGCACGATCAAATCCGCGATTGGCCTTGGCAATCTGCTGTGGATGGGCATTGGCGATACCATACGTGTCAGCTTGTCTGCCGATCCGGTGCAGGAGGTCAAGGTTGGGTACGATATTCTGAAGTCACTTGGCCTGCGTCACAGGGGCGTGAATATCATCTCTTGTCCCAGCTGCGCGCGCCAGGGCTTTGACGTCATCAAAACCGTTGAAACCTTAGAACGGCGTTTAGAGCATATCAAAACCCCAATGTCGCTTTCGATCATTGGCTGTGTGGTCAATGGGCCGGGCGAAGCTTTGATGACGGATGTGGGCTTTACCGGCGGTGGCAACGGGTCTGGCATGGTCTACCTGGCCGGCCAACAAAGCCATAAGTTGTCGAATGAACAGTTGGTGGAGCATATTGTAGAGCAGGTTGAAACCCGTGCTGCGGTTTTGGATGCCCAAGCGTCTGCTGCGGCCTTGGCCGAAAGTTAAGGCGTCTCAACCGAGTCTAAAATATCCTGAGCCCTTTGCCATGCGGTGGATCCGCTCGGCAATATCACCTCAGCCTTTTTGGCTTGAAGGGCTGCATTTTTGAGATCACCCAAAAGCGCATAGCGTTCGGCAATTGCCAAAACCGCTTGGCCCTGCTTGCCGGCACGGGCAAAGGCTGTTCCGATGTCACGTAAAATTCTGGCGTCTCGATTATCGAGGCTACGGGCCTTTTGTAAAATTTTGAGCGCTTTTGCATTGGAAGTTTTTGTATTGGTCGCCAGCAAGGATCGACCATAGCCCCCCAAAATGAGCGCGTTTGACGGCGCTAATTGTGCTGCCGTGCCATAGGCCATAATAGCGGCGGCATATTGACGGCTTTCCAGCAGGATCTGGCCTTGGAGCTCACGGTAGTAGGGGTCATTGGGATGTGCTGCGATCAATTGTGCTATGTTTTTGGTAGCTAAGGCCGTCCGGCCGCTGCGATGATTGGCGATTGCTTGGCACATTAGGTCTATCTCAGCGTTGCCTTTGGCTTGGTCCAAAGTCCATTTTGGCACGCGCAGAAACCCCGATAATTTGGCTTGGATCCGGTTGAACCAATAGGCTTGGGAGGGAGAGGGCGCGAAACGGCTGGCACCTGCTGCATAGGCATCAATGGTACGCATGCGGTCACGGTTCAGGGGGTGGCTGCGGGTATAGGGATCTCGGCGTTCTTCACTGAGCGTGATCTGACCGCTGAAAATCTGGAACACGTCTGACATTGCAGCTGGATTTATCTGTGCTTGGGTCAAATAGCGCAGGGCTGATTGATCGGCAGATGCTTCTTCAACCCGGGAATGGGCCAGCAAAACCCGATTTGCCGAACCAGTGGCGCCCAAAGCGATTCCGACAGCTGCCTTCGATTGACCCCCGGCGATTGTGGCGGCTGCGATCAAAACTCCAAAACCTGCGGTCCGTTTGGCGCGTTTCATATTGGCCACGCGCCGCGCGATATGACCGTTGGCGATATGGGCGGCCTCATGGGCGATGACAGATTGCAGTTGATCTGCATTTTGAAGCTTCAACACCAAGCCCGCGTGAATGAATATGTGATTATGGTCGATCACGAAGGCATTTAGGGACATATCATTGACAATGAACACTTTGACGGCCCCAATGTTGAGCCCGGCGGCTCGCAAAATGGGGTTGGCCAACTTCTGCAATCCATGCTCAATGTCCGGATCGCGCAAAAGGCCAACACTTTGTGCCATGGTGGCGTTCACAGTCAGTACGATTGCGACTAAAATGGCTTTCAAACGGGTGTTCGACATTAGCGATTCCTTGGGCAGTTCGCACCCATAAATTAGAAGGTTAAGGCATGAGTCTCTCAAAACGCAGCCAAGTTGATCCTTTCATTGTTATGGATGTGATGGAAGCCGCACGGGCGGCAGAGGCGGAAGATCGCCGAATTATACATATGGAAGTTGGACAACCCAGCACACCTGCGCCCCTCCAAGCCCGCCAAGCGGTGGTTGAAGCTTTGCAGCGTGATCCTTTGGGCTATACCGTGGCCCTTGGGCTTCCGGCTTTACGTCAAGGCATCGCACGGCTTTATATGCAGTGGTATGGGGTGGATTTGGATCCCAATCGGGTTGTGGTGACCTCAGGCTCTTCGGCTGGGTTTTTATTGGCCTTCACTGCGCTGTTTGATCCCAGTGCACGGGTGGGGATCGCGGCCCCCGGCTATCCGTCTTACCGGCAAATTCTCAAGGCATTGTCATTGCAGCCAGTGGACATTCCTACCCATGCGGAAACAAGCCATCAGCTGCGCGTGCAGGATGTGGCCGTCCATCCATTGGACGGGCTGTTGGTGGCGTCTCCAGGAAATCCTACCGGAACCATGCTGGACAAAACAGCGCTGAAAGCACTGGCCGATCATGCTGAGGAGCGGAGCATTGGGTTTATATCTGACGAAATTTACCATGGAATTGAATATGATAAAAAAGCCGTCACCGCTTTGGAAGTGACCGATAGCGCCTATGTGATCAATTCGTTTTCCAAGTATTTTTCGATGACTGGCTGGAGAGTTGGTTGGTTGGTGGTGCCGGAAGATCATGTTCGCAGCATTGAGCGTTTGGCGCAAAATATGTTTATCTGCCCGCCGCATATGAGCCAAATAGCCGCTTTGGCGGCTTTGGACTCTGGTGATGAAATGACAAAAAATTTGGCCGTTTATGCGGAAAATCGCAGGTTGATGCTGGTGGGTCTGCCGCAAGCAGGGATTGCCAAAATTGCACCGCCCGATGGGGCCTTTTATATCTATGCTGATATCTCGAAATTTGGTGTCGACAGCCGAACCTTCGCTGCGGAGGTTTTGGCGGAGGCTGGCGTGGCGTTGACGCCGGGTTTGGATTTTGATCCTCTGCGCGGAGGCCAAACAATCCGGATGTCCTATGCGCAGTCAACCAATGAAATTGTGGAAGGATTGCGCCGGTTGAAAGCCTTCATGCAGGCCCGCTTCCTATGATATTTGGGCAGAACTTGGCCGGCTTGAACCCACGTTGTGCATTTGTGCAGCTTGCCGCGCATGAACAACGCAATCGTGTTTTGACCTGAGCCGGCGCACATCATATAGAAACTTAAACACCGGGAAAAATGATCCATGCCAAGCTTAAGTGCCATCAGGAATTTCATAGCGCGGCTCTGCCTTCGGGCAGGGATGTTTGGGCTGCGCATTTTTGGTGCGATCTTCTCGACAATGACCCTTGCGGCCATCTTTGGGTCTTTGGTGTTGGGGGCGGTGTTTGTCATCTATGGCAATGGCTTGCCGGGCCATGATGAATTGGCCAGTTACCAGCCCAAAACCATCAGCCGTATTTATTCCGGTGAAGGTCATATCATTGATGAATTTGCTACCGAGCGCCGTTTATTTGCCGCCGCTGATGAAATTCCTGATTTGGTGAAAGCGGCCTTCATTTCGGCTGAGGATAAAAATTTCTACAGCCACGCAGGCTATGATCCGGCTGGGATGGCCGCCGCTCTGCGGGATGCGATTGTGTCTCGAGGGGAGAACCTGCGCGGAGCCTCGACCATCACGCAGCAGGTAATGAAAAATTTCCTGTTGGACGGTTCACGCTCTGCGGAACGCAAGATCAAGGAAATTATTTTGGCCACGCGCATTGAAGGCACCTTGGACAAGGATGGCATTCTGGAGCTCTATCTTAACGAGATTTTTTTAGGTCAAAACTCATTTGGTGTGGCCGCGGCTGCGCAGACCTATTTCAACAAATCTCTGAAGGATCTTTTACCGGAAGAGGTCGCCTATCTTGCGGCCCTGCCAAAGGCACCCTCGCAATATCACCCGGTGCGCCAGCGTGAGCGGGCCGTGTTGCGGCGCAATTTCGTGTTGCGTGAGATGAATGAAAATGGGTTTTTGTCGGATGTTGCCTATGATCTGGCTCGCAAACAGCCTTTGAGAACCGTACAAAACAGGGACTTTCTGAGCTTTCGCAGTGGCCTACCACCGCGCGATTATCCGACTGACGAAATTCGCCGGCAATTGACCCGCGATTTTGGGGAGGCTGAATTTTTCACCGGTGGCTATTCCGTTCGCGCCACGATTGACCCAACCTTGCAAGAGGTTGCGGCCCAAAGCCTGCGTTTGGGTTTGGAGGATTACGACCGTGCTCAGGGTGTCTATCACGGTGCTGGACTGTCGATTGCCGCAGATCTACTGGGCACATGGCGCGATGTATTACAAGGCCTGACCATACCGCGCGATATCACCATCAATCAAAAATGGCGCCCCGCTGTGGTGCTGGAGCTGTTAAAGAACGATGCGCGTTTGGGTATTGAGGGTCTGGAGGGCGACGCGCATATCCTGTCGGCCAAAGATGTGACATGGGCTAAAAAACAGAAAAGTAGCGGTAGTATCAGCCGCAACACTGTCAAGCAAGTCAAGGATCTGCTTTCGGTGGGAGATGTCATTCTGGTTGCGCCAATTTTGGATGAAACCGATGGCACCTTTATCAACTGGTCACTGCGCCAAGTGCCTAAAATTCAGGGCGGATTTGTGGCCATGGATGTGCATACCGGCCGCGTGATTGCGATGCAGGGTGGGTTTTCTTATCAGCATTCTGTGTTTAACCGTGCCACCCAAGCCAACCGGCAGCCAGGCTCCTCGTTCAAACCCTTTGTCTATGCTGCAGCTCTGGATAGCGGCTATAGCCCTGCGACCTTAGTGATCGATGCGCCAATTGAGGTGGATACGCCACAGGGACTATGGCGACCAAAAAACTATTCTGACAAATTCTATGGGGCAAGCCCGGTGCGCTTGGGCATTGAGCAATCGCGTAACTTAATGACTGTGCGTTTGGCACAAGAACTGGGCATGGAGACCATCGCGACCTATGCAGAGAAATTCGGTGTTTACGACAATATGAAGCCCTATTTGTCGGCCTCGCTCGGATCGGAAGAAACCACGCTTTACAAAATGGTCTCTGCCTATGCGATGTTCGCCAATGGTGGCGAGCGGGTACAACCAACCTTGGTCGACCGTGTACAAGACCGCAGCGGGAAAACCGTATTTTTACACGATGAGCGCAGCTGTGATGAGTGTAAACTCACTGGTCTTATGGCGGGGTGGCTGCCGACGATTGTGTCGAACCGTGAACGGGTAATGGATCAGGTCACTGCCTATCAGCTGACTTCCATGATGGAAGGCGTGGTGCAACGCGGCACGGCGAGCCGCACGGTAAACCTTCCTGTGCCTGTGGCTGGCAAGACAGGTACGACCAATGAGGCTAAAGACGTTTGGTTTTTAGGGTTTACAAGCAATATCGTGGCGGGCTGCTATATGGGGATGGACCAGCCAGCGCCTCTGGGCCGCGGGGCAGGTGGCGGTGGCATGTGTGGGCCGGTATTCAACCGTTTCATGGAAGTGGCTATCGAGCGCTATGGTGCCGGTGAGTTTAACGTACCGGAAAATGGCACATTCATCAATATTGACCGATTCACCGGTGCGCGTTTGCAAGAGGGCGCTGAGGGGGACCATGTGGTGGCTGAGTTTTTCCGAGAGGGCAGTGAGCCCATTTTTGGTGTGGCCTTCGATGGAGGCTTTCAGGTGAGCGGCAATATGCCAATGTTTGAGCTGGGCGAGACTGAGGCGATGCAACAGGTCATCACCTCATCGGGCCGGACGATAACAGTGGCGCCACAGGCCTCCTTCGGGTCAATCTCTTCTGGCGGACTCTACTGAGGAAAATCACCGCTGCCGCTTGGCAAGGGTGGCTGGCTTGGATAGACCCTTCACAATTCAATTTTAATGATCCGGTAGGTTTGATATGCGCGCAGAAATGACAAATGTGGTGGGAGCCATAGAGAAATCCCTTGCGCTTTTGGCCAAGCGTTTGGATTATGAAACTGCGCCTTATCGGTTGGAAGAATTCAATGCGATAATTGAAGATCCTAGCCTTTGGGATGATCAAGGGCGTGCGCAGAAGTTGATGCGCGACCGGCAGTTGCTGGTGGACGCGATATCTATCTATGAGGGTATCAAACAAGATCTATTGGACAATCTGGAAATGATTGAACTTGGCGAGTTGGAAGAAGATCTCGAGGTGGTGAAAGACGCAGAAAACGCGCTGAAGGCTCTTGCAAAAACCGCTGGTGAAAAAGAGCTAGAAGCGCTCTTGGACGGAGAGGCTGACAGCAATGACACCTTCTTGGAGATCAACTCTGGCGCTGGGGGTACTGAGAGCTGCGACTGGGCTTTGATGCTGGCCCGCATGTATGTGCGATGGGCTGAGAAGAAGGGCTATACGGTCGAACTGCAATCAGAGACCGCAGGCGAAGAAGCTGGTATTAAGTCCGCATCTTATAAAATCACTGGGCATAATGCCTATGGTTGGTTGAAATCCGAGTCTGGCGTGCATCGCTTGGTGCGCATCAGCCCCTTTGACGCGGCGGCCAAACGGCATACGTCTTTTTGCTCGATTTGGGTTTATCCAGTGGTGGATGACAATATTGATATCGAGGTTAACCCTTCTGATATTCGTCTGGACACCTATCGTAGTTCGGGTGCTGGTGGTCAGCACGTGAACACCACTGATTCCGCCGTGCGCATCACACACTTTCCGACCGGAATAGTGGTGACCAGTTCCGAAAAATCACAACACCAAAACCGGGATATTGCGATGAAAGCTTTGAAGTCACGCCTGTATCAAATGGAGCTGGACCGTCGCAACGCTGCGATCAATGAAGCCCATGACAATAAGGGCGATGCAGGTTGGGGCAATCAAATCCGCAGCTATGTGTTGCAGCCCTATCAGATGGTGAAAGACCTGCGCACCTCCTATGAAACTTCTGATACAAAAGGCGTGTTGGATGGTGATTTGGATGGATTGATGGCGGCTACTTTGGCGATGAATGTCTCTGGTAAATCGCGGGCCGACGCAAAGAGCGAATAGAAACAAAAAAGGCGCAGCCAAAGCCGCGCCCTTTTTTAATATTGAAACTTAGCTTTAGTCTTTCGGAGCCGCAGGGGCTGCCACTTTTTTGGCAGAACCTGAGTTCAGTGGATCATCTTGGCGTTGCACGGAGCCTTCAAAATGTGCGCCGCTTTCAATCGCTATGGTCTTGTGGATGATGTCACCTTCAACCTGCGCGGTTGAAGTCAGACGGACTTTCAAGCCACGTACACGGCCGATTACATGGCCATTAACCACAACATCATCAGCAATTATTTCGCCTTTAACCGTGGCACCTTCACCAATGGTCAGCAGATGCGCGCGGATGTCACCATCGACACGACCTTCAACCTGAATGTCACCTGTGGTTTTCAGGTTTCCCATGATTTGAAGATCCGAAGACAGGATCGACGCAGGCGGTTTCGCCTTTGGTGCGGCCGGTTTGAATTCTGCCGCAGGTTTATTGATAGGCGCGGCCGATGCATCAGCTGCGGTATCAGGTTTTGTTATTGGGTTATTTATTTTGCTTTTAGAAAACATCTCTTCCTGCCTTGATATAGATCATCGGATTAACGTCTTTACCGTTTACACGCACTTCATAATGAAGATGAATGCCGGTTGATCGCCCAGAGTTTCCCATATCGCCGATCCTTTGTCCACGGGAAACGCGCTGGCCTTTTTTTACGCGGATTTTTGCCATATGAGCATAGCGGGTTTCGATACCAAAGGCATGTTTGACATAGACAACACGGCCATAGCCACTGCCCCATTCCGCGCGCGTCACCACACCATCAGCGGTGGCATAAATGGGGGCTCCACTTTTTGCGGCAAAGTCAGTGCCGCGGTGCATTTCGCCCCAACGAGGGCCGTAACCGCTGGTAAAACGAAAGGTTCCTTTGACCGGCATAGCGAAGGGAGCTTTTTCAGCGGCGATACGATAGATGTTGAGTTTGTCGAGTTGATTTAAAATATTATTGGCCCGATTAACCGTGGGATCCACAACATCCAAGCCATCTGGCATGTAGGAAATGGGCGACAAGGCCCCGCCTTGGCCGGAATAGCCGCGCTTGATTTGTTCCAGTAAACGATCAATGTTCAAGCCCGCATTGCGAAACATTTTATCCAAGGGCTTGACCGATATTGTCATTGCATCTTCAAGCTGGCGGAAAATTTGATCGGCTTTTTCTTCGAGAAATTGAATTTCTAACTCAAGGCTGGCCATTTGATCATGGGCTCGCAGCGACCGGGCGTGTGCGTAGTCGCGTTGTTTGGATACATCGGCCAAGGTATCGTTCACATAATCCATGGTGCTTCTAATGGCTGTCTCTTATACACATCTCCGAGC
>OLHR01000539.1_pt1 | contig 10870 bp, 8 predicted proteins | sample 1609291 | NCBI WGS metagenome assembly OLHR01 (sample SAMN05416707, study PRJEB24817) | seawater metagenome | isolation source: Sea water | place: Canada:Atlantic | collected 2013-07 | reverse complement strand
GCGCATGACCAAAGATCCCTGAAACCGCAGCTGTTAGCGCAAGCCGAGCAACTTGGCGTGGCAGTTGATATCGACATGCCTGGCTTTGTTGATAACCCGTTCGCTTATTTGAGCAAGGCGGGGGTATTCGTCTTATCGTCTGCCTGTGAGGGATTCGGCAATGTGTTGGTCGAGGCCCTGTTGTGTGGTTGTCCTGTTGTGAGTACAGACTGCCCAGGCGGCCCTGCCGAAATTCTGGAAAATGGTAAATATGGAGAGCTTGTGCCGGTAGGCGATAAACGCGGGCTAGCCGATGCGATTTGTAGAGCCTTGGATGCCCCGCTGAATAGGGAGTTTCTGCGCACACGAGGCTCTGAATTTTCAGTAGAGGCCTCCGTCGAAAAATATCGTCGTCTATTATTTGAAAGTGGCTCGCTGCATCCCTAAAACGAGTCAACTTGGACGGGTTCTTTATTGGTGAGCGGGGACCTATAGCTTGTGCGCTTTCGGCCAGCGACGCTTCAGGCAGACCCACTCCTGTGGATACTCCCTGATCCAGTCTTCGAAATGATGGTGTACAATTTCGGTCATCGCGACAGCCTGTTCCTTGACCGGTGAATCAGGAATAGGACTAACCAGCGGATCATAAACGGTTACCCGGTAACGTCCTCCGGGCAGACGTTCGGCGCGAGACACGACTACCGCTGCCCCAGTGCGCAGGGCCAGGCCAACGGCGCTGGTGTTAGTGAGCGCATCAACGCCAAAAAAGGGAATGAGCTTGCCAGTATCCGGACGCGTGTCCATCGCCATAATAATACTTTCGCCCGCTTTCAATGCTTTGATTAGGGGACGTGGCCCTGCATCTGCGGATATTAGCTTTTCACCGAAAGATCGGCGTGAGCCCAGTAAGAGGTGTTGTATGATCGGATTGGATTCTGGCGCATAGATGGCGTTTATGGTGAAGCCGAACTGTCGCGTGACCAGTGAGGCAACCTGCCAAGCTCCTACGTGTGCAGTCATAAACACGGTCGCTCGTTTGCTCTCCATGTGCTTACGGGCCTCTGGTTCAAGTACAAACTCGATGCGTTGTTCGCGCTCCTCCCAGATCTGTTCCAGTTTGAGTAACTCCGCGGCAGAGTAACCCAAGTAGCGAAAAACTTTCTTTGTGGTTCGCTCCCGCCATTCTCGGGAGCTATCCGGAAATGCGATGGCAAAATTAGCACGCGCTTTATCCGCTTTGTCTGAATAAGCACTGCCCAAGCCGAAGGTAAAAGCAGACAATCGCAGAGCCAGCCCCAAACTGAGTTTGCGCATGAGCCAAAATATGAAGCGAAAGACTGCAGCTTCGACCCATTGAGCGGCAGAGGATAGAGCTGGCGCTTTGCGTGCCAGCCGCTTGGGGATCAGGTAAAACTCGGGCATCGGGCAGCCTCAGTGTCGCCCAGGGTCTGATCCGAATACCCAGTCCCAGACCGGAGAGCTCACGCCGAAGCGCCCGCCTTCTCCGGAATGATGATGCTTTAGATGGTAGTGTTTGATGAACTTCGCCACCGGATTTTTCATCGGGAAGTGATGCGTAGAATAGTGGATATAGTCATAAATTAAATAGCCGATAATAAAACCCCCACAAAATGGCTGAATCCACGGCTGCGGAATGACAAGCCCGAACAGCAGGTAGAGCGCTGCCATGATGGGTATTGCACCGGTGGGTGGCATGACTAGGCGAGTTTTGTCTTTGGGGTCTGCATGGTGATTGCCGTGAAACAGAAACACTAACCATTTACTCGCCTTGTTGCTTGCAGGAAAATGAAACAAAAAGCGGTGAAGGCAGTATTCGCTGAGCGTCCATACAAACATGCCTGCCAGGGCTATAAAAAATACTGGCCAGCCTGGGAGTTCATAGAAAGACAAGCTCCGCCATAGCAGCCACCCCGCGATGGGTGTCCACATCAACAGCGGTGTGATGGGGTGGACATGGGACAATCGTTCGAGAAGATCATTCTCGAACAGGCGTATAGATTGATGCGGTTTTTCAGCTTGCACAGGATTCGGTGTCGGCATCACTGTCAGACTCCTCCGTTTGTTGTGTTGTATTTTTTGGCCACAATCGCTTCGAGCAGAACCAATCTTCCGGTTGCTGGCGAATCCAGTTTTCGAACTGGTGGTGAACCTGCTGGATCATATCGATGGCCTGGGTGGTTTCGTCAAGGCCGGTATCCTCGGGGACAATCGGCGGGTGAAACGTGACGCGGTAGTGGGCGTCCTGTAATCGTTCGACCTGTACTGGTACCAGATCGCAGTTGAGTTTCAGTGCGAGCTTCGCGGGCATGATGGTTGAAAGCTTATCACGCCCAAAAAACCGTATAAATTTTCCTTCGTCAACACGTCTGTCCATTACCATGGCGACGGTCTGCCCTCTTTTCAACGCACGCATCAGCAATCGGGCGCTGTTGTCTCTGGGCATGAGTTCGCTATTCAATGCTTGGCGAGACTCTAACAGCATGCGGTCCAGTAGCGGATTGGTTGGGGGGCTGTAAAGACTGACATTCCGGATGCCCAGTTTTGCCAGCGCAGAACACACCACCTCCCAGTTGCTTTGATGTGCAGTCACGATGACACAGGGCCTAGCGGGACTCTCGCAGGCCGCTAGCGGTTCACAAATATCAATAATGAGGCGTTTATCGTCCTTCAATATAGTTTCCAGATGCGGGTATTCGGCTAATACACGGCCCGAGCGGCCCCAGGCACGAACCACCAGTTCATCGATTTCCGCGTCATCCAATTTAGGAAACGCGACCACCATATTCGCGCGGAATATCGCGGTTTTTTTCTTCAGTTTTGGGCCGACCCAGCTGCCGACAGCGTCGCCAAATCGGGATGCTATATCAATGGGCAGCAGCCTTGCCAGGCGCGTGATCAGCCAGACAACCACAACGTCTATACGCCACAGCAACGCGCGCAAGAAACGATGGTCGCGCGCCCATTTACTTAAAGAATTGCCGACAATGAACTCAGCCACAGGTGAAATTACCCAACATGTTTTCTTGCGTTAAGTGGTCAATTATACCGCACTATACCCGACGGATTCGCGGTCATAATGTCGATAATTTAAGCTGATCTAGTCCTTCGCATAGCCCTAGCCTAGGTGTCCATCCGGTTACAGTGGTCATCGGACCGTTGTCTACCACCCAGTCCTCGTGGCGCAGTTCACGCAATTTGGGTGGTGTCAGCATGGGCGCTTTGCCTGTGACTCTAGCGGCATTGCTATTGACCGCTGCGACACCGTTTAAGAGCCAGCCGGGGATGCGCCAAAGGCGAACCTTTCGGGACCAGTGGTCTGCGGCAATATTGGCCAATTCACGCCAGCTGTAGCCGCCATCTTTGCCATCACAGAGGGCCAGAACTTGATGAATTGCCCCTTCGCTTTGTAGGCAGACCACGATGGCATCCACCAGGTCTGACACATGAATCAGCGACAGGCGGGCATCGGGTGAGCCTGGTACCAGGACTATCCCCCGCTGCATCCACTGAAATATCGGCAGCATCTCTTGGTCGCCTGGGCCATAGACGGCGGGTGGACGCAGGATAATCCACTCAAGGTCCCGAACCTGTGTGAGTAGTTTTTCTCCTTCGCATTTACTGTGGGCATACCATGACAGTTGGGGTTCACGGGCGGCAAGGGATGACAGTAGTAACATCCTGGGTGGTCGCGGTTGAGCCCCAATAGCATTGAGTAATGCCAAGGTGCCTAATACGTTCACGCGGTCAAATGCGTCTTGAGAGTTGCCTCTGACAGCACCTGCGCCGTGTATGACGAAAGCGCAATCGGTAACAAGTTGTTGCAGGGCGCAAGCGTTTTCGAGATCCCCCTCTATCAAGGCAATGCCCTGTGCGGCCAAACGTGATGCTTTAGCGCGATTTCTCACCAGTGCCCGGACCTGAAAACCTTGCTCCAGCAAGCGCTGGCAGAGCACGGTGCCGATAAATCCGGTGGCTCCCGTAACGGCGATGAGGCTGCCTGTGGGAGTCAGGCTGAAGCAACCCTCAGGAGAACTTCTGCTGCGGCGTTGAGCTTGTCGATATCATTGTTGTTGATAAAGTCGAGTCGCGCCTTCGCCCGTGACAGTTTGCCGGAAGATGTTTTGGGCAGAGAACGAGTTGGAACCAGTTCTACGTAGCAGTCGAGACTCATTTCCATGCGCACGAGCGCCGTGAGGCGGCGCACCAGGTTGTTGCGAATGCCCGGATCCCTTTGACGGCATTGCACTAGCAGTACACAGAGCTCTTCACCTTTGCTGTTCGGCGCGGAAAATGCCACCGCGTCGCCGGCCCGCACTTCGGACTGGGTTTCGGCAACATGCTCAAGGTCCTGAGGCCAAATATTACGTCCATGAATAATGATTAGGTCTTTCTTGCGGCCGGTAATGGTTAACGCACCATCGACCATATAACCAATATCTCCCGTGTTGAGCCAGCCGTCTTGACTGAGCACATGACCGGTTTCTTCCGGCAGATTGAAATATCCCGACATGACGCTGGGCCCGCGCAAATAGATCACGCCACTTCGCCAGTCTTCCAGGACTTGGTTATCATCGCGGACCTCCACCTCAAAACTGGGCATTGGAGTGCCGCAATTAACGAAATGACGACCCCGACCTTGCGTATCTTCTTCATCCATCACTATCACCTGGTGGTGATCCGAGAGGTGGTCGCTGTCAATATGGTGTGTGGTGAAGCCTGTCCAAAGGGGTGAAAAACTGACTCCAAGAGTACATTCAGCCATGCCATAGCACGCCAGGAGCGCGCGACGATCGAAACCGGCCGGCTCCATCATTTCGGCGAAGTACTCTAATGTTTGCGGGTGGATCATTTCAGCGCCGATACCTGCTACGCGCCAATGACTGAGGTCGTAAGTTGAAATATCACTGGCACGGACCCGGCGTGCGCATAGGTCATAACCGAATGAAGGAGCGAAGGAGATGGTGGCGCGGGTCTTGGTCATCAATGATAACCATTGGCGCGGCCGCATGGCGAACTCGCGAGTGTCTAGGTAGTCAATGGAAATCTGCGCGGCCATAGGAACCAATACGAAACCGACCAAGCCCATATCGTGGTAGAAGGGTAGCCAGGACATCATGCGGTCTGAACTGCTCATTTCCAGGCCGTGGGATACGATACCGTGCAGATTGGCCATAGCGGTACGGTGTTTGATGATGACACCCCGAGGGAAGCGTGTACTGCCTGAGGTGTACTGAATGTAGGAAATATCATCAGGTTCAGCCTGATGTAGAGGCTGCACATCGGAGGGCAGAGCATGAAATGCCTTAGGTGCGTCCACCATGCGCATGGAAAGACCTTCGCTGGCCTCCTGCAAGAAGGAAAGATACCCCTCTGATGCTATACCGATCTCCGCGTCGCTGGCTTCCAGCAACTGTTTCAGCTGCGCCACGTAGGCGCAGTGAGCGCCGACTTTTACTGAGGCAGGCAGTGCCACAGGAATCAGGCCGGCGTATTGGCAGGCGTAGAAAAACCGAATGAATTCAGGGTTTGTTTCTGCGACAAGTGCAACACGGTCGCCTTTTGTCAGACCTAGCCCCATTAGCTTATGCGCCAGCTCAATTGCCTGCAGGCGCAGCTCGCGGTAGGTAATGCTGGCGTAGATGTCACCTCGGCCGGTGTAGAAGTTTGAGCCAGTGTCGCCCTGAGCCGCATAGTCGAGTGCTTCGGTTAATGTCGCGAAATCAGCTGAGCGAAATGGCATTAGGTGGCGTGTGGGTGTGGCAATGGCGTTTACGTGTGACAATGTAGATTCCTCGTTTTCGGCGATCTGTCCGCCGCGCAACTCTTCGAAAATAGGCACTACTTACCGCTTAAGTACGCGGCAACGATGCACATTTCAAAAATGTCTAAGTGCCGTTTTGTTGTTGTTCATGCATGTAGACGTACATGTTGGCACCCTTTGTCCAGGCCCCGGAAAAGGGCAACCTGATGAGGAGTTATCCTACCATTTGGTGCTTTTGTACTGATAGGAAATAATACCGCTGGCTGATGGGAACAATCCCATTGCAAGATACTAGAGGCGATAACGCAGGCTGCTGCGGGCGTCTGGAGTGCCGTTAGAGAGCTTGGTGAGCCTAGGCTGATATCGAGGTCAAATCATGGGGAAATTTAATCCTAACTAACTGTTTTTAAAGTATTATTTTTTATTCAAGTATTTTTGCAGTGCCAGAAGTGAAGGCGCTCCCCATGAATGCTTCAAGGTATTTTTTTCGTGTAAAGGAGCTGATCGACCGCCGGGGCGGCCCCGTACCTACCTCATTCGGATTAGTTTGAGGCGCTCATGTGTCAGAGGTCTGCGCCCTCCACCACGCCTGGAACATAAGGACTGACCATATCAGCTCAGAGTGATTGGCCCAGCCATAAAGATGTTGATGCCAGGCGTCTCGGATGCTCCTTACGTCGAAAATGCCCTGCTCTGCTAAAGTCTTCTCTGAAATTAGGTCCTCGGCCCAATCCCTCAGCGGGCCGACGAGCCACTCTTTAATCGGCACGCTGAAGCCGCGTTTTGGTCGGTCAATTAACGCCCGTGGGATATAGCGGCCCAACAGGTCTCTAAGTACAAGTTTCCCTTGCCCCCCGTCAAACAGATAGGCGCTAGGTAGGGACCAAGCCAGTTCTAGCACTCGGTGGTCGAGAAGAGGTGCTCGCGCCTCAAGACCGACCGCCATGCTGGCACGGTCAACCTTGACCAAAATGTCGTCTGGGAGATAGCCAGTGTAATCATAGTGAAGCATAGCCAGCAGTGGATCCTCAACATCTGCCCAGTAGGCTGGGTCGGACAATGGTGTTGCTGGAGTTACGGCCCCTGATACAAATTGATCTACCGCCAGACATTTATTGAATCTGTTGGCCAGAATCTCCTGCGGTGAATTGGCCGCCCAGTTACAGGAGCGTTGGCCGATTTTTCCGAGTTTGCGAGTCCAGCGGGGTACATTCATATCTTTGCCCGCATAGCTCTTCGCGTAGCGCCAACTCTCTGTGCCCAGCGCACCTACAACTGGACGGACAATGCGCCTTGCGCTCTCGGGTATACGTTGCACATCGCGCCAGTGATTCAGGCAGCTTTTGTATCGCCGGTACCCGGCCATCTGCTCATCGCCGCCATCACCGGTCAGCACGACTTTAAGCTGCTCTCGTGCCAGCTTACAGATCAGGTAGGTAGGAATCTGTGAGGAATCAGCGAAGGGCTCATCGTACATATGTGGCAACTGTTCAATCACATCCAGCGCCTGATCGGGGGTGACATACATTTCGTGGTGATCGGTTTTCAGATGTTTGGCCACTGCGGAAGCATACTCGGCCTCATTGTATTTTTCTTCCCAAAACCCGATGCTGAATGTCTTCACAGGCCGGTCCGACACCTTCTGCATCAGCGCGACGATCATGGAAGAGTCGACTCCCCCAGAAAGCAATGCCCCAAGCTCTACGTCCGCCACCATTCGATCCCCAACCGCCTGCTGCAGCACCCCGTCCAGCATGTCGATCGCGCCTTCATAACTTCCCGTAAATCTATTTCGCTCGCCGTGTTCGGCAATGTTTTTCGCGGACCAGAACGGGGTTGGGTGCGCGTCCCAGGGCTTACAATCCTGCGGTATCTTTAGCAGGCTACCCGGGGGAAGTTTGCGTACTTGTCGATAGATCGAGTTGGGCTGGGACACCCATCCATATTGCAGATACTGGCCGAGAGCGTTGCGATCCAGTTCATTCTCGAAATCTGGATGTTGGCGCAAAGCCTTGAGTTCCGAGCCGAACAGGAAGCTGTTACCGCACCATCCATAATACAACGGTTTTTTCCCTACCCGATCCCGCGCCAACCACAGACAGCGTTCTTTCCTGTCCCACAGTGCTAGCGCAAACATACCTTCGAATTTGCTCACGGCTTTTTCTACGCCGAGGTGCTGCACTGCGGCTAAAATCACTTCCGTATCGGAATGCCCCCGATAGGGGTAAGCGGATACGCCATGTTCTTGCCGCAGACGGGCGAAATTATAGACTTCACCATTGAACGACAGGACGTAGCGCCCTGAGGCTGACACCATGGGCTGCGCGCCCGCCTCAGACAGGTCAATGATGGACAGTCGACGATGGCCAAGCGCCAGAGGGAACGAAGGGTCCACCCAGACGCCACCCGCATCGGGGCCGCGATGAATAATCGTATCTGCCATGGCCTGACACCGCTGTGCAAGATCCTTCTGGGCGCCGCCTCTGTACTGAATAAAACCGGTAATTCCACACATAGCAATTCGTCTCTTATGTTCGATCTGCAGCCTGATTGACAGCAGTGTCAAGCAGTGCAAGATAGCTGCTGACAGCGCGCTCAACAGAAAAATCCACCGCCCTGTGCAGTAATATTGCTCTGGGCGTGGGGTCATCCAGTTCAACGAGAATAGCCTTCGCCATCTCATCTGCCTTACCGATACTCACTAAAGCACCATATTTTCCGTCTTCAAGAATTTCGCTTGAGCCACCAGGGCAATCGGTGCTGATGACGGGGCAACCGCAGGCTAAGGCCTGAATGAGGACGCCTGGTAGACCTTCGTATGCGGACGACAATACGAGCACAGAAGCTCGCGCCATATACTGGAAAGGATTCTCTACGAACCCAGGCATACAGACGTCGGCCTGGATGCCCAGTGTGCACACCAACTGCTCCAGGTCATCCCGCAGTCTGCCCTCTCCAAGGATGACCAGCCGCGCTTCCTTGTCTGCGCGCACAGCAGCAAACGCACGGATAAGAGTGGCGAAATCTTTCTGTTCTGTGAATCGCCCTGCCGCCAAAATGACGGGCGGTTCATCCTGCGCAAACCACGGGTGTTCCAGTGTCTGTTGTGCGCGTGTGCGCAGGTTATCATCTACGACAGGGTTGTGGACCGTGGTGACAGAATCCTGATGTAATCCAATGGTTGTGATTAACTCATCAGCCACATGATCTGATACGGCTATAACACGATCTGCTTTTGGGTAGGTTCGCCGCACTAGCTCAGGTAAATAGCGCCATTTCCATTTGCGGAAATTAGATGGCGCAGCGCAATGAGTCGATAGCGCAATCCGCTCACTGACAATGACAGGCACTCGTGAGCCAGAAATTTCTTTGGCCCAGATGGCGCAAAGGTTAGCGTAGGGAAGGGCAGACAAGATGACATCAGGGCGGCTGTCCGCAATATACGTCTGCAAGGACTGAATTCGCGCGACCTCTGGGGCAATTTTTTTCGCCAGCAACACGGGGCGCAGTCTGGCGAAAAAGTCTTTTGGATTACCTTTGACGATGATCCACCGCGCCCAGAAACCACCGGTTGCTTCCAGTTCTGTCATGGTTGCCCCTGCAGGGATCTCACCAAGGAGTGCGCCCTTAGCCTGGCACAGAACCAGATCAACGTCTCGACCCCGTGCCAGGAAACCTTTGGCCAGATTTAACATAGAACGCTCAGCGCCGCCGCCTTCAAGGGATGGCAGAAGGATGGCAATCTTTCCGGCTCGGGTGCCCGGATGTGTATCTGCTGGCATCCGTTTAGACACTCGTCAGCTGAGAAGCCGAGCGCGCGGTATGGAGCCGGGTGCGCGACGCTCCGCTCTGGTAACTGAGCAAAAGGGCCAAAGGAAACCAGAATAACATCCATTGGTCTCTGGGTCGCTCAATAAGCGTGTCCACCCCCGTCATCATAGTGCAGACGGCGAAGATTAAGATGCAAAAAATACTGAAGTCGCCCCGCTGTTGTCCCAATGACCAGGCGTGGCGAAATGCTACCACCAAAAGCAGTAGGAATATTATCACACCGACCGCGCCCCCCTGCCAGAATAACATTAGGAATGCATTATGCGCTGTTTCAAAAGTATACCCTGAGATGCCAACGGATAGTGTCGAGGCAAGACCATGTCCGAACACGGGGGCCGATTGGGCTTCATCCCATACTGCCGCCCAGATCAGTGGCCGCAACCCCGGTCCTCTTTCAAATAGCTGATCCACCACTTCGGGGAAAGCCAAAAATAGTAGGCCCGTTAAGACGGCGAGAGCCGCTAGGCACAGCAGTCGTTTATTTTTTTGCATCAAACTCACTAAGGTTAGCAAGGCGATGATCAGAGCTGTAAAAGCGGCTCGGCTTTGGCCGAACCATGCGACGCAGATGAATGCTCCGATGCTGAAAATAAATACCCAATTTAACTTCCGCCCTGGGAATCGCATAACAAAAAATGCTGCCAATAACGCGAATATGCCATACACATTGGAAGACTCATTGATATTGGTTAAAGATCTAATAGGGGTCAGTCGCGCCGTGGGAAACGAGTTGTCGCCATAAAAAACGACAATGTTTATTACTGCCGCAGCAGCGGCGAAGAAAGCACAGGCCTGTAACATGTACTCAAAAAAACTGTGGTTCCATTGCACCAGAAAATACGTAACGGCAATAAAACTGATGAGGTTGACGGCGATCGTGGCCTTCTGGCCAAACCGATACCAGTCCAGCGGGTCGCTCCAGAATCCGGATAGCAGGAGATAGAGAATGTATGCCACAATCATCTGGAATAGTGGGTGCTTCCAGACATTCCTAATACTCCCGACCACCACAAACAGGCTTGGAATAAAAACGACGCGAGCATAAAACTGATAAGGCTTACTGTAATCGTTGAAAATAAAATAGCTGCACAGGAATATGCCGTAGACTGCCAGCAGCAGGAAGGGAAATGCTCGCCTTAAGTGATCTGAGGAGGTCAATCTTGTGTTTTTCACTAAATATTAAATTCCGTTCTGCGCATCCCGAAATCACTTGGTACCAATGGTACTGGATCTGTCTCTTATACACATCTGACGCTGCCGACGAATAGAGAGGTGTAG
>OLHR01000538.1_pt1 | contig 10872 bp, 9 predicted proteins | sample 1609291 | NCBI WGS metagenome assembly OLHR01 (sample SAMN05416707, study PRJEB24817) | seawater metagenome | isolation source: Sea water | place: Canada:Atlantic | collected 2013-07 | reverse complement strand
TTGCATGTGTTAAGCCTGCCGCTAGCGTTCATCCTGAGCCAGGATCAAACTCTTCATCGTATAATCTTAAATAATATTTAAGTACAAAAATCGAGTTCTCAAAAAAATCTCAGGTATTTTACTTAGTTTAGTTTTTCAATATAAATAACCACATTACTGTAGCTATCTACGCTGTCAATTTCAATATCTCAATGAACTTTTATTTCTGGATCCTAAAACCCAAAAGATTCCTTTTTTGTCGCTTATTTTTCCCTAAGCGGGTGCAAATATACAACTCTTTTTTATCCTCACAATATAATTTAAATATAAATCGAAAATAAAATTTAAAGAACTTTTTCGCTACTAATTTAAAACCTTTAGGTCTCTCTCAAAGCGGGTGCAAATATAAAATCTTATTTCAATTTATCACTATAAAAAATAAAAAAATATATACTTTTTTTTTGCCATTTTACCAACCAGCTGATAAACCCATATTTACAACCAAATTTTTTTTTACCTTAATATATATAACATAAAAATTAACACCCAAAACAACCATAGAGAAAAAAAATAAATATGAGTGGAAAAGAAACAACCGAGACGAATATACAGATGCTATATTGAGGTTTAGTTAGAATATATCAATTCAATAATATTACCTTCAAAAGACTATTGTAAAACATGTAAACTCGTAGTATCTTTGCGTCTTAAAATTAACACTTATGATAGCAATTACTTTACCAGATGGTAGTGTAAAGCAATTTGATGCCGGCATAACTCCAATGGGAGTTGCAATTAGTATCAGCGAAGGATTTGCAAGAAATGTAATTTCCGCATCTTTTAACGATATTATTATAGAGTCTTCTACTCCACTTACTGAAGATGGACACCTTATACTATATACTTGGAGAGATAAAAAAGGTAAACAAGCCTTTTGGCATTCGTCTTCCCATATTATGGCTCAAGCCCTAGAAGAAAAATTCCCAGGAGTAAAACTTACAATAGGACCTGCTATTGAAAACGGATTTTATTACGATATAGATCTTGTAGACAATACTATTTCTGATAAAGATTTAAAATCTATAGAAGATAAAATGCTGGAGATAGCTAGAGGTAAGCATGAATTTACGTTAAGAGAGTCATCAAAAGCTGATGCACTTGAATATTATAAAAAACAAGGGAATCAATATAAAGTAGCGCTTATTGAAAACCTTGAGGATGGAACTATCACTTTCTGTGATCACGATAGTTTTACAGATTTATGTAGAGGTGGACACATCCCTAATACTGGGATTGTAAAAGCAATTAAACTTATGAGCATTGCTGGAGCTTATTGGCGAGGTGATGAAAAAAACAAACAACTTACTCGTATTTATGGTATTAGTTTTCCAAAGCAAAAAGAATTAAAAGAATATTTAGCTTTATTAGAAGAAGCAAAAAAGAGAGATCATAGAAAACTTGGAAAAGAATTAGAATTATTCACCTTCTCTCAAAAAGTAGGACAAGGACTTCCTTTATGGTTACCGAAAGGAGCAGCATTAAGAGAGCGCTTAGAAAATTTCTTGAAAAAAGCACAGAAAAAAGCTGGTTATGAAATGGTGATATCTCCTCATATTGGACATAAGGAACTTTATATAACTTCTGGTCATTATGAAAAATATGGAGCGGATAGTTTTCAAGCAATTAAAACACCAAATGAAGGTGAAGAGTTTTTATTAAAACCTATGAATTGCCCTCATCATTGTGAGATTTACAATTCAAAACCTTGGTCTTATAAAGACCTCCCAAAACGATTTGCAGAATTCGGAACCGTATATCGTTATGAACAAAGTGGAGAACTTCATGGATTAACACGTGTTAGGGGATTCACTCAAGATGATGCTCATATTTTCTGCACGCCGGATCAGTTAGACGAAGAATTTAAGAAAGTTATTGATTTAGTTTTATATGTTTTTGGATCTTTAGGTTTTGAAAATTTTACCACTCAAGTTTCTTTAAGAGACCCAAATAATCCTGATAAATATATTGGAAGTGATGAAAATTGGGAAAAAGCTGAAAAAGCTATTTTAAATGCAACTATAGAAAAAGGATTAGATTACGTTATAGAAACTGGTGAAGCTGCATTTTATGGCCCCAAATTAGATTTTATGGTGAAGGATGCACTGGGAAGAAGCTGGCAATTAGGTACAATTCAAGTGGATTACAATCTTCCCGAACGTTTTGAACTAGAATACAAAGGAAGTGATAACGAAATGCATCGTCCAGTAATGATACACCGTGCTCCTTTTGGAAGTATGGAGCGTTTTATCGCAATTTTATTAGAGCACACAGGTGGTAATTTCCCATTATGGCTTATGCCGGAACAAGTTAGTATACTATCTTTGAGTGAAAAATATGAAAAATACGCTCAAAAAGTTTTTAATGTCCTCGAAAATAACGAAATTCGCGCCCTTGTTGATAATAGAAATGAAACTATTGGAAAGAAAATTAGGGAAGCAGAAATGAATAAAATCCCGTATATGTTGATTATAGGGGAGCAAGAAGAAAATGAAAATTCAGTTTCAGTAAGGAAACACAGTGAAGGGGATTTAGGTTCCATGACCGCTGAAGCGTTGTCTAAGTTGATAAACGATGAAATTGATAAAAATAAAAAAGAGTTTATTGTTTAATTTTTAAATTATATAGTCATAGCAATACGTAGAAAAAGAAGTAGAGGCCCTGCAAGGGTAATTAAAGAAGATCAGCATAAAATTAATGGCAGAATTCGCGCCCAAGAAGTACGTCTTGTGGGTGAAAATGTCGAAGTTGGTGTATATACTTTAAGCAAAGCATTAGAAATCGCTAAAGAACAAGAAGTAGATCTTGTGGAAATTTCACCTAATGCTAAGCCTCCTGTATGTAAAGCAATGGACTATAAAAAGTTTGTTTACGAACAAAAGAAACGGGAGAAGTCTTTAAAATCAAAAGCGACAAAGGTTATTATTAAAGAGATTCGTTTTGGTCCAAATACGGATGACCACGATTATCAATTTAAAAAGAAGCACGCTGAGAAATTTTTAAATGAAGGAGCTAAATTAAAAGCATTTGTGTTTTTTAAAGGACGATCCATCATTTATAAAGATAAAGGAGAAATTTTATTATTACGTCTTGCTCAAGATCTGGAAGACTTTGGTAAAGTAGAACAAATGCCTAAATTAGAGGGGAAACGTATGACTATGTTCATCGCTCCTAAAAAGGTTAAGTAAAAATAATATTCACCCTTAATAGGGTTTTATATAAGTGAAATAAATAGATAAAAACTAGGAAAAATGCCTAAACAAAAGACAAAATCTAGTGCCAAAAAAAGATTTAAAGTTACTGGTACTGGTAAAATTAAAAGAAAGCATGCATTTAAGAGTCATATCTTAACAAAGAAGTCTAAAAAACGCAAGCTAGCTTTAACACACGATACTGTTGTGCATAAAGCTGATGAAAGTAATGTTAAGCAAATGCTTCGAATGAAGTAATCCTTAACTGGTTAACAAAATTATAAACCCTGGAGTTAGGCAATAAAGAATTCTAAAATAGGAATCGCCTACTACAAAAAAACAAAAAATTATGCCAAGATCAGTAAATTCAGTTGCTAAAAGAGCCCGAAGAAAAAAGGTGATGAAGCAAGCCAAAGGTTACTTTGGAAGACGTAAAAATGTATGGACTGTTGCTAAAAACGCTGTTGATAAAGCGATGCAATATTCATATAGAGACCGTCGTGCAAAAAAGAGAACTTTCCGTGCCTTATGGATTACCCGTATTAATGCAGGTGCCAGACAACACGGTATGTCTTATTCTCAGTTTATGGGAAAAGTAAAGTCTAATAGTATCGAACTTAACCGTAAGGTATTAGCAGATTTAGCAATGAACCATCCAGATGCTTTTGAAGCTATCATAAATAAATTAAAATAAGACATTAATAACATATTTATTTCACTTAAAATCCCACTCTAACGAGTGGGATTTTTTTTATCATGCTTATAAATCTCACATTAAAAAAGATTGTGTACTTTAGTTAAAAAGAAGGTTATGCGATATTTATTTTTCCTTTGGATAATTTTAGCCTCTATGCTTCTAAATGAGCTATATGCTCAAAGCGAAAATATTTATAAAATAAATCGTCATGAATCAGTTTACATACCACTTGGTAAAGTTTCATTTGCAGATAGCATTGTAGGGTTTACTATAGGAAACCCTGTTCCATTTAAAAAATATAGCGATAGCTCACAAGCATTAAATGCCCCTAATTATATATCCTATGACATCCCAAATTATGTATCTCTTGGCTGCAAAGGAAATCTAACAGTTGCTTTTACAGATAATGGTTTTATGAATCTAAGGGGAAATGATTTGTATATTTTTGAAGTTGGACCTTCAAAAGAAGCTGCAAAAATAGAAATATCTGAAAATGGTGATGATTGGATTTTTGCAGGAAATATTACTGGCGGAAAATCTATTATAGATTTAGAAGATCAAAATATTTCTTCAGAAAAAGTTTTTTACTTTGTTAGAATAACAGATCAAAAAAAAGTCTGTAACAGCAAAACTGCTGGCGCAGATATTGATGCTGTTGGTGCTATTAATTGTGTTATCAAAATAACATTTAATACTGAATTTCTTTTTGATTTTGATAAACATGAACTTAAGCCATCAGCAGATATTATATTGCAAAGACTTTCAGAAACTATTCAAAAAGTTGAAAATGCAACAATTTTAATTGAAGGTCATACCGATAGTGATGGAAAAGGAGCCTATAATTTGGCTTTGTCTCAAAAAAGATGTTTATCAGTTGAAAAAGAATTGAAATTCTTACTTGGAGAAAAAGCAACCTATGATTATAAATTAGCATCATATGGTGAGAATAACCCAAAAGTTGCAAATAACACGAAAGAAAATAAGCAATTAAATAGAAGGGTTGAAATCACCATACTTCCACCACAAAGCTATTATAAGTCTATAAATAATTAGGTCTTCTGTTTTTTCTTTTTTGCAGCGGGAAATAATACATTATTTAATATTAAACGATATCCAGGAGAACTAGGGTGTAGTTCTAATTCTGTTTTAGCATCTCCTACTCTATGCTGATAATCCTCAGGATCGTGACCTCCATAAAAAGTAAAAAAGCCTTTTCCTTTTATACCATGAATATACCGAGCCTCTCCATTTGTTTTTTGTTCACCCATAATTAAAACAGTTGCTTTAACCTGCTCCCTAGCATACGATGTAGTTTGCCCCATAAAACCTTTTACTAATGAAGTATGGTTTTGCACTAACATGGTAGGAATTGGATCCCATTTCGCTGAATAATCCATCAATGTAAAATAATCTATTTCTTTATTAATTTTTCTTTTTGAAGTCATATCAATTGATGAAAATTCATAAACCATCGGACTTCTTTCCAGTATAAAATCTTTAAATGCAAACGTATTATTATAATCAATTTTACTTTGATATCCAGATTCACTTGGATCTTCATCAAACATAGTTTCACAAATATCAATACCTTCTGCAGCTAATGCAATATCAAAACTGTCGGTAGCACTGCACATTGCAAACATAAACCCTCCACCAACAACATAATCTCTTATTTTTAAAGACACCGCTAACTTAAGTTGAGATACTTTACTATATGCTAATTTTGCTGCCATTGCTTCAGCTTCCTTTTTATTTTTTATATACCAAGGTGCTGCTCTATAGGCTCTATAGAATTTTCCATATTGCCCCGTAAAATCTTCATGATGTAAATGCAACCAATCAAATAATAATAATTGATCCGTCAATACTTCCTCATCATAAATTACTGTGTATGGAATTTCAGCATAAGTTAACACCATGGTAACAGCATCATCCCAGGGTTGGTTCCCTTTTGGAGAATAAACAGCAATTCTAGGAGCTTTCTCCAGGACAACTGCTTCCATGTTTTGAGAAGGACTACTTATTAAATTTAATATTTCTTCAGTTTTTGAATTCGATAGTACTTCAAATGATATACCTCTAATTTGGCATTCTTTTTTAATTTCTTCCGTATCCGGTAACAAAAAAGAACCTCCTCTATAATTTAATAACCATTTAACTTTTAATTGTTTTTCAAGAGTCCAATAAGTTATCCCATAAGCTTTAAGATGCTCCGTCTGACTTTCAGCATCCATAGGTATAAGTAGGTAGGATGCAGAAACTGGCAGACTAAATAGAAAGGTAAATAATAAAATATAAAAATGCCTCATAAGGCTAAGATACAGACAAAATTTAAGCCGAAATAGTAACTAAGTACTTAAAAAGAACTATTTAACATAAAATTTTGAAAATAATAATTAATGTTCTGATAAATAATTAAAATGGAACATCATCATTATTGCCAGATGATAAATCATTATTCATAGAGCTACCAAAAGCTTCATCTGGTGAAGCAGAAGGGTTTTCTTTAAAAGTATCATCATTTGCAGCAGCATTCATTCTTGAATGGAATTCATTAGAAAAATTAAAGTCATCTAAATCTTCAAACTTACCTAAATGTCCTAAGAATTTTAATCTAATTTCATCCAAACCACCATTACGATGTTTTGCAACTATAAATTCTCCTTGACCTTCAGTAGGACTGTGCTCATCATCATCCCATTCATCAATTTTATAGTATTCAGGTCTGTAAATAAACGAAACAATATCTGCATCTTGTTCTATCGCTCCAGATTCCCTTAAATCTGATAATAATGGGCGTTTTGTTCCTCCCCTAGTTTCAACTGCACGAGAAAGTTGTGATAATGCTATTACTGGAATATTTAATTCTTTAGCTAATGCTTTCAGATTTCTTGAAATAGTAGAGATTTCTTGCTCACGATTTCCTCCTTTTTGACCACCTCCTGCAGTCATCAATTGAAGGTAATCTACCATTATCATTTTTATTTTATGTTGTGAAGCTAACCTTCTAGCTTTTGCTCGTAAATCAAAAATTGAAAGTGATGGTGTATCATCTATAAATAATGGCGCTTTTTCAAGACTTTTAACTTTAACATTTAATTGTTCCCATTCATGTTTTTCAAGATTTCCAGTTCTTAATTTTTCTGAACTCAACCCTGTTTCTGAAGAAATTAAACGAGTAATTAATTGAATTGATGACATCTCTAAAGAAAAGAAAGCTACCGGAATATTATGCAATACAGAAATATTACGAGCCATAGATAATGAAAAAGCTGTTTTACCCATACCAGGACGAGCCGCAATAATAATTAAATCACTAGGTTGCCATCCAGAAGTTAAATTATCTAATTTTACAAAACCAGATGGAATACCAGATAAACCGTCCTTATTAGCAATTTCTTCAATTTTTTTCTTTGCTTCAATTACAAGGTCCTGTGCGCTTATAGTTGATTTTTTAATATTTCCTTGAGTAATTTCATACAACTTGGATTCTGCTGTATCAAGCAAGTCGAAAACATCGGTACTTTCATTGTAGGAATCTTCAATAATTTCATTCGAAATTTTAATCAAACTTCGTTGAATATATTTTTGAATAATAATCCTAGCATGAAATTCAATATGAGCTGATGAAGATACCTTTTGAGTTAACTGAATTAGGTAAAAATCACCTCCAATTAAATCAAGGCTTTTTAAACTTTTTAATTTTGCAGAAACAGTTAATAAGTCAATTGGAAGCCCTTCTTTAAATAGCATAAAAATGGCTTCGAATATTTTTTGATGAGCAGAATTATAAAAAACTTCTGGATGTAAAATATCAATTACCTCATCCACTCCTCGTTTATCAATCATCATCGCTCCTAATACAACCTCCTCTAAATCAGTAGCTTGTGGAGGTATTTTTCCTTTCTCTAATGAAATAACCTGACTTTGTTTATTAGAGTAAGAAGCTTGAGGTTTAAGTTTTTCCATGGAGCGAATGTAAATAAAATTGTAGGGTTTGGCTGTATAAAATAATTAATCTAAGTTAACCATTCATTAACAATTTAACTGTTGAAAACTCCAATAAATTGTTAATAAGCATAAAAAAATCCGAAAAATATTTTTCGGATTTCTTTAAAGGTTTGTTACTGTTGAAACTAAGAATTAAAGACACCCATTTCTGAATATTTTTTCATCCTATTTTTAACCAATTCTTTTGGGGATAAGTTCTTTAATTCTTCGTATTCTTTTGTAATTGCATTTGCAACAATTTCAAATGTTTTTTCACGATTACTATGCGCTCCTCCAAGTGGCTCTCTTACGATTAAATCGATCAATTTTTGTTTTTTCATATCGGCAGCAGTTAGCTTTAAAGCCTCTGCAGCTTGTTCTTTATATTCCCAACTTCTCCAAAGTATAGAAGAACAACTTTCTGGTGAAATTACAGAATACCAAGTATTTTCAAGCATTAAAACTTTATCACCAACTCCAATACCTAAAGCACCACCACTAGCTCCTTCACCAATAATAACAACAATAATGGGTACTTTAAGACGGGTCATTTCTATAATGTTTCTTGCAATTGCTTCTCCTTGTCCTCTTTCTTCTGCTTCTAGCCCTGGATAAGCACCTGGTGTATCAATAAGAGAAACTACAGGTATCCCGAATTTTTCAGCAGATTTCATTAATCTCAACGCTTTTCGATACCCTTCAGGGTTAGACATTCCAAAATTTCTATACTGTCTTGTTTTGGTGTTATATCCCTTTTGTTGACCGATAAACATAAATGTTTGATTGCCAATTTTCCCCAAACCACCAATCATAGCTTTATCGTCTTTAAAATTTCGATCTCCGTGTAATTCTAAAAAAGAAGTACCACAAATAGCTTTTATATAATCTAAAGTATAAGGTCTATTTGGATGACGAGATAACTGAACTCGTTGCCAAGGTGTTAAATTTTTATATATATTCTTTTTAGCTAGGTCTAATTTTTTTTTGATTTGAGCACAGGTATTTGAAACATCAATATCGCTTTGAGCTCCTATCGCACAAGCTTTTTCATATTGCTCATTTAGCTCTTTAATGGGTAATTCAAAGTCAAGATATTCCATAGTATCTATTTTGTATTATTTGAATAATAGTTCACAAATATAAAGGATATTGTTTGTAAACAATCAATCTTTTTTTCTTGTTTTAATAATTCCATTTAAGACTACAGTTAATAAAATAATTATAGCCCCTAAATAAAAAGTAGGACTCATATATTCTTTTTCACCTAAAATCAATAGTGCTAATAAAATTCCATAAATAGGTTCCATATTTGTAGTAAGCATTACGGTATATGGACTAATCCATTTCATAACATGAACTGATGCGATAAAAGCATAAGCGGTACATATAGAAGCTAAAATTATTAAATAGGTCCAATCGCTTCCTGATAACTTAAAAAAAGTGTTATCAAAGCCATCTGTAAATAATACATATATAGTAATAAACAGTACACCAAATAATAATTCATAAAACGAAATTACTGATGCATTGTTACTTTTCACCAACATTCCATTAAATATTGAAAACAAAGCTCCTAAAAAAGAAGCTAATAAGGCAAATAGTATTCCTGATAAATATTCTGATTCAACTTTAAAAATAATATACAATCCTATAATTACAATTAATCCGAAAATTACCTCATAACTAATAATTTTTCGTTTAAAAAAGACAGGCTCTAAAAATGAAGCAAAGAAAGCTCCCGTTGACATCATCGCTAAGGTTATTGAAACATTAGAAACTTTAACTGCACTAAAAAATGCTAACCAATGCAAGGCTATTATTAATCCTACAAAAGCAAATTTTATTAGAGATCGCAAAGAAACTTTTAGCATTCCTTTGTTGTAAATTATATAGATTAAAACAAACAGGGATCCTAATAACATACGGTGCCATACCAATGGAACTGCTTCTATCGTAATTAAATCGCCTAATACGGCCGTAAAACCCCATATGAAGACAATAAAATGTAAATGAAAATAATTTAAAAGCTTATCGTTTTGCATTTCGAAGTAAATATATCGCTAATATTGCAAATACAAAATTAGGAAACCAACTAGCAACAATAGGTGAGAAATCACTTTGTTGAGCCATCGTTCCAAATATTTTGTCGAAGAAAATAAAAATCATTCCTATACCCATTCCAATAGCCAAATTAACTCCCATTCCTCCCCTTCTTTTAACAGAAGAAACAGCTACAGCTATTATGGTTAATATATAAGCAGATATAGGCAAACTCCAACGCTTAAATCGCACCATTTCATACCTATTAATATAGGAAGAACCTCTTTTCTTTTCTCTTGCAATGAATGTATTTAACTCCGTATAATTTAAAGTTTCTGCTATATACATTACTGGAGTTAAATCTTCTAAATCAAAACTAAAAGTAGTATCTTTTTTAGCTTGAGAATCTAAGATATCTCCATTTGCAGTAATGGTTCTTTTTAAATATTTATATAATGAATAGGTACTATCAGTTTCATTATAATTTATTTTATCAGCTTTAATCTTATATTCCAGCTGATTTCCATTAAAGTGCTCTAAAGTGAATTTTTCTCCTGTTTTATCCTTTACATTAAAGTAACTTACATAGATATAATCATTGTTATTTATTTGTCGATATACATTGGTTTGAGTTCTATCATTTGCACCTTTATTTATATACTTATATATAAACTCATTAAACCCTTTACTTGCCATAGGAGCTAAATACATTCCCATAATTAAAGCTCCAATACAAACAATTGTGGCTCCAATGATATAGGGACGTAAAAAACGATAATAGGAAACTCCACTGCTTAAAAATGCAATTACTTCGGTATGATTTGCTAGCTTTGAAGTAAACCAAATTACGGAAAGAAATAAAAATAAAGGAAATAATAAATTAGCAAAATAGATCGTAAAATAGATATAATATTCAGC